>ENA-ORMN01003337-ORMN01003337.1-human-gut-metagenome-genome-assembly--contig:-NODE-3337-length-12749-cov-2.484560_pt1 | contig 12749 bp, 9 predicted proteins | sample MGYA00242102_ERZ508993 | MGnify/ENA primary metagenome ERZ508993 (study PRJEB26280, sample SAMEA2338770) | human gut metagenome | biome: human gut; feature: human-associated habitat; material: faeces... | reverse complement strand
AAGATTCAAAATGCTGGGAGATAGAAGATCAGTATATGTTTGGCCCAGATGTTCTGGTAGCACCGGTTACTTATGCTGATATGAGAAAACGTACCATATATCTTCCAGAGGGCTCTCAGTGGACAAATTTTGATACAGAAGAAATTTATGAAGGTGGACAGGTAATAGAAGTTGATGCTCCTCTTTCACAGATTCCGGTATTTACGCGAAATGGAAGAAAATTAAAATAATACAGATAAATTTAAGAAACCATGAGCACTGATTGCTTGTGGTTTCTTTTGTGTATTACGGAATATATCACCAAGAAGATAAGTGTTTTCGAAGGTTTTTACAAAAAGCAGGATAAGTCTTTATTCAAGATGATTATACATGCTATAATATCCAACAGAAAAGATAAAAAGTTAGTAGACTAAAGCGATTATAGTTTAGGGCGTGTTAGACAAATCATTTCTGCAATTTGCACGCTTTAGGGAGAAAAACATGAATCTTGAATATATTTGCGAACAGATGGTGCGTATTCTGCATGGCAATATTACCTGTATCAGTAAATCAGGTGCAATAGAAGCCTGTTATGGGGACATGGCGGCGCAGTACAATCCTTTATTTACAAATTCGGAATTTCTATCTGCTGTTCATAATCGTGAAAAAAAAGATTACCCAGATCTTTTCTATGAGAAGGATACGATTCTTTATGCTGTTATTCCATTAGAAAGTGGTGAGATTCAAAACGAGACAAATAATGAATCGAAAAGTGGAAGCCGTTTAGATGAAAAAAAGCATTTTGCAAAAATTGTGGTTGGTCCTGTCAGCACTGAAAAGTATACAAAAGATTCAGAACATTATCTGATGCAGCATCACCATATCAGTGATGAGACGGGCTTTCGTCTGTCGTTTTGTGAGCTTAAAGTGTTTGGCTCAGGAATTCTGATGCTCTATCACATGATAACAGGAAAAGAACTGACGATTAATGATCTCTGGCAGAAGAATGGAATCCGGGAAACAGATATTATAGAGGTGAAAGGGCAGATTTCCAGTGTTATTTTCGAGCATCAGGAGCAGGAGCTTCCGCATAATCCTTATGATCAGGAAGTGCGTGAATTGGATAGTATCCGTCATGGAGATGTGGAAATGCTTAACCGTAGTCTGGCTGAAACTTATCGTGGAGAAGTAGGACAGCTTGCCAAAAATCAAGTCCGCCAGGCGAAGAATATTGCCATTTGTGTTATCGCACTTGCATCCCGTGCAGCCATCAGCGGGGGAATGATTCCGGAAGAGGCTTTTTCCATGGTGGATGGTTACATTATGAAGATCGAGGATATGAATAATGCAGTAAAAATCGATTCCATGATGCGTCAGGCAGAATATGAATTTGCAGAATATGTGGCGGAAATTCATAAGAATCAGCAGAAAAATGAGCTGGTTGAGCGGACAAAGAATTATATTTATCAGAATCTCCACAGTGATATCGTTATAGGAGAGATCGGACAGAAAATAGGGGTAAATACAAGCTATTTATCGGGTCTTTTTCATAAGGTTGAGGGGACTACTATACAGCAGTATATCCGTAAAGAGAAAATACGCCTTGCGGAAAATATGCTTCGTTATTCTGATTATGAAGTAAAAGAAATTGCCAGTTATCTGTCTTTTTGTTCTCAAAGTTATTTCGGGAATATTTTCCGTCAGCAGACAGGAATGACACCTGCCAGATACAGAAAGAAATATGGAAAATGGAAAGAACAAAAATAAATGATATTCACCTAAAATAGATGATAGAATAATCCGCACGGCTTGGTTAATATAAGGTTCATAAGAGATATCATTGTAAGTAATGAAATAGATAAATCATTACTGGATAAAAAAATACCCGTAAATATATTATAGCAGTGATGAATTTATAAGAGTTTTTTAGAAATCAACAGTTAACCAAATATTAACAGGAGGATATTATTATAATGAAGGAACTTCTTTTCGGAGCGGCATATTATGATGAATATATGCCATATGACCGTCTGCAGCAGGATGTTGCAATGATGAAAAAAGCAGGAATCAATACAGTAAGGATTGCAGAGTCTACATGGAGTACCTGTGAGCCGCAGGAGGGTGTGTTTGACTTTTCTCATGTAGAACGTGTAATGGACGCAATGGAAGAGGCAGGAATCAATGTCATCATTGGAACTCCTACTTATGCGATTCCTACATGGATGGTGAAGTCTCATCCGGATGTAATGGCAGAGACTGTAAATGGCAGAGGTATTTACGGAGCCCGTCAGATCATGGACATTACTCATCCGGTGTATCGTTTCTATGCAGAGCGTGTGATCCGTAAATTAATGGAGTGTACCGCACACAGAAAATGCGTTATTGGTTTTCAGGTAGACAATGAAACCAAATACTACGGAACAGCCGGAAAGAATGTGCAGGAGAAATTTGTGAAATATCTCCGCAGGAAATTTAATAATGATCTGGATGCCATGAATCATGAATTTGGTCTGGATTACTGGAGCAACCGCATCAATGCGTGGGAAGATTTCCCTGATGTGAGAGGAACGATCAATGGAAGCCTCGGAGCTGAATTTGAGAAGTTCCAGAGAACGCTGGTGGACGAATTCTTAAGCTGGCAGGCAGATATCGTAAATGAATACCGCAGAGAAGATCAGTTTATCACTCATAATTTTGACTTTGAATGGCGGGGATATTCCTATGGAGTACAGCCTGATGTAAACCATTACCATGCAGCGAAGGCACTGACGATTGCAGGCACAGATATTTATCATCCGACACAGGATGATCTGACAGGGGCAGAGATTGCATTTGGCGGTGATATGACACGTTCTTTAAAGAGAGATAACTATCTTGTTCTGGAAACAGAAGCTCAGGGTTATCCGGGATGGACTCCGTATAAGGGACAGCTCAGACTTCAGGGTTATAGTCACCTTGCAAGTGGTTCTAACAGCGTAATGTACTGGCATTGGCATTCTATTCATAATTCTTTTGAGACATACTGGAAGGGACTTCTCAGTCATGACATGCAGGAGAATGCACCGTATCGCGAAGCATGTATTATGGGCAAGGAATTCTCAGAAATTGGAAGTCATCTGGTGAATCTGAAGAAGAAAAATGATGTCGCTATCCTTGTAAGTAATGAGGCATTAACGGCTCTCAAGTGGTTCGGAATCGAAGCAACTGCGGCAGGAAATAATGGCATTGGATACAATGATGTTGTTCGCTGGATTTATGATGCACTGTATCAGATGAATATTGAGTGTGACTTCGTATGGCCGGAATCTGATAATCTGGAACAGTATAAAGCAATCTTTGTCCCGGCACTCTATGCAGCACCAGATGAACTTCTGGAAAGACTGAAACAGTATGTGGCAGATGGTGGTACGTTGGTGGCAACATTTAAAACTGCATTTGCGAATGAGAATATTAAGGTAAGTCATGAAATGCAGCCGCATATTTTAAGTAACTGCTTCGGAATCAACTATCAGCAGTTTACCTTCCCGAAGAATGTCGGACTGACTGGAAGTATTATCCGAGAAAGTGGTGCAGATGAAGCAGATAAGAAAAATGAAACAAAAGAAAATATTGAGACTGAAGAAAATACAGATGTGCCTGCAACAGCTAAAGTATTCATGGAATTATTAATGCCACAGGAAGCAGAAGTTCTGGCATCTTATGATCATTATAATTGGAAAGAATATGCAGCAATCACTAAGAATCATTATGAAAAAGGAACTGCCATCTACATTGGTTGCATGACAGATGACAACACTTTAAAAGCAGTGATCACAGAAGCACTTAGGAGCGTTGAGGTAGAGCTTCCGGAATACAGATGGCCGGTGATCGTAAGAAAAGGAACCAACGATCTGGGAAAATGTGTCAGATATATCCTGAACTATTCCGCAGAAGAACAGAAAGTTTCTTATTATGGCAAAAATGGTACAGAGTTGTTATCAGGAGAATCTGTACAGGATGGAGAAAGCATCACGGTTTCACCATGGAATATAAAAATTGTTGAAGAAGCATAAGATATAGGTAATGTAAAACACAGGGAGATTTTTCTTATAGATATTCCTGTGTTTTATATTGCCTTTAAATATTGATATTATATTGTGCAAAAACTATAAAAGACAAAAAATTAACAAATGAATGACAAAAAAACAAACAAAAAGGACATAATTCTTTCTTTAAATGAAGGTGAAAATTGATAAAATATTCTTATAGAAAACACAGAGATATATACAAATATCACAATCAGGGAGGAAAGAAATAAGATGAAAAAATTTACAGTGTGTTTACTGATCGGTGCAATGGCTGCAAGTATGCTTACCGGCTGTGGAAGCAATGGTGGAAGTTCTGATTCTTCAGACTCAAAAGCAGACAGCAGTTCAGAAACAATGACTATTATGATGAACGGTTCTGATTCAGATGCATTTATGGAAGGATACCGTAAGATCGTTGATGGATTTAATGAGTCCAACGAGTATGGAGTAAAGGTAGAAATTCAGAACATAACCAACGCTGACTATAAGACAAAACTGACAACAATGATGGCTTCTGACTCTGAACCAGATATTATCTTTACATGGCCACTTGGATATCTTGAAAACTTTGTAAATGGTGATAAGGTCATCAGCATTCAGAAATATCTGGATGAAGACGAGGACTGGAAAAATAGTTTCAATGGAGGTATTTTAGATCCTTTAACATATGATGGCGAAGTATATGCAATCCCAACTCAGCAGAGTACAGCTATCATGTATTATAACAAAGCAATTTTTGATAAATATGGTCTTGAAGTTCCGACTACATATGATGAGTATGTGCAGATATGCGACACATTAAAAGAAAATGGAGTTACACCTGTTGCATTAGCTTCTACAGCGGATGATGCATGGCTTGTATCTCAGTATATCCAGCAGCTGAGTGATGGAATTAAAGGCGAGGATCTATTCAACTCTATAAAAGACGGCACAGGAAAATGGAACGATGAAGGTATGGTTGAAGCTGGTAAACTGTTCCAGGAAGAAGTTAATAAAGGATATTTCGAAGATGGATTTACCGGAGTATCAAGAGAAGAGGCACAGTTACAATTTGCAAATGGACAGACAGCGATGTACTTCAACGGATGTTGGGAAATCTCCAATCTGGATAAGAAAGAGAATGCTGCAGAAGCAGAAAATATTAGTTGCTTCTTAATGCCGGCAGTAAATGAAGAATATGCAGGTGTAGAAGTTGGTTCTGTTGATACTTCTTATGCGATTACTAAGAACTGCAAGAATGTAGATGCTGCAGTAGCGCTGTTAAAATATATGACAAACGAAGAATCAACTTCTTTATTACTTTATGATTATGGACGTACCCCAAGTACAAACTTTGATATCGACAATTCAAAATTAACACCGCTGTGTGCAGATTTCATAAATCTTCTGGGAGATGTAAAGGTACAGACACCATGGTTTGACCGTGTAGATACTGATCTTGGAAATGAATTTAACAATACAACAATTGGAATTGCAAACGGTGATGATGTGCAGGAAGCATTTGATACCCTGCAGTCTTATGCAGAAAGCAAGAGTAAATAAACAGATTGTTAAATAAACTGGCGGAACCTGAGATTTTACATCGGGTTTCGCTTGTTAAAAGGGAGAGTTGTCTATGAATAAAGTAATGGGTAATAAGAAAACCATAGCACTTTTTGTATTGCCTGCATTTATTATTTATGCAATCTTTGCATTAGCTCCTATCTTTTATAATGTGTATCTTTCATTATTTGATACAGACCTGATGTCAAAGATGAATTTTGTAGGAATCAAAAATTATCTGAGTCTTTTCAGTGATAAAACATTTAAACATGCATTTGGAAATAATATTCTGATGGTTGTTGGATCTTTGGTGGCACATATGCCATTAGCAATGTTCTTTGGTAATGCAATCTTCAAAAAAATCAAAGGTGCATCATTTTTCCAGACTGTATTTTTCCTTCCATGTGTAATCTGTGGCGTAGCAGTTGGTCTTACATGGACATTCGTTTACAATGGTAACTATGGTCTTTTGAATGGATTCTTAAAGGCAATCGGACTTGGCGGTCTGCAGCAGATGTGGCTGGCTAACAAAGAGACAGCAATGCTTTGTATCATTATTGTTATCATGTGGCAGTATGTTGGTTATCATATGGTAATTCAGCTGGCTGCAATGAGAAATATTGATTCTTCTTTCTATGAGGCTGCTGAGATTGATGGTGCTACGGGCTGGCAGCAGTTTAAGTACATCACATTTCCGCTTATCAAACCAATCCTGAAAATTGACGCGGTTCTGATTATTACAGGTTCTCTGAAATATTACGATCTGGTTGCTGTTATGACTTCAGGTGGACCAAACCATGCAACAGAGGTTATGTCTACATATATGTATTATCAGTCATTTAATATTCTGAATTATGGATACGCCAGTGCAATCGGTGTTGTCTTAATGTTACTGTGTATATTATCTGTAGGAATTTCCAACAGAGTATTCAAGACAGACGAAACAGTGTAGGAGGTGTTGGAAAATGAAGAGAAGTGCCTCAGAAAATATATGGCTCGTTATTAAATATGTATTGCTGATCGGGTTTACGATTCTTTGTGTCTACCCTCTTGTATGGCTGTTTTTGGCATCATTTAAAACGAATGCTGAATTGTATACGAATACATGGGGATTACCGGAACAGTGGTCAATGACAAACTATGTAAATGCAGTTGTAAAAGGTGGTGTATTCAGATACTTTGGAAACTCAGTTATTATTGCTGTTTCTGTGGTTCTGGTTACTGTAATCCTTGCAACAATGGCATCTTATGCAATTGCCAGAATGCATTGGAAGCTTGCAAACCTTACACATAGTATTTTCCTTTTAGGAATGATGATTCCTATTTATGCTCTGGTAATTCCTCTGTTCTCTATTTTTAAGGGGATGGGGCTTCTGGATACACATCTTGCTGTTATTATTCCGCAGATTGCTGTAGGATTTCCGATGGCCATTTTCATTATCTGCGGATTTATGAGAAGTATTCCGACAGAACTTGAAGAGGCAGCAATTATTGACGGATGTACGGTATTTCAGTGTTTCTTTAAGATTATCCTGCCAATAGCAAAATCTTCAGTTGTAACAGTTGCAGTCGTTCAGTTTATCAATGTGTGGAATGATCTTCTGTTGCCGAGAATTTTCCTCACGGACAGTTCAAAAATGACGCTGCCGGTAGGACTTACCAACTTCCAGGCGATGTATTCTACAGACTATGTAGGTATGATCGCGGCAGTTATTATTACAATTATTCCTAGCATTGTAGTTTATATTTTATTACATAAGCAAATTATGGAAGGTATGGTTGCAGGTGCTGTAAAAGGATGATATGATTCAGAAAAAGAAATCGCTGCTTCTTATATGGGGCAGTGATTCTTTGAATCAGGAAAAGGTGGTAATGTTATGAATTTGTTGATTGCAGATGATGAGGCTGTAATTCGCAGGGGACTGCTGAGTCTTGACTGGAAATCAATAGGAATTACAGATGTGTATTCGGTTGCAAATGGAGTAGAAGCGAAAGAACTTTTGTTGAGCACATCGATAGATCTGGTTATTTTTGATATCAGAATGCCCGGTTTCAGTGGACTGGAACTGGCGCAGATGGTGAAAGAACGGTCTATGGATGTGGCCGTTGTACTTTTATCTGGATTTTCAGAATTCGAATATGCAAGATCGGCAATGCGATATGGTGTATATGAATATCTGCTTAAACCGGTTTCTCCAAATGAACTGATGGAAACAATGCATAACGTTATGCACCGTCTGGAACAGAAAAGATTTGAACAGAAGTTATTAAGCCAGAAGGATGAATTTGGGGAAAAGCATGATGCGGTATCGCAGGTAAACAGTCTTTTTGTACAGTCATCCGGTGCAATCAAATCGATTCTGACTGATATCGCGCAGAATTATGAGCAGAATATTTCTTTGGCAGATCTGGCTGAGAAGTATCATTTTTCAGAGAGTTATATTTCACGTAAGATTAAGAAAGAAACAGGCTATACTTTTGTGGATATTCTAAACGGGATTCGTCTGATGTGTGCTGCGAGTCTTCTTAAAACAGGTGAAAAGATAAGCGATGTGTGTGAAAAAACAGGATTTAATGACCAGCATTATTTTTCACAATTGTTTAAGAAAACATTTGGATGTACGCCGTCAAATTATAGAAATGAAAATGGTGAAAATTTCCCGGGACTTTATGAAATACTGAATAGTAAATCAGGAAATGGAAAGTGATATGAGAAGGCGCGATAAATTAAAACAAACTGGTGTTTTAAAAACAAATGGAAGTTTGATGAATAAGATTTTTAAAGTCTATATGCTGTTAATGTTTGTCTCATGTGTTGTTCTGCTGGTTGTTTTCGGAATTCGTTTTTCCAGTGTTTATAACTCACAGGCAAGATCACATATGAACGATGTTACTGTAGCAGCAGAAACAGGATTGGAAGAAAGAATCAGCCAGATTGATCAGCTCTCTGTGTCGATTCTGATCAATAACAGTGTGCAAAAGAACTTAAAAGAAATCAATTATCAGACACTGGTGAATCCGGAAAATACATCCTTTCAAACTGAAAAAGCAGCGATTTCCAGTGAAATCCGAGGAAGTGTTTTTAATGTCTCGGGAATTGTTTCGGCCAGGATTTTTTCTCTGGATAATGTGGAAATTGTAATAGGAACCTCTGGTAAAAGAATCAAAGCAGATGATATTACAAAAGAAAAAATCTATGACCAAAATGGAGGGACACTGTGGGCAGACGATGAAGAAAATGGAATGATTGGGTTATATCGTGCCATTCTAAGTGTTGATGATTTTAAACCTATCGGATATATGATTATTGAGTGTAAAAATTCATATTTCAGTGAAAAACTTCAATCTGTTCCCAGCACGTATAAAAATCGTTTTTACCTTTTGAATAATGATATGGACATTATCGTATCCAGTGAGAAAAATATGTGTGGAAATTCTTTTCCACTGGAAACGAGAGACTTTAAGAATGTAAAAATTGTCAAGGATCCCAGTACAGGAGAGAATAGCTATTTTACATATCAGTATGTGAATAATGGATGGCTTCTGGTTTCCACTATCAATGTGGGACAGTTGTGGAAGAATATAGGAATTGCACTGGTGAGTGTACTTATTACGTTTGGAATCGTGCTTTTGGTTTCTCTGATAATAATGAGATATGCTGCCAGAGTTATGGTAAAACCGACAAAGAAACTTGTAGATAGTATGACTGCATATCAGGAAGGAAACTTTGATTCCCGATTCAAGGTGGAAAGTCAGGATGAGATCAGCCAGATTGGTATGGTTTATAACCAGATGGCGGATAAGGTACAGAATCTGATAGAGAAGAATTATACGCTGGAAATTGCAAACAGAGAGGCTGAGATTGAATTTCTGAAAATGCAGATCAACCCTCATTTTCTGTATAACTGCCTGGATACGATAAGCTGGCTTGGTTTTTCAAATGGAAACAGTGAAATAACGGATCTGGCAGTTGCTCTGGGAAAATTTCTCCGGGCAAGTATCAAAAGGGAAGACTATTATACGGTAAAACAGGAAATGGAGGTTGTAGATAACTATTTATTTATCCAGAAATACAGGTTTGGAGACAAAATAGAGATCAGACATAATATTCCTGATGAAGTGCTGAATTTCTATATACCAAGCTTTATCATTCAGCCGGTTATAGAAAACAGTATTGTACATGGTCTGGAAGAACAGATTGAAAAAGGAATCCTGTGGATCAACATTCAGCTATGTAATAACAAATATCTTCAGTTTAATCTGACGGATAATGGAAAAGGCATGGATGAAGAGCAGTTAAAACAGGTCATTCAGAATTATAGTGATAAAAACAAAAAAAGCAGTATTGGATTGAGTAATGTATATCGAAGGTTGAATTTGCTATATGGAGAAGCATGTGAATTTCATGTGACAAGTGTAGCGGGAGAAGGAACAGAGGTGACTTTCAGGATTCCTGTAATGCAGGTACCTGGCAATCATACTCTGAATGAAACATAAATGTTTAGTGGAGGACATGACAATGAATGCAAAACAGAACTACAAATGGAACGAACTGACAATGGGAACCTGTTATTATCCGGAACACTGGGATAAGAAACTCTGGGCAGATGATCTTGACAGAATGAAGAAGACCGGAATTTCTGTGATCCGTATTGCAGAGTTTGCATGGAGCAAAGTAGAGCCGGAGGAAGGTGTTTTTACCTATGATTTCTTTGATGAATTTCTGGACCTATGCAGTGAAAAGCAGATGAAAGTTATCTTCGGAACACCTACAGCAACTCCTCCTGCATGGCTGACAGAGAAATATCCGGAAGTCTTAAATGCACGGAAAGATGGTGTGCTTCTCAGACATGGAGGAAGAAGACATTATAATTATAACTCACCGGTTTATCAGAGACTTTGTGCAAGGGTTGTGGAGAGAGAAGCTGCTCATTATGCGAAACATCCGGCAATCGTGGGATGGCAGATTGATAATGAAATCAACTGTGAAGTGGATGAGTTTTATTCAGAGGCAGATTCTGTTGCGTTTCGTGAATTTCTCAGAAAACAGTATGGAACTCTGGAGAAATTAAATGAAGCATGGGGAACTACCTTCTGGAATCAGACTTATACAGCATGGGATCAGATTTATGTTCTGCGCCCGGTTTTAACTCGGGGAATTAATCCTCATCAGCATCTGGATTATATCAGATTTATTTCAGAGAGTGCCCGTCATTTCTGTAAAATGCAGGCAGAGATTATCAAAAAATATGTAAAACCGGGAGACTATATCACAACAAATGGTAAATTCTGGAATCTCGACAATCATAAAATGGAGAAAGAGTCTCTTGATGTTTATTGCTATGATTCTTATCCGGATTTTGCATTTGGTCTGGATCGCAATCCGCTGCACAGTGATGATCTGAATGATCGTAAATGGTCCCATAATCTCGCAGAGGTACGTTCTATTTGCCCTCATTTTGGAATTATGGAACAGCAGTCCGGTGGAAATGGCTGGACAACCAGAATGGAAGCACCGTCTCCGCGTCCGGGACAGTTAACTCTCTGGGCAATGCAGAGTGTAGCTCACGGTGCTGATTATATTTCTTTCTTCCGCTGGAGAACCTGTACATTTGGTACAGAAATCTACTGGCATGGAATTTTGGATTATGATAATCGCGAGAATCGTAAATACAGAGAGGTTCAGGATTTCTATAAGAAGTTAAAAGCAATTGACGGTGTATGCAATTCAGAATATAAAGCAGCATTTGCAATCGTTAAGGATTATGATAATGAATGGGATACTTCTGTAGATGTATGGCATAACAGAGTAGCAGGAGCAAGCGAACAGGGAATCTTTAAAGCTGCTCAGTTGACACATACACCATATGACATTGTATATCTGCAGGAGGACAGTGAACTTACAGATCTGACGAAATATCCGGTACTGTTTTATGCACATCCGGTTCTGATCAGTGAAGAACGCGTGAAACTTTTGAAAGAATATATTGAGCAGGGCGGAACATTGGTTATCGGATGCCGTTCAGGTTATAAAGATATGAATGGTAAATGTGTGATGCTTCCACAGCCGGGGCTGCTGGCAGAACTTACCGGTACAGATGTACGTGATTTTACATTTACAAGTCCTGCAGAAGACGAGGTATTTGCAGAGTTTAGCGATAAGAAAATTCCAATGCCAGTATTTAATGATATCATTACACCGCTGGAAGGCACAAAAACACTGGCCGTCTATGGAAACAGTTATTATGAAGGAAATTCTGCGCTTACCTGCCATGCAGTTGGCAAAGGACAGGTACTCCATCTGGGTGCAACTTTCAATAAGGAAAATACTGAAGCATTGTTTGATTATCTGAAGATTAAAGAGCCATTTAAAGAATATATTGAAGCTCCGGAAACAGCGGAAGTGATTATGCGTGAGAAGGATGGAGAGAAATACATTTTTGTATTAAACTACCAGGCTGAAAAGATTGAATATACAGTTCAGAAACCAATGATCGCACTTTATGATAAAACAGAAGCAACAGGAAGATGTTCACTTCCTGCATTTGGAACTGCTGTGTATAAAGTAATAGAATAAAAAATATTTCGAGAGTTACCGAAAGAATATAAAGACAGGGATTGACTAAAAACTGCTATAGAAACAAGAATGATATATTTGGCTTGTTATTCAAAGAAACATATATCAGGAAATGTTTGATATAGCAGTTTTTAGTTAATGAGAAACTTTGCTCGAGATGAGCGTAGAATTTTATAAAAATGATCAGGTTCAAGTCGGAGAATTAATCGTAAATGCACAACTTACGGATGATTTTCTTAATGCATTCAAATCCTTATACGAACATGAATATGAAATTCAAAGTATGTATCTGATTGATAATTACTGGACTGGCGATGGTTCAACCAGTGATAATGCTTCTATTGAAGAGAATAATACTTCAGCATTTTGAAAAGCCAATAGCTTGATTTTGTCTCCCTTAATATATTGGCACATTATTCTTTTTTTATATTTTGATTCCTATATTTTTGTGGACTGCAACCTTTGACCCTGGAAAAGACCTTAGCGTAATAGTTGGAGTCTGTGAATCCGGATTTCTGGGCGACTTCCATGATGCTGTCGCCGGAACTTAAGAGAAATTCCAGACTTCTCTCTACGCGGTATTC
>ENA-ORMN01003332-ORMN01003332.1-human-gut-metagenome-genome-assembly--contig:-NODE-3332-length-12764-cov-2.829412_pt1 | contig 12764 bp, 6 predicted proteins | sample MGYA00242102_ERZ508993 | MGnify/ENA primary metagenome ERZ508993 (study PRJEB26280, sample SAMEA2338770) | human gut metagenome | biome: human gut; feature: human-associated habitat; material: faeces... | reverse complement strand
AAAGCTTGCAATATAAAAAAACAAGTGATATAATAATTCTTGGCTTCAAAAAGAAGCCATTATGCGGATGTGGCGGAATGGCAGACGCACAAGACTCAAAATCTTGCGGAGGTGACTTCGTGTGGGTTCAAGTCCCACTATCCGCATTCAAAAAGCCCAGTAAAATCAAGAGGTTTAACGATTAGAGACATTTACTTTTCTTACTATTTTTGTTACTGTAGTTTCGTAAGAAGTAAATGTTTCTTTTTTTATACAAAAAGCACTAACAGAAGATTCTATTTTCTTCCGCTAGTGCTTAACTTTCATCAATCCCGTTTTTTTCTATAAATTGCAATTCCGGCCGCAACCGCTGTTCCCAGAGATCCAAGCGTCAACACCCATAAAAATGTATGATTTTCCACTCCTGTCTTCGGTGATTTACGGATGGATGAAGATGGTTTCGGATTGTCTGTGTTGATTTTCGGCGATACTGCAGATTTTTCATTATTCTTATATATAATTGTCTGATCCGCATTATCTATATTCGCTTCATCTGCAATCAGATGATCTTCCTCATCATACAGATTCTCAAATACCACAACCGCTTTCCCGCCCAATTCACGTGCATCAAGTTCGAATGTCATTTCGACTGTTCCTGCTGATTTTTCCGGCGTAAATGTTGTTCTGCCTGTAATTTTTCTGTTGTTTTTATCTGTCATTTCTTTCCCGTCCGCTTTATCCATCAAAACGCCTTTTAATATGTAAGTTTCGCCAGGCAGCAGATTTTCATAAGACACCTGATCTATGATTGTCTGCTTTTCTCTTGCATCTCCTTCCTGCGTCTTTGACTTTTTATCCATAGCTTTTGTACCAATCTTCGGGAAATAAATACTTTGTTCTTTTGCCTCCGGATCTTTATGTTCTGCGATGCTTTTTCCGTCTATTTTAATCTCTTCATATATAACTGCCGTTTTTCCCGACAGATCAGTTCCGTTGATTTCAAATGCAATTTCAATACTGCCATCTGCCTTTTCCGGAATAAATTCCTGCTGTGTTTCTTCACTCAACCGCTGTTCTGTCTCCTTCTCGACTACCGTTCCATGTAATGTGTAGGTTTCACCAGGCAGTAGATTCCTGTATTCTATCGTATCTGTAAGTTCTACATATTCACCGGCATATGCATGATGTGTCCCTGTATTTTTGTCAGAAGCCGTTGTCCCTGCTGACGGCACATGGATTGTCTGATCTGCATCTTCCAGATCTGTATGTACTGCATATAATTTATCACCATAATATAATTTTTCAAATGCGACCAATGTCTTTCCTGCAAGATTACTTCCATCAAACACAAATTCTACTTCCGCTGTTCCGTCTTTTCCTTCTGCAACAAATTCTACACTTTCTGTTATCTTTCTGCCAGACGCACTTCTTGCTGCTTTTCCTGTTTCCTTATCCATTAACGTTCCGGTAATCTTGTACTTTTTCCCTTTTTTCAGATTATGATATTCTACCGTATCTATAATCCGCATATCTTTCTCAGCTTTTACCATCTTCATATCTGTTACTTCGTCTTTTACAGAAGTTTTTAATTTTGGAAAATGAATCATCTGATCTGCATCTTCCAGATCCTTATGCACTGCGATCACTGTATTATCCAACATGCATTCTTCAAATATTGTAATACTTTTTCCGGCCAGAGACTTTGCATCAAATTCAAATTTCACTTCCACACTGCCTTCGGCTGTCTTCGGCTTAAATCTCTTAGAAGCAGTAATATTTCTGTTTTCGCCATCCAGAATCATTTCCCCTGTTTCCCTGTCCATCAATGTACCCTTCATGATATATTCCTGCCCTTTTTTCAAACCTGTATAAGTGACGGTATCTATGATCGTTACTTTTTCGTCTGCATTTGAATAATGTGTTCCGGTTGCTTCATCTTTTGCTGATGTTGCAATTGTAAGATCTGGATTAAGTATTGTCCCAAGATCAACAACATACCGGTCCCTGGAAATACGGAATGTTCCTTTATACAGAACTTTATCTACATTTTCTTCACAGCGAAGTTCTTCCAGCCGATAGGTATCATAAGGAAATGCACCATATGCATCATTTACCTCTACACTTTCTCCGTTACTGTTCGTTCCAAACCACACACCACTTTCAGATTGTCCGCTATTGGTATCTTTGCTGTGTTTCGTATAATCAGATGCCGATGAAAAATATCCATTTTCGTCTGTCATGATCCGGTGACATTCACCCGTCGTTACCGATGTGATCTGAAACGGAATTCCTGCCATTGCCATCTGTGTTTCTTCATCTTTTTTCTGAAATTCAATATCCCCTCTACATATACGGTCTGCTATTTTATAGTTGTTTCCACCCTGTATATTGGTCTGATTTCCGTTCTGAACGATCTGTGTCAGGTAATAATTTTCTGCAAGTTTTCCGTTATCTCCTTCTATATAAGCCTGTTCCAGCATATATCCTTTTGGTGCTTTGGTTTCTTCAATGCTGACTGTTCCAAGCGGAAGCACCGGCTTATCTCCATTTTCTGCATAATAAAAATCATCACCGGATATCTGATACTCTTTTCCCAGTTTACTTCTGCAGACGTCATTCTCCTTTTTGGTACGTAACACCCATACTTTCGAAGGTTTTTCAGGCAAAGATTCCTGCGTATATCTGCCTGCATAAAAGCGTACTGTAAACTCTGCACCTTCCAGGCTTCCACCGCCAAGTGCTTTTTCCTCTTTGCTCTCCTGATCGATTTTATCCAGGAGCAATTCTATATCTGAATACACCGGTACATCCTTCACATTTACTTCTGCTGTCTGTCCGGATGTAACTGTTACCGGATATATCCTCTCATCCAGTTTATATCCTTTTGGTGCTTTCTTTTCTTTTACATAATACATACCTTCTTCTAATTCCAGCGTATTAGACTCTCCGTTTTTGTCCGTTGTAAATACAGCGTTTTCTTTCGTTGCGCCACGATCTGAATAGACTCCGTAGGCTGCACCTTCCAAAGAATATTCTGCATTACCATCTGTAAGCGTTGTCAGTGTCTTTCCCTTTTTTAACTTTGCATAACCGTTGTAACTGCGGTGTATGACGGCAGTTCCGCTGACTCTCTGATACCCGATCAGCCTGCCGCTGCTGTCTTTTGTCACGCCATCCGTTGCCCCAGTCACACTCGTACAGTATAAGTTTCCTGTAACCTCTCCCGTTGCTTTATTCACTGCAGTAATGGTGTATTTATAGGTGCATTCCTGCCCTGTATATGGCGCAGCAGCCGTATGATCCGCACACCCTCCGTTTGCAGTAACGCCGGCAAGGATTCCGGTAAATCCGCCCATGGTTACCCCGTGTACCGTATGACCGTTTCCACCATTCACAGCCGTGACCACACAATTTCCGGTAAATACATCCCCTACTTCCGGCTTTTGCTGATTTCCCCGCGCCTGTACCATTCTTCTTGAATATACACTGCTTCTTCCTGCTTCTTCCCCGAATGTTATGACTACTTTCTTGTTCATACCCATAGCTGTAATATCACGCCAGTAACTCTTCCCCTCTGTCACCGAAGTGTCTTCCAGCTCGTATCTGCCTTCTTCATCAAGTATCTTCATGCTGATCCTGGTGTCTTCTTCCGCATCCGATTGTACACGTATACACATTCCATCAGGCACTGTTATTTCACTGCCTGATTGGACCGTTCTTATACAATCCTCTACATCTGTTACTGTTACGGAACCTTCTCCTACAACTTCAAAACTCATCTTCCTTGCCGGATTTTCCGCATTCACACTGGTCTGTGACACGCCAAACGCAGAGACCTGACATAGCAATATCCCTGCCAGTAACGAAGCTATCGTTTTCTTACTTTTTTGAATCTTCGTCATACAATTCCTCTCTTTCTTGTTATTTATATTAATCCGACCGTTGCAAATACCTCCTTTCCATGTCAAACACAACGTAAAATCTGTCAGATTATTCCATATTCACTTGGATAGATTATAAATGGGTTATCTGGCAACGTCATATGAGAAGCATGACCTGCCTTTTGATCATTTATCTGAAATTAAATAAGACCGAACAACAGAATGTTATTCAATTATTTTTGTATATAATACAACACAGATTCCAGAGATGTCAATCCCCCAAATCTGTGTTGTACATAGTTTTTAATTCATATTTTATTAACCGAAACCTAAAGCTGATTCTGCGGGAACAGTGCATCATCTACTGCCATGAGATCATCATTCGGAATATAATATGCTCCGTCTTTATTCACCTTTACGTGAACTTCTTTTTCCATCTTATCGCCATACGTCGGGTCTGCAAGTTTTGCACTCATAATTTCATACATCTTCCGCATGATTGCCTCATTAAGTTCTTCATCTGACGGGATTGATTCTACATTCGAATATGTGTCTGTCACCCATTGATCAAGCTCATCTGATACAGTAGAAAATGCCGTAAACGGACACACTTCAACAGTTACAGTAAATTCATCATCTTCTGTTTCTTTTGCTTCTTTCACTTTATAATTTGCACTCTTTAACATTTTTTCAAACATCGAACGATAGTCCGCTTTTAATTCATCCGATACACCGGTGTCATCAAAACCGGCTTCTTTCATAATCGTATCAAGATTTGTCTCGTATTCTTTTTTGGCTTCTTTTTCTGTCGTCTCTGTTATCTCGGCATACTTCTTAACTTCTGCTTTGTATCCACAATCCAAGGCAGACTGTACATAATCCATTGCATCGTCCGTTGTCATACCTCCACATCCGCATAACAGTAACATCACTCCGGCCAGCACCAGCGCCAGTACACCATGTTTTTTCATTTTATTGCCTCCTCATAAAAAATGATAGTGCCCGTTTCTTAATTGAAAGGACACTATCATTATATCTAAACCTGATTTTTTCCACAACTATTTTTCAATCAGTTTTTTTCCGATATCAAAGCAGTCGAATGTTGCGAAATAATCAGCCGGTGTTTCTGCTCTTCTGATCAGTTGTGTAGTCCCGTCTTCTTTCAGAAGCACTTCGGCAGATTTTAATTTTCCATTGTAATTATATCCCATAGAGAAGCCATGTGCTCCCGTATCATGAATTACCAGCACATCACCCATATCAATCTTCGGAAGCATACGGTCGATTGCAAATTTATCATTGTTTTCACACAACGATCCTGTTATATCATATTTGTGATCGCAAGGTGCATTTTCTTTACCCATTACAGTAATGTGATGATAAGCTCCGTACATAGCAGGACGCATCAGGTTAACTGCACATGCATCTACACCAATATATTCTTTGTGTGTATGCTTTTCATGAATTGCCGTTGTAACCAGACATCCGTAAGGTCCCATCATAAAACGTCCCATCTCTGTATAGATTGCCACATCGCCCATACCGGCAGGTACCAGTACTTCTTCATATACGCGGCGCACACCGTCACCAATCGCACGGATATCATTTGGCTCTTGATCTGGTTTATAAGGGATACCTACACCACCGGACAGGTTAATGAATTTGATATGTACACCTGTTTCTTTCTGAAGCTTTACTGCAACTTCGAACAGAACTTTCGCAAGCATTGGATAATACTCATTGGTTACTGTGTTACTTGCAAGGAATGCATGAATACCGAATTCTTTGGCACCTTTTTCCTTTAAAATCTTAAATGCATCAAATAACTGTTCTGTAGTCATTCCATATTTCGCATCTCCCGGATTATCCATGATGTCATTACTGATCTTGAACATTCCACCCGGATTGTAGCGGCAGCTGATCGTCTCCGGAATATGTCCGATTGCTTCTTCAAGAAAATCAATGTGTGTGATATCATCCAGATTGATGATTGCATTCAGCTTGTCTGCCAGTACAAATTCTTCTGCCGGAGTATCATTCGAAGAAAACATGATGTCCTCTCCTGTTGCCCCGATCGCATCGGAAAGCATCAGCTCTGTATAGGAAGAACAGTCACATCCACATCCATACTCTCTTAAAATATTGATCAGAAACGGATTTGGCGTTGCCTTTACCGCAAAATACTCTCTGTATCCTTCATTCCATGAAAATGCTTCTTTTAAAGCTTTCATATTCTCACGGATTCCTTTTTCGTCATATAAATGAAACGGTGTCGGATAAGTTTTAATAATCTCGTCTAACTGTGCTTTTGTTACAAATGATTCTTTTTTCATCAATCCTTGTTCTCCTCTCGTATAGATAATAACTTTATCTCATTCGCAAGTGCTGTTTTGTACAATTCCACAAAGTTTTTCTGTCCGGAATAGAGACATGTATTCATACTCCCCTCTCCGTATTCACCTGTCAGTACATATTTCGAATCGGCAATGATTCCTATCTGCATTCCTCTGTTTTCTCCAAAATATACTTTTGCATTGTGAAAGGTCGCCGGTTGATCGGTGATGATCACCACTTTTTTTCTTTCTTCCATCAATGTATCAAGCTCCCGGATCAGAAGCAGCAGATAATTTCTTGTACAACTGATATAGACTCTCTGATCAACCTGAGATAACAGATTCTTTATCTTATTCAGTATATTCTCTGCGCCTTCAATTGTAATGTATCCTTCTACATACGCTTTCTCCGTCGGCATATGTTCCTGCAGCCATTTTCCGGATTCCTCCAGCTTACGGATACGATTCTTACAGAATTCGTTAAGCGGGACAGGCACATATTTTCTGGTACTGGCCTCTTCTACAAGGTAAGCCGCACCTTTCTCTGTCATACTAGCCAGAGAATTATATGCATTGGATCTGGATATTCCGGTCTGTTTAGCAACTTCGTATCCAGTTACCTTTCCCTCTGTCAGCAGGCACTGATAAATGCTTGCCTCCTGTCTTGTAAGTCCGAATTCCATCAGGCGCTCTGTAAATGATGTCTGTTCCATCTTCGTCATCCACCTTTTGGTTCTTTAGTAGTTCTCTACAGGAACACTATAAGTGAATTTTCGCTGTATGTCAAGGAGAAACTTTCTCAAAAACATGCAAAGAACCAGAAAGCCCAGGCTGATTCAGCCTCGTTGCTTTCTGGTTCTTTATAAGCAGTCCTGCTTATTTACTATTTTTATTTTCTGTCATCTACCATCGCAATTCTCATCATGTTACTTACTGTTCTGTTCTCAGATACATTTGTAGATGGAATTCCAAGCGTTAATACAACCATGTCTCCTGCTTCTGCAAGCTTCTTTGCACAGATCAGATCGATTGCAGTATCACAGATATCTTCTGTTGTATATACAGCAACTGATTTCAGCGGCATAACTCCCCAGTTGATCTGCATTCTTCTCAGTGTTGCCTCATCCGGGCTGATACCGATAATACCTGTCTTAGGTTTGAACTTAGATACAACTCTTGCCGTAGCACCTGATACAGTTGGTGTTACGATACATTTAGCACGAAGATTATTAGCCGTTGTTACTGTTGCATTTGCAAGTGCGCTGGATGCACTCTTAAGTCTGTGTTCTCCTGCTTTTCTAAGGATCATATCATAATCCAGATGCTCCTCTGTATTTTCAACAATATGAACCATCATCTGTAAAGCTTCTAACGGATATTTACCCTGAGCTGTCTCTCCGGAAAGCATGACTGCATCTGTTCCGTCATATACCGCATTGGCAACATCTGTAACCTCTGCTCTTGTAGGACGTGGATTACGCATCATAGAATCAAGCATCTGTGTAGCTGTGATAACTGTCTTAAACTGATCGTTACATTTCTGGATAATTGTCTTCTGAAGGTATGGAACTTCCTCTGCCGGAATTTCAACACCAAGATCTCCTCTGGCTACCATGATTCCGTCTGCGCAACGAATAATCTCATCAATATTCTTGATTGCTTCAAAGTTCTCGATTTTTGCAATTACAGGGATATACGGAGCCTTACATTCTCTTAAGAATGATTTGATCTCCAGAATACATTCTGCATTTCTGACAAATGAAGCTGCAATAAAATCTACACCCTGCTCCACGCCGAATTTCAGGTCATCACGGTCTTTATCTGTGATAGCTGGAAGACGGATCGCAACGTTTGGTACATTAACACCCTTCTTTTCTCCGAGCTCGCCGCCATTGACAATTTCACAATTGATGTTATTTCCCTTTTTATCTTTTACTTTCAGTTCAATCAGACCATCATCGATCAGGATCGTACTTCCGGCTTTGACATCTTCTACCAGACCTTTGTATGTAATAGAAACAATCTTGTTATCTCCGACAATCTCGTCTGTTGTCAGGGTAAATGTCTCTCCTGCTTCAAGCTGTACTTTCTTTCCATCTTTTAATACACCTGTACGGATCTCAGGTCCTTTTGTATCCAGAAGAATTGCGATCGGTTTGTTCTCTTCTTCACGAATCTTCTTTAACATATCCATACGGCCCTTCTGTTCTTCGTGATCACCGTGTGAAAAGTTAAATCTTGCAATGTCCATTCCATTCTGAACTAACTTTCTCATCATGGTTTCATCATTTGTATTTGGTCCCATTGTACAGATAATTTTTGTTTTTTTCATATTTCTCCTATTCCTCTCTTAATTATTTAACATGTATATGTGTGAACAAATGATCCTGGCAATATTCATAATTGCCATTACATTTTGAACAATACCGGAATTCCAGATTCGGATCATCCAGTTCTGTTCTTCCGCAGACTGCGCATCTGTGTTTTGCCCCATTTGCATAGCTGTTTACCGGTCTTTCCGCATGTCTCATCTTGCGCTTGAAATCATTCTTTCTTTTCATCTGACCTGGTGTGTAAGGCTTCATATTACGTGAACTCAGGAAAAAAATGATAAAGTTCAGTATTGAGATAAATGCTGCAAGCGCATTCGCCTTATAATATATACCAAAAACACCTCCGCCGTAGGCCGGAAGAAAAGCCTGCACAATCGCATAGATAAAATACAAGCCATCAAGTATAGCCAGCCATTTGATCTTAATCGGAATAACGAAAAATAATAACAGCTGGATATCCGGATACAGTGCTGCAAATGCAAAGAATAACGATAAATTCAGATACCATGTATCCATTGGTAACACAGTGCCTGTCAGTAAATATGCCAGTATGGCTCCCAGTACAATAAAGAGCATTCCCGAAAAGAAATACAGATTAAAACGAAACGCCCCCCACGCTGCCTCTAACTGCTTCCCTATCATATAATAGAGATACAGTGCAAATACAATAAAGATCAGACTGTCAGACGGAGGCTGGATAATAAATGTAACAATTCTCCATATCTGCCCCTGGAGAATCTTGCTGGCATCCAGACTTAAGAACTGCCTATAGAACGTCGGGTTAATCAACTCCAGCGCAAATCCGGCTGCATATAATATTATAATATATGTGATCAAATTTGGAATAGCATATCTGCTAAATTTCCGTTCAAGTTTATCTAACCAATTGTTCATATAACTGCTCCTTTATGTTTATTCTCACACTGTAGATATTCTACCTTCCTGAGAGATATTTGTCAATTATGCCAAGTAAAGTTCATCTCTTTTTAACATATCTTCAACATTTGTTAATTGTCTTTTGAGAACTTTTGTCGTATAATGTTACAGGTTGCAATTAAGCAAAATGCATTTAATAAGAAGAAAGACATATAGATCAACATGATAAGGAGTTACATAATATGAATCAAAAAGAATTATACGCACTTGGTATCGACATCGGTTCTACAACCGTAAAGATTGCCATATTAGATGAGAATAATGAAGTGGTATTTTCTGATTATGAGAGGCATTTCGCGAACATCCAGGAAACTCTTTCCGATCTGTTAGGAAGAGCGGTACATAAATTAGGTCCTGTCCATGCATCACCGGTCATTACCGGTTCCGGCGGACTGACTCTTGCGAAACATCTTGGTGTACCGTTTGTACAGGAAGTGATCGCTGTATCTACTGCTCTCCAGGACTATGCACCTCAGACAGACGTTGCTATCGAACTCGGCGGGGAAGATGCCAAGATCATCTACTTTGAAGGTGGTAATGTAGAGCAGCGTATGAACGGCGTCTGTGCCGGTGGTACAGGATCCTTCATCGATCAGATGGCATCTCTTTTACAGACTGACGCCTCCGGACTGAACGAATATGCAAAAAATTATAAAGCTCTCTATACCATTGCTGCACGATGTGGTGTATTTGCCAAGACGGATATCCAGCCTTTGATCAATGATGGTGCTGCCAAAGAAGACCTTGCTGCTTCTATATTCCAGGCAGTTGTCAACCAGACTATCAGCGGACTGGCCTGTGGTAAACCAATCCGCGGACATGTTGCGTTCTTAGGAGGACCTCTTCATTTCCTCTCTGAACTGCGCGAAGCTTTCATCCGCACACTGAAGCTGGACGATGAACACATCATCGCCCCGACACATTCCCATCTGTTTGCAGCAGCCGGTTCTGCTCTGAATTCAAAGAAAGATCTGGACGTGCCTCTCATTGATATGCAGCACCGTCTGGAAGGAAAGATCAAAATGGAATTCGAAGTGGATCGTATGGAGCCGCTGTTTGCAACGGAAGCAGATTTTAAAGAATTCGAAAACCGTCATGCAAAACATCAGGTACCTGTAAAGGATCTTGCCACTTATCAGGGAAAAGCATTCCTTGGTATTGATGCAGGTTCCACCACAACCAAAGCTGCCCTGGTAGGCGAAGACGGTACTTTATTATATTCTTTCTATCATAATAATGAAGGAGATCCTCTTGGTACAACGATCTCTGCCATCAAAGACATTTACAGTAACCTGCCGGAAGGCGTGGAGATTGTTCACTCCTGCTCTACCGGCTATGGTGAGGCACTGATCAAAGCTGCCCTCCTGTTAGACGAAGGAGAGGTAGAGACAGTTTCCCATTACTATGCCGCATCCTTCTTTGAACCGGATGTAGACTGTATCCTGGATATTGGCGGTCAGGATATGAAATGTATTAAGATCAAGAATCAAACCGTTGACAGTGTACAATTGAATGAAGCATGTTCATCCGGATGCGGTTCTTTTATTGAAACATTTGCAAAATCACTGAATTATACCGTCGAAGACTTTGCTCACGAAGCATTATTTGCCAAGAATCCGATTGACCTTGGTACCCGTTGTACTGTTTTCATGAATTCAAAAGTAAAGCAGGCTCAGAAAGAGGGTGCGGAGGTTGCTGATATTTCGGCTGGTCTTGCTTATTCTGTAATCAAGAACGCATTATTTAAGGTTATCAAGGTATCCGATGCATCTGAACTCGGTAAACACATCGTTGTTCAGGGAGGAACATTCTACAACAACGCTGTACTGCGGAGTTTTGAAAAGATTGCCAACTGCGAAGCCATTCGTCCGGATATTGCCGGTATCATGGGCGCATTCGGTGCTGCACTGATCGCACGTGAGCGTTACGTTGACTGCGAAGGTACAACCATGCTTTCCATCGAAGATATTGAAGCGATGGAATATTCTACTACTATGACAAAATGCAAGGGATGTACGAATAACTGCCGCCTGACGATCAATCATTTCAGCGGCGGACGTAAGTTCATCACAGGTAACCGTTGTGAACGTGGTCTCGGGAAACAGAAAACAACTAACAAGCTTCCGAACTTATTTGAATATAAATTAAAACGCTATTTTGATTATGAACCATTGGCAGAGGAAAATGCTTCTCGCGGAATCATTGGTATTCCTCGTGTACTGAACATGTACGAGAATTATCCGTTCTGGTTCACATTCTTTAATGAACTGGGATTTCGGGTTGTTCTTTCTCCTGTGTCAAACCGCAAGGTATACGAACTGGGAATTGATTCCATCCCAAGTGAATCCGAATGTTATCCGGCAAAGCTGGCACACGGACATGTACAATGGCTGATCAACAACGGTATCCACACCATCTTTTATCCCAGCATTCCATATGAGAGGAATGAATTTGCGGAAGCCAATAACCATTACAACTGTCCGATCGTAACTTCCTACCCGGAAAATATCAAGAACAACATTGATGCAATTGTTCACGGAGAAGTAGATTTTCTTCATCCATTTATTTCTTTTGCCAGCGAAGACACCATCTCTTACCGGCTGGTTGATGAATTATCCGGAAAGTTCCATATCCCGGCTGACGAGATCAAAAAAGCAACGCATACTGCCTGGGAAGAACTCGCTGCATGCAGAAAAGATATGCAGAAAAAAGGTGAAGAGACGATCAAATTCTTAAATGAAACCGGCAACCGTGGTATCGTTCTCGCAGGACGTCCGTACCACATCGACCCGGAAGTAAACCATGGTATCCCGGAACTGATCAACTCTTATAATATTGCAGTTCTGACGGAAGATTCGATCTCCCACTTAAATCCTGCAGAGCATCCATTAAATGTTATGGATCAGTGGATGTATCATTCCCGTCTGTACAAAGCGGCCTCTTATGTAGCAACCCGTTCCGACTTAGATCTGATCCAGCTCAACTCATTCGGCTGCGGACTGGATGCGGTAACAACCGATCAGGTCAGCGATATACTGACGCTGCAGAATAAGATCTATACGGTATTAAAGATTGACGAAGTTAATAACTTAGGTGCTGCACGTATTCGTATCCGCTCTCTGCTCGCCGCTGTTCGTGAACGCGAGCGCAAGCAGATCAAACCGGTCAAAAAAGATACTGCACACCACCGCGTAGTCTTTACAGAACAAATGCGTAAAGATTATACGATCCTTGTTCCACAGATGTCTCCGATCCATTTCGAGCTTCTGGAGCCTGCATTTAATTCATCCGGATATAACCTT
>ENA-ORMN01003326-ORMN01003326.1-human-gut-metagenome-genome-assembly--contig:-NODE-3326-length-12772-cov-2.342691_pt1 | contig 12772 bp, 8 predicted proteins | sample MGYA00242102_ERZ508993 | MGnify/ENA primary metagenome ERZ508993 (study PRJEB26280, sample SAMEA2338770) | human gut metagenome | biome: human gut; feature: human-associated habitat; material: faeces... | reverse complement strand
ATAGATATCGACGGTGATTGTATATTAACAGAAGTAGAAGAACATATAATTCAAGAGTAATATGAATAAAAAGATATCACAATTTGAGGTTACTACATCTTTTGAAGATAATGATATTCTAACTCTTGTACAAGATAAAACTAATAAGATAATTCATAAAGATAATTTTGAAACTAGTTTATCCGGTACATTTGCTACTAATGAGAGAGTAGATGGAATTGAAGAAGATGTAGCTAATCTTGATACCAAAGTAGATAATAATTATGTAGATCTATCCAACAAGATAGTAGAAGGAGATACTAATGTTACTAATAATCTAAATAGTAATATTAATAGTTACTATGATGTACTAAACAATAAGATCATTACTCTTGAAGATAAACATGATAAAGATTTAACTGAAGTTAATGATACAGTACAGGGTTGGATAGATACTATTGATGATAAGTCTACTAAAGAACAATTACAAAACCTATTAAATAGGTTGATTGAAGATGAAAACATCATTACAGCATTAGCAGATTTAATTGCAAATGGCGGTGGTAGTGGTGAAGCACCTGGTTTTCATACACAACCTACTAGTACCATATTTCCATTATCAGGGTACTATTATAATGGGGATACTAGTGATTTAACTACTACAGATACTTTAAATCAAGCTTTATCAAAACTAGAAGGTAAAATTAAATCCGTAGAAGGTAGTATAGGTGGTGATACAAAATATATGATCACCAGTAATGATAATACTCAACCTACAGATGGTAATTTGTATTCTGCCAGAAGATCTGATTTAAATTATATATCTAAAAAAATTGATGATACTGCAAATGGCTATATTAAATTTTTAAAAGGAATACAAGGTGGTCAAACATTTAGAGAAGGTTTTCTAGGTGAAGGTGCTAGTTTATGGCCGATAAACGGTAGATGGAAATTAGAGGTAGATGATTTATTTGTTAGAGGTAGAATGACTGTCAATGAACTTCTAGTAAATGAAATAAAAGCTACTGGTGGAGATATATTGGTTTCAGTTGCGGATCTTGAAATATTAGATGTTACTACTACTCCAGATAATGATTATAAATGTACATTTGATACTCAAGATGGTACCATAAGAAATCCTTTTGTTGAAGGCGATCAAGCTATATGTCAAATCTTTGATGGTAAAAACGTTAAAAGATATTGGCGCATGGTATCCGAAGTCGGTACTGATTATGTAGTTTTATCTGATTCTGTATGTGAACCTGGTAGTTCTGTTCCTGAACCTAAAGATAAAATTATTCAGTTAGGTAATAGATATCCTGGCAATGAAGATCGTAGATCAGCTATTATGATATCTGCTAGAGGTGCAGAAGGACCTAGTATTACTTTATATGATAATATTGATGATTTTAATTTAGTAGGTAAAGATCGTACAGTTATTGGTAAAAATAGTAGATTCGTTGGTACTTTATCTCAAGTATCTAGTAATGGAGATATTATAAGAGTACCTATCGATAGAGGACAATTTATAGCTGGTACTACGTATTATTATTATGATAGAGTATCATATAATGGTTCACTGTGGTTATGTATGGCTACTCAAACCACTAGTATCCCTAGTAAAGAAAATGATGAGTGGTTATTGCAAGTAGAAAAGGGTGAGCAAGGTGCTGCTGGTGCAGATAAAGCTAAATGGGTAGAAATTACTGGGGAAAGATTATTCATGTATGATAATCCTAACTTTGAAGGTACTCCTACGCCATCTGTCATTACACTATATTGCAATACTTATAATATAGAAAATCCTGTATTTACTTGGGTAAATAGAAATACAAACGAAACAATAGGTACTTCTCAAGCATTGGATGTACGTCCTGATATGTTTGGTGATCTTAGAAATTTTGTAGTACGTTGTACTGTAGTTAATGGTAAAGAAAGTTTTTATGATGAAACTCAGGTAGCCAAACTTGGAGATGGTGCAACTGGAGAAGATGCTTTCTATATAGACCTGAGTAATGGTAACATGACAGTACCTTATGATTCGTCTGGTAATAACCCCCAAATCACTATTACTGATGTGTATACTTACGTGTATGCTTATCAGGGAACAAATCAATTATATATTGATAGTATAACAGCAGAAACTATTGAAGGTATAGCTACTGTTACTGTGGATGGTGATAAAGTGACATTAAATACTTTAGGATCACCTTCTGCTAGAATACGATTAACAGTTAACATCGGTTCCATGTCCTTTACTAAGGATTTATGGATTAATAAAGTGCAAAATGGTGAGAATGGGTTTGATGGAATCGATGCTTGCTATGTATTAATATCCGGAGAACAAGTGTTTAAGTACGATAAAGAAGGTTTAGTTAGCCCATCACAAATAACTTTATATGCTAGTTCGTATGGGATTGAATCTCCTACTTATTCTTGGTATTGGAAAATCGTAGGTACAGATGATTGGAATCTTCTTGAAAATGAGATTACAGAAACTTTAGTAGTATCACCAAACGGTTCATACTTTAATAATTCTGTTAACGAAGTAACTTTTAAAGTAGAATGTACTTCTGCTTTAGGAGGAGCTGTATATCAGGATATGTTAACAATTAATAAATTGTATGATGGAAAAGATGGGGAAAGCCCATATAGAGGTGTATTAACTAATGAAGCTCACACAGTAGCTGCTAACTGGTTAGGAGAAGTAGAATCATCAGAATTAGCAAAAGCTTCTACTAATTATTACTTATATCAAGGTACTAGAAAATTAGAAAATAGTGAATATACTATAACTTATACTAATTTAGATAACAATGCTCAAAATCAATTATCTATTGATACAAATAATAATAAACTTACCGTAGCTAGATTAGGTAATAGTTTTGATAGTACAGTGTTTAAAGTAGAATTTCATGTACCTGCTTCTTCAGCTTCTCCAGTAGTAGATGTATGTGATTTTACTATTACAAAAGCCAAAGGTGGAGTTCCTGGTGATTTTGAAGTATCTATTTATTGTAGATCTAACGAGTCTCAACCGAATCGACCTTCCATGACATCTAGACCTACTTCAGGCGGTACATACAGCAATGGTAATTACTGGTATGTAGATGCTCCTTCTGCAAGTGGTTACGCTATATGGAAAAGTACTGCTTTGTTTGATGGAGAAACTGGTTTACTTAAGTCTGGAGAACAGTGGACATTACCTACAAAAATATCAGGTAAAGATGGACAAGATGGACAAAATGGAGCACAAGGTCCTGCCGGACCACAAGGATCTAAGGGAGATCGAGGTCCTGCTGGAGATCCAGGTCCCGCATTAAATTTCAGAGGAGAATATAATGATAGTACTACTTATTATAAAACAGCGGAGTTAGTAGATGTTGTAAAAAGAAATGGGGTGTATTATATGGCAAATAAGGCTACAATTACACCTGGTTGGTCTAGTTCTGAATGGAAAGCATTAAATTCATTTGAGAATATTGCAACTGGTGTATTATTTGCTGAAGAGGCTACAATTGGTGGATGGCGTTTTAGTCCAGCTTCTAGTAGTTATTTCAGATCAACAAATGATACGGTATGCTTTTATCCATCTACAGACGGAAGTATTCCATTTTTAGCTGCAGGTAATGGGTCAAATAAAGGGGCTATTTCTTCTGGAGGTACCAAAATTATAAATGAAAACGCTCCTCTAAAGTTGTGGGCAGACGGGATTGTTACAGTAGGAGATGGTACTAGAAGTTCTAGGGCTGGGTTAACTGGAGTGGGAACTTCTTCAGACTCTGTAAGAATCTGGGCAGGTACAAATCACGGTAATCGAACAAGTGCTCCATTTAGGGTATACGACAATGGTAGTATGGTAGCAACAAATGGTACATTTACTGGAAACGTTACTTGTACTTCTTTAATTGCTCAAAATATTGATTCTAGTAATTTCTCAATACCCGGATTGAAGTGTGCAGGTAGATGTAACTGGACTGGGTCTAGTGTATCATTTGGATATTTATTTACTACTAAGGAACTTAGAATGTCTCCTTCTAGGGTTGCCACAGGTAGATTTAGATTTACATTATCAGGTGCACATAGTACTGATTATGTTGTATTGTGTTCTATTGATAATCCAAATACAAATATAGCTAGTGGCTTTAGAGGTTCATATCAAATTGGTCCTAGATATTCTGATCATTTTGATATCCATTGGTTTGATACTGATGGCAATGCTCATGATTTAACTTATTTTAATGTTGCATTTTTTTCGTATTAGAATATGGAACTATATTATATTACAAAGAACGGAGTAGGTTCAATAGATGCTGATTTTTTTAAAACTTATTTAAGTGATAAAGAAGTAAAATCATTAGAAGAACTTACAGAAGATGATCGTTATTTATTTTTAAACGACGACCAAAGAGATTTTTATATCAAATACATGGATGAAGTAGTAGATGATCCAATGGCTGTATACTATATGAAAACGCCAGTGAAATCTTCTCAAAATGAAAGAATACGCAAAATACGAGAAAACGCTTATATTAGTAAAAGCGATCCATTATACATGGCGTATATAAAATATAAAGAATTTGGAGAAGATGAAGCAGCAGCTAAAGCTTATAATGAATGGAAACAAGCTGTGTTAGAAATAGAAGAAGCTAACCCGTATATTACAGAATAATATGATAAAGAATAATGTATATTATGAATTCTTTGCAAGCTATATGGTACCCAATTCTAATGAAGTTGGGTACTGGATAGACTTGGGAGCAAATTCAAAAGGAAAAGTAATTAAAGTATATAATCCTGATATTAAGTCTTGGGTTAAACTAACAGATGCTACTAGTGAAGATGCTGTTGCTCCTTTCATTGGTTCTAATGGTAACTGGTGGATAGATAATCGTGATACAGGTATCCCTGCTTCTGGTAAAAATCCAATTATTGGTGAAAACGGTAATTGGTGGATATTTGATCCAGCATTAAACGAATATGCTGACACTGGTGCTACTGCATATGGTAAGACTGCATATGAATATGCTGTAGAACAAGGATATACTGGCACTGAAGAAGACTTTGGCAAAATGCTTAATGAAGTACCTAATGCGGTTAAAGATGCCAAACAAGCCGTAAAAGACTCAAAAGAAGTACTTCAGAATCCACCAAAGATTGTAGATGGTAATTGGTATATCTATGACTATGTAAATGATACTTATCAGGATAGTGGTATCAATGCAGTTGGTGATGCATTTACTATTGTAAAAACGTATTCTTCAGTTCAAGCTATGGAAGATGATTACAATAACCCTGAAGTAAAAGCAGGACAATTTGTAATGATCGATACAGGTAATGTTGAAAATGAAGAGGATTCTAGATTGTATTTGAAAGGTAATACTGAATGGAAATTCATATCAGACTTATCTGGTGCACAAGGTATTCAAGGTTTATCAGCATATCAAGTAGCAGTACAACATGGCTTTGAAGGTACAGAAGACGAATGGTTAATCTCTTTAAAAGGTGAGAAAGGTGAAACTGGACCTAAAGGAGATAAAGGTGATACTGGAGAAAAGGGAGATACTGGTGAAAGAGGACCTCAAGGATTACAAGGAGAAAGAGGTTTGCAGGGTATTCAAGGTGAACAAGGCGAGCCAGGTATTCAAGGACCTATTGGTCCCAAAGGTGAAAAAGGAGATCAGGGAGAACGAGGACCACAAGGTCCGCAAGGGCAAATTGGTCCACAAGGACCTAAGGGAGACACTGGTTCAGGATTAAATATTAAGGGAGAATTAGATTCTGAATCACAGTTACCACAAGAAGGAGTATCTGGTGATGCTTGGTTAATTTCTGGTAATCTATATGTATATGTCGGTGAAAATGGTAACGTTGAATCTAATCCTAAATGGAGTAACGTAGGTAGTATTCAAGGACCAGCAGGACCACAGGGACCTGTAGGACCTAAGGGAGAACAGGGAGAACCTGGTCCTAAAGGTGAACCAGGAGCTAATGGTGCACCTGGAGCGCAAGGTCCAAAAGGTGATCCTGGTGAAAAAGGAGAGAAAGGAGACCCAGGTAGTGATGCTTCTGTAACTAAACAGAATGTAGAAGCTGTACTTACTGGGGATATTACTAGTCACAATCACGACAGTAGATATATATCTAAAAGTAATGCTAGTACATATACACCTACTGCAGATTATCATCCTGCCACTAAGAAGTATGTAGATGATACTGTGGCAGCAGTAGACGTTACTGAACAAATCTCTGGTAAAGCTGATAAAACTTATGTAGATAGTAAGTTAGATACCAAAGTAGATAAAATATCTGGTAAACAGTTAAGTACAAATGATTATACTGATGAAGATAAAACTAAATTAGCTGGTATTGCCGCAGGAGCTGAAGTAAATGTTAATGCTGACTGGAATGCTGAATCTGGAGATGCACAGATACTTAATAAACCTACTATTATTACTGAGGAACAAGTAGATCAGAAGATTAATACTGCTATAGGTTCTGTATATAAGGTAAAAGGTTCTGTAGCTAATTATGAAGCCTTACCTAAAGACAATGTAACAATAGGTGATGTATACAATCTTGAGGATACAGGAGCTAATTATGTAGCTACTTCAACTACTCCAGATTGGGATAAGTTAAGTGAAACAGTAGATCTTAATGGGTATTTAACTAAGACTGATGCAGCTAGTACGTATCAACCAAAAGGCAATTATCTTACTTCAGTACCTGAAGAATATGTAACTGAAACTGAATTAACTGCAAAAGGTTATGCTACTACTACTCAGGTTAATACAAAATTAGATTCTTCTGCATATACTGCTACAGATGTGTTATCTAAAGTAAAGACAGTAGATGGGGTTGGTAGTGGTTTAGATGCTGATTTACTTGATGGTAAACAAGGCAATGAGTATGCTTTAAAAACAGATATATCTGATGAAGTATATATAAGCGAAGGTACACAACCTGATGGCGAACAAGAAATATGGGTTGACTTATCAGACAATACTTTTGATGAATTAGTAGTTACAGAAGCACCTAAAGATGGTAAACAGTATGCTAGACAGAATGGAACATGGGTAGAAGTAGAAGCAGCATCTAAAGATGAAACTGTTAAAATAACTGTTGCAAGTAATCAGTTATCAGATTCTAACATTAATGGTGTTACTATTACTATAGCTTATGGTGAAACTTCTAAAGTACTTACATGGGAAGGAACTGAACTTACTGCCACAATTCCAGTAAATACTACATATACTATTACTTGTAGTGATGTAACTGATTATGCTAAACCACAATCTCAAACATTTATTGCAGAAGCAGGTAATATTAGGATTATAACATTAACTTATAATACCACAATTGTAACAATTAATGTTACTAGCAATCATCCTGAATTACTTTCTAATAAGGTTGATGTAAAGTTATCAGGTTATGTAACTAAAACACTTTCTGGTAATCGTACCTATACTGTAAAAATTCCAACTGGTGCTCAATATACTATTGAGGGTACTGAAGTATCTATTTTTAGTTCTCCTAATTTTAGGAAATGGGTCACACCAGATTCTATAACTTCTACAGCAAATGGAGTAGCTGAAGAAAAAACATTAATGTATCGAGGAGCTAAATTGAAAATAAAATTAGCAAAAGATATTAGCGGTTTAGCAGACGTATATGTGTATTCTAATACTGTACCAAAGGAAAGTTCCTATACTTTGGTTACAAGGGATACTGATGAAAATACATTTGTATTACCAACTACTGAAACTTGGACTATTGAACCTAGATCCGTAGCAGGATACATCACCCCAGAGATTCACTATTCAAATAAGTAGTTTGGATGATGTGAAAGAGGTCGCTCTTGATTGGGAACAGATCAATGAAGAAACACACGCTATGTGGGTCCAATTTGACGAAACCACAAGTACCACTACACTAGAAAGAGGTGGTAATTTAGATATCATTACTAACCTTACTAGTAAATTTAAAAGATGTTTAGCGTTACCTCAGGATGATGGTTCTGCTGCTATTGCCTATTTAAATTCTACGGATAGTAATAAATGGGAAGATGGTTCTACTGTTAACCGTACTGGTGCTTATCATTATATATATTACATGGTTCATTTCCCTAAATATTATTATCGTACAGAACTAGTGAGTATAGGTAAATTCAAATTGTATATATCTGATAGAAAGCTTACCGATTCTTATAAAGAAGAAAGAGAATGTTTGATTGGTGTATTTGAAGCATATAATACTGACGGTAAATTAACCAGCAGACCCAATACGACTAGTACTGGAGATCAAACTATAGAAACCTTTTTCAATCAAGCACAAACCAATGGTTCAAATTGGGGATTGATTGATTATAGAGCCCATAAAACTATTGCTAATTTATTCTGTGCTAAATATGGTAATACGAATATAAGTACAGATAATAGTAGCATACCTTGTTCCGGTGGTACACATTCTTGGGATAGTTCGACAGGTGCCACAGTGTCATTAGGTAACAGGGATGGAAAGTCTAGTAAAAGTAGTAATTTCTTAGGTCTTGAAGATTGTTATTATGGTAAATACGAATTCGTACAAGGTATTAATATTATTAATAGACAATGGATAGTGTACGATGGAGGTCTTAAGGTAAATACTGACCTTTCCGGTTTAACATCTGCAGGATATACAAATGTAAGACAAATTGTTGCCTCTTCTAGCAGCAATACTGCTGCCTCTTCTAGTGGTTGGATTACTGGTATTGCTCACGGAGAATACGCGGATATTATGCCTACTTACGTTAGCGGTGGATCAGACACTACATATTATGCAGACTGTTACTATCAAAATACGGGTAATAAGATTCTGCTGCGGTCGGGTGATTCGGGCCATGGGTCTTATTGCGGGGTCTTCTGTTCGGTTGCTGATAATGCTTCGTCGGGTTCGTCTTCGTCTGTCGGTTCGCGGTTGGGCTTTTATGGAAATATAGTAGTTAAAACAAAAGAAGAATTTTTGGCGTTAGAGCCTGGGTTTAATGGATAAACCTATAAAACTAGAGTATTAACAAAGGCGGGATCTAAAAGAATGGTTTGATTAGATGTAGATGTATTAAAAAGTAAGTCAGGTAATTCAGACAATGAGTCTAATTGCAGAGTCTTCTATTCGAATGCTAATAATGATTCATCGAATTCGAATTCGAATATCAGTTCACAGTGAAATTTTGGAAGTTTTTATTGTATAAATTAGATCAGCCTCACCCCTTGGTGAAAAATAACAGGTGCTTTGAAGGGACCCTAGTAGTATTGGATGAACGGGTCCTAACACCAAAATAGCTAATGAAACGCATTGGTAATATTTTCAATAGAATTATCGATTTTAACAATCTTGTTCTAGCAGATAAAAAAGCAAGACTTAATAAAAGCAAACGTTATGGTATTGCTAAATTTGATAAACATTCGCATGAGAATTTATTGAAACTACAAAGAATGTTTATCGAAGGTACGTATAAAACTTCTGAATATGATATCTATACTATTATTGCTGATAGAGGTCATAAAGAAAGAGAAATATATAGGTTACCTTATTTTCCAGACCGTATAGCTCATCACGCTATAATGAATGTTATAGAACCTTATTTAGTTAAGCGGTTTACTTCAGATACTTACAGTTGTATTAAAGGCAGAGGTATTCACTTAGCAGTAAAAAGATTGAAACATACATTAAAAACAGATCCAAAAAATACTAAATATTGTTTGAAACTAGATGTAAAGAAGTTCTTTCCTTCTGTAGATCAAAAGATTATGATGGATCTATTTAATAGAATATTCAAAGATAAAAGGTTTCTAAATTTAATATCTGAGATAATTTATTCTACAGATAAAGGATTACCTATTGGTAATTATATATCACAATTTGCTGCTAATCTTTATTTAACATGGTTTGATAGATGGGTAAAGCAGAAATTAAAAATTAAACATTATTTCAGATATTGTGATGATATAGTTCTATTTTCTTCTAATAAGAAAGAGTTACATCAGGCATTGCAAAAGATAAAGGAGTATATGACTTCATATCTTGAATTAGAAGTAAAACATGATTGGCAGATATATCCGGTAGATGATAGAGGAGTTGATTTCTTAGGCTATGTTTTTAAACACAGTCATATGAAATTAAGAAAAGATATGAAAAAAAAGTTCTATAGGAAAACCAGATATGTTAATCTTAATAAGAAATTTAGATCCTTAGCTTCTTACTGGGGATGGTGTAAATATGGTAACTGTTTTAATTTATGGAAGAGATTTACAGGAACAAATAATATAAAAGAACTTAAAATTTTATTATTAGGTTATGACAAGAATTGCACATAGTAATAGCATCCCTATTTCTGTTGAATACTTGGGTTTAAATGAATGGGCAGTAAGATGGGATGTTCAAATAGATGATACTAAACAAAGAGAAGACGGTATGACAGATGATGATACAGTTCATTATGTATACAATGAAGAAGTGTATTATGAAAAACCTAATTATGGTTTATTTGTAACTAATAGAATTAGAGAAGTGTATTCTAAAGATGAAGAAGATGCATTAAAATCTAATATGATTACTGCTTCAGTTAATCCTGATGATCCTAAATCTCAAGAAAGATTAATGGAATGGGAAGCATTTGAACAAGTGAGAAAAGAAGCTAAAGCATTTGGTAAACAAATATTTATAGAATAATATGGGTGCAATAAAAGTAAAGAAAGATGGAGAGTGGGTAAAACTACCCAATTACGGTGTAGAAGAATTTCCTGATGCGCCTTCAGATGGTAAAACATATGGTAGGAAAAATAAACAATGGTCAGAGATTATAGCTAGCAATCAGTATCTTGATTTAACAACTTTATTTCCAAATGAAAGCGGTTCATTATCCGATGAAGGCTATCAAAAAATAGTTGATGCATGGGAGAATAGCATATCTTTAGTGCGTCTTGGTGATACGTATGGTCCTATGTTTATCGAAAAAGGCCAAAATAACTATATTTTGCGTATTAATGTGTTAATGCAAGTTGCTACTGGAGTATCTATGAGTTCAATGTATGTTGAAATTGATACTACTGATAAGACATACGTTACCAATTTAAAATATATAAATTATACTAATACTGGCTCCGGCACAAAATACCTCTCCGACAACGGTGAATACCTCACTCCCCCCACCGCCACCCCCACCACAGCGGGGTATATGTCGGCGGAGGACAAGAAGAGGGTGGATGATGCTATTGTCCCGACGAGCATAACAAAAGTATCAAGCCTTGTAAGTTTGCCTGTAGAGAATTACAATATACTTGCTACTATGTCTTCGGCGACGGCTATATCCTTTGCTTCCACACCAAAAGAAGGTGCTGAATTTATGATCAACGTGTACAATTCCGGCGGTTCGGATTTTACAGTCAATTTTCCAAGCACTTCTACCTGGAAAAGTAATGAAGCATCCGTGACATGCAAGGCTGGCAATTTCACCCCTATATCTGTACAGTACTTAAATGGCTATTATGTTGTAGTTGTTAATTGATAGGAGGCGGAGTATGAAGAAAAGAGTGATGATGTTGGGTAAAAGCTCTTTATTGAATGGTTTAATGTATCATTTCCAGTTTGACGGGGATATATCTGATAAATGTGGCAATACTACTGCACAAGGATATGGTAGTTATTCTTTCAAAAAGGGCAAAATAGGTCACGCGTTATCAGTGAATAATGGAGCTTATATTTTATTCAAAAATACAAAAAATATATCTAACACATATACAATATCAGCATGGTATTATGAACGTAATGTAAGATGTGAGTATGCGGGAATTATATATATCAGAGCCAGTGGCACATTGGGTATAGGTCTGCAAACATATAATGGACAGAGAACGCAAGCCTTGTATTATGAAAATTTAAGGACATTGTATTATCCATCTACCGTCGGTGCTTGGCATCTTGCAACTATAACAGTAGAAAACAGGGTTGCTAAAGTTTATAGAGATGGAGTGTATATGGGACAGTTGGGTAGCTATAATTATGCATTGACTAACGGTTGCAATATCTACATTGGGGTAGATTCGTATAGCACAAGTGGACGGTATTTTGATGGTTTGATAGACCAAGCGGCTTTATGGAATAGAGTATTAACCGCAGAGGAGATAACAACATTGTATAATGGAGGAAATGGTTTAAGATTATGATATACATACACAAACAAAATGGCTTTTGGAGCCGTGAAACGGTTCTCCAGCCTTCTTTCAAAGTTGGCACTACCCTCAAAGATTACGAAAACGGTGCTTACTTATTACTCAACGAAGAACAGGAACAGTACCACAACGAACATCCGGATGCAACCCCGTTGGAGTGTTGGCACATGCAGCCCACTCCTGAACCGCAGCCGACTCCGGAAGAACTGCTCTGGCGTGCCCGTGATGCCAAACGGCAGGAAATCTACGACAAAGACATCCATCATTATTATATTGATGAACAGGACGCATACATCTCAAACACCCTGCAAATGAAGGATAAGTGTGGGCGGCAGGAAAAAGTCGAAGTAGGCGGTCATCTTTACGCCTCGAATATCTTAATGGTTGCTCTTGATGAAATAGCGGACTATTCGGAGCAGTGCGCCAAGGTGACAGACGGCTTGCTATCCCGTATCGATGCCGCCCAAACAGCCGAGGAGGTCGAAGCTATCGTAGTAGAAGGCTATCCCGAAGCGATCCATACAACAACGGCAGCCTTGCAAACTAAGGCAGATAAGGCAATAGCTAAATCCCCGGAAGCGCAG
>ENA-ORMN01003323-ORMN01003323.1-human-gut-metagenome-genome-assembly--contig:-NODE-3323-length-12778-cov-5.059341_pt1 | contig 12778 bp, 10 predicted proteins | sample MGYA00242102_ERZ508993 | MGnify/ENA primary metagenome ERZ508993 (study PRJEB26280, sample SAMEA2338770) | human gut metagenome | biome: human gut; feature: human-associated habitat; material: faeces... | reverse complement strand
TGCAAACAATATATCTGAACGCCGTAGTAAAAGATGCGTCCATTGAGATTGGCGATTACACAATTTACAATGACTTTATTTCAGACCCTCGTTTGTTCGAACAAAACAACGTATTGTATCATTATCCCATTAATCACGAACGGCTAATAATCGGTAAGTTCTGTTCCATTGCTTGTGGAGCCAAATTTCTTTTTAACAGCGCAAACCACACATTGGGTTCTTTATCCAATTATACGTTTCCTATCTTTTTTGAGGAATGGGGGCTGGATGCCGGACATATCACCGAAGCGTGGGACAACAAGGGCGATATCGTGATCGGAAACGACGTCTGGATCGGCTATGAGGCGGTGATCCTTTCCGGCGTAACGATCGGGAACGGCGCCATTATCGGCACCCGTGCCGTGGTGACGAAAGACGTCCCGCCGTACACCATTGTCGGCGGTGTTCCGGCAAAGCCCATCCGCCGGCGTTTTGACGACGACACGGTTTCCGCACTTGAGGCTTTGCGCTGGTGGGACTGGGAGCCGGAAAAGATTGCACGCAATCTTGCGGCGATTCAGGCGGGAAGGATAAAGGAGCTGGAGAAATGAGCAAGTACGACACCCTTTGGAAATGGATCGGGGAGAACGGAGGCGACGGTATCTGTCTGACGTTTGACCGGATAAACGAAATTGCCGGCGTGTCGGTGGATCATTCCTTTCTGATGTACAAAAAGGAGCTGACGGAATACGGCTACCGGGTGGGAAAGATCTCGCTGAAAGCGCAGACGGTAGTCTTTGAAAAGCTTTGAACTTTTCCTTTGAATCTCCAAACAAAAAGCGGTTGCCGCATCTGCGGCAACCGCTTTTGTCATATTTGTTTTTCAGATCAGATAGGTCCAGCCGAAGGGATCGTCGATCTTGCCCCACTGGATGCCGATCAGCGTGTCGTAGAGATGCTGGGTGATCTCACCGATCCTGCCACCGTTTACCGTGTACTTGTGGTCCTTGTAGCAAAGCTCGCCGATGGGCGATACCACGGCGGCGGTGCCGCATCCCCATGCCTCGGTCAGCGTGCCTTCGGTCATGGAGCGGCTCAGCTCGTCCACGCTCAGCAGGCGCTCGTTGACGGTATATCCCTCCTTGCGCAGCAGCTCAATGCAGGACATCCGGGTGATGCCGGGCAGGATAGAGCCGGTCAGCTTCGGGGTCATGATCTCATCGCCGAAGCGGAACATCACGTTCATGGCGCCCACTTCCTCAATATATTTGCGTTCCACACCGTCCAGCCACAGAACCTGGGAGTAGCCTTTTTCTTCCGCACGCTCTCCGGCACGGTTGCTTGCGGCGTAGTTTCCGCCGCACTTTGCGTAGCCGGTGCCGCCACGGACGGCACGGACGTCCTGATCCTCGATCATGATCTTTACCGGGTTGATACCCTCTTTATAGTAGCTTCCCACGGGGGAGGCGATGATAACGAAAGTGGCGTTGTGCACGGCGTGCACGCCAAGGGACTCGTCGTTTCCGAACATGAACGGGCGGAGGTACAGCGAGGTGCCGGGAGCGGAGGGCGTCCAGTCCTGCTCACAGCGGACAAAGGTCACCAGGGCGTTCAGCGCATCCTCCTCGGGGATCTGCGGCAGGCACAGACGCTCGGCGGAGCGGTTCATCCGGCGGATATTTTCCATCGGGCGGAAGAGCTGTACTCTGCCGTCCGCACGGCGGTAGGCTTTCAGCCCCTCAAAGATCTCCGAGCCGTAATGAAGCACGGTGGAGGCGGGGTGAAGCGACAGATTGGCAAAGGGAATGATGCGGGCGTCGTGCCAGCCCTCCTCCCGGCTGTAATCCATCATGAACATATGGTCGGTAAAGATCTTACCGAAACCGAGGGTAGCGGGATCCGGCTTCTGCGCCGGCGTTTTTGTTTTTTCTATACGGATTTCCATTTCTTTTTTCCTTTCTTTTGCGGATTTTTAAAGAGAAAGCAGAAAGTCTCCGATGGTGTGGGCAAGAACCTGATGCCCTGCGTCATTGAAGTGCAGACCGTCTGCGGTGTATTTTTGTTTGATTTCGGGGTCATGAGGGTCGAGGGGCAGGTCGTGGTAGAAGTCCAGCACCGGAATGTCAAACTGCTTTGCGGTTTCCTTGATGATGTCTCCGTATCCGGCAAGCGGCATGGCGTCCGGCTTTTTGCAGGCACGGGGAGAGGGGACTGCGTCCGACACGCCGTGCAGGTAGCAGTGTGCAGGTGTGATGAACACGACCGTTTTTCCCTTGGCTTTGAATTCTTTCGTCAGATAGTCCATCAGAAAGTACACGCCGCCGTGGAAGGTTGCGGGTGTGGTATCGCCCATTTTTCCGATCGGTGCGTCGCCGTGAATGTAGTCGTTGACGCCGCCGTATACCACCACGATATCGGCTTCCCGGCTGATGTCGTATACTCTGCCGCAGAAGCAGAGGTCATGTCTGGGTTTTTCGCTCGGCACGCTCTGGTGCGCAATGCGGGTCCCGCCCACGCCGTAGTTGTGAACGGCGGCAAGTCCGTACTCCCGCAGTATCACGTGGTCAAAGCGGTTTGCGGCACGGTCGGCAACGCCCACGCCCTCGGTAATGCTGTCGCCCAAAAAGTCAATGATCTTTCCCTTGAGTTCCATAATTCTCTCTTTCCTGTACTCTGCCGGAGGGGCAGAAAATTTTTGTCGATAGGGTCGGAACGTTCCGACGTCTCTTGTATTATAGCACGCAATGGGTATTTTGTCAAGAAATTCGCCCGGAAAAAGGGTGTTTTCCGCAGTTGGCAGGCGATCAGAGGGAAAGCAGAAAATCCCCGATGGTGCGGGCAAGGATGTGATGCCCGGCGTCGTTGAAGTGCAGACCGTCTGAGGTATATTTTTGCCGGATCCCGGGATCGTTGGGATCCAGCGGCAGATTGCGGTAGAGGTCGAGCACCGGGATATCAAACTGCTTTGCCGTTTCTTTGATGACGTCCACGTATCCGACCACAGGCATGGCGTCCGGCTTTTTGCAGGCACGGGGGGAGGGCTTGTCGTCGGTGATGTCCGAGAAGCAACAGTGGGCAGGGGAAACAAACACGACCGTCTTTCCTTTGTCTTTGAATTCTTTCTTCAGATAATTCATCAGAAAGTACACGCCGCCGTGAAAGGTTGCGGGTGTGGTGTCGTCCATGCTTCCCACCGGTGCGTCGCCGTGAATGTAGTCGTTGATACCGCCGAAAACCACCACGATGTCGGCGCTCCGGCTGATATCGTAAACTCTGCCGCAGAAGCAGAGATCGTACCGTGGCTCGGCGCTCGGCACGCTCTGGTGGGCGATCCGGGTGCCGCCGATGCCGTAGTTGTGAACGGCGGCAAGCCTGTATTCCCGCAGTATCACGTTGTCGTAACGGTTTGCGGCACGGTCGGAGACCCCTATGCCCTCGGTAATGCTGTCTCCCAGAAAGTCAATGATCTTTCCCTCAAGTTTCATGGTTTTCTCCTTTGCTGTGCCCGCCGAGGTGACAAAAACAAGGTCGGATCGGCAGGAATTTTGTCAGATGCCCGAAGGCTTCCGGTCGTTTTCTGTATTATAGCACGGCAGGGAGGATTTGTCAAGAAATTCGCTCAAAAAGCGACGGCGGCAAGGGGATTTTTTAAAGCCACTCCCGCAGGCGGCGCACTGCTTCCCGGGTGTTTTCACGGCTTCCGAAAGCGGTCAGGCGGAAATAGCCCTTTCCGTGTTCGCCAAAGCCCTCGCCGGGGGTTCCGACGATCTGAACGTCCTGCAGCAGACGGTCGAAAAAGTCCCACGAGGAGAGTCCCCACGGACAACGGAGCCACAGGTAGGGGGAGGAGATGCCGCCGGTGAACTCAATGCCTTTTTCCTGCAGGAGGTCGGCGAGCATCCGGGCGTTTTCCATGTAATAAGATACCGATTCCATGTTCTCTTTCCAGCCCTCGGGGGAGAGCGCCGCTTCGGCGGCACGCTGTACGACGTAAGGAATCCCGTTGAATTTGGTCGCCTGGCGGCGCTCCCACATTCTGCACAGCGGCGTGTCGCCCGCTTTCAGCCCGGCAGGGATGACCGTCCAGCCGCACCGGGTCCCGGTAAAGCCGGCGGATTTGGAAAGACTGCAGACTTCCACGGCACATTCCCGTGCGCCCTCCACGGTAAAGATGGTGTGCGGGGAATCGTCCCGGATATACGCCTCGTATGCCGAATCGAAAATGATCAGTGAGCCGGTTTCGCAGGCAAAGTTCACCCACGCACGCAGACCCTCCCTGTCGTAGACCGCACCGGTCGGGTTGTTGGGGGAGCAGAGATAGATGACGTAGCCCTCGCCGGTAAGCGTTTTGCGGTCGGGGAGGGGAAGATAGCGGTTCTGCGCATCGGCGGGCAGAAAGGTGATGTGCCTGCCGCTCATCAGGTTGCTGTCCATGTACACCGGATAGACCGGGTCGGGGATCAGGATCTCGTTGTCACCGAGAATATCCACGAGGTTGCCAAGGTCGCTCTTGGCGCCGTCACCGGCAAAAATCTCGGCGGGGGAAATTTCGGCGCCGAGGGTGGCGTAGTGGTCGGCGATCGCCTGCCGGAGAAAGTCGTAGCCGTATTCGGGCGCATAGCCCCGGAAGGTCGATTTGTCTGCCATTTCATCGGTTGCCCGGTGCATGGCGGCAATGACGGTGGGGGTCAGGGGCAGGGTCACGTCGCCGATGCCCAGACGGATCAGCCGCCCGGCTTTTTCCGGATGCTCCGCCGAATACGCACGGATCCGCTTGGCAATGTCGGAAAACAGGTAGCTTTCCTTGAGGTTGGAAAAGTTTTCATTCAGCCGAATCTTCATCTTCATACACTCCTTCGTATACTTTTTTGGCGCCGCCGCACATGGTGATGTGAAAATCCTCCGTGCAGACGATAGACAGCTCGCCGCCGATCAGGCGCACGCATACCGGCACGCCGGCGTCAAGAATTCCTTTTTTCACACCGGCGGCAACCGTGGCGCAGGCGCCGGTCCCGCAGGCGTAGGTCTCGCCCGAGCCACGCTCCCACACCCGCATCTGCACACAGCGGCGGTCGATGACCCGGACAAACTCGGTATTGACCCGCTCGGGGAACAGGGGATGCGATTCAAAAAGCGGACCGATGCGGGGCAGGTCCAGCTCCTCCACCCCGTCCAGAAAGGTGACGGCGTGGGGGTTTCCCATGGAAACACAGGTCAGAAAATAAGTTTTTCCCGCAACCTCCACCGGCAGATCCACCGCCGGCTTGTCGGTCAGCACCGGGATGTTCTGCGGGGTGAAATCGGCGTATCCCATATCCACGCTGACACGGGTTACCCGCTTGCTCTCGGTGAAAAGCGTAAGGTGCTTGATGCCGGACGCCGTTTCAATGTCAAGCTCTTTCTTTTGGCAGATGCCGTGGTCGTAAAGGTATTTGCCCACGCAACGGATAGCGTTTCCGCACATTTTTCCCTCGCTTCCGTCCGCATTGAACATCCGCATCCGGGCGTCGGCGCAGTCGGAGGGGCAGATCAGCACCACGCCGTCAGCGCCGACCGAGAAATGCCTCGGGGACATTTCCTGTGCCAGCCGTCCGGGGTCGGCGGGCAGTCCCCCAAAGCAGTCGATGTAAATATAGTCGTTTCCGATGCCGTGCATTTTGGTAAAAGCAATTGGTTTCATGGCATTTTTCCGTACTTTCTTCAGATTTTTTATGGTGTCATTTTATCACGCAGGGCGGGGCTTGTCAAGTGAAAAATAACGCTTTTTGTATTTTTATTAAAAACAATCGGCGAAGCACTTGAATATTATGGATTTTTATGCGATCCATATACGGAACAAGAACCGCACGGCGCTTGTAAAATGCTTCCTGAAAATGAAAAAAGGGAACAGGGAAAACACCTCTTGCGAAGGGTGTCTTCCTTGATCCCTCTGTTTGATTCTGTTATCTCTGGACTCTTCCGCTTCCGTCGCCGCCGGCGAGCTTTTTGACCTCGTCCACGGTGACCTGGTTGTAGTCGCCCTCAATCGTGTGCTTCAGGCAGCTTGCCGCAACCGCAAATTCCAGAGCGTCCTTGTCGGACATACCCGACTGCACACCGTAGATCAGTCCGGCGCCAAAGCTGTCTCCGCCGCCCACACGGTCTACGATGTGAACCGGATATTTCTTGGAGAACACAGCCTCACCGCCGCTGTACAGCATAGCCGCCCAGTTGTTGTCGGAGGCGGAAATGCTTTCCCGCAGGGTAATGGCGACCTTGGAGAAGCCAAAGCGCTCGGTCAGCTTGCGGGCAACGCTGATGTAGCCCTCGTGGGAGAGCTTGCCGCCGGTGATGTCGGTGGCGTCGGCGTGAATGTCGAACACGTCGCCGGCATCCTCCTCGTTGGCAATGCAGACGTCCACGTACGGCATCAGCTGTGCCATGACCTCGCTTGCCTTCTGGCGGGACCAGAGGTTTTTGCGGTAGTTGAGGTCGCAGGAAACGGTGAGACCCATTTCCTTTGCGGTTCTGACCGCCTCCAGCGTGATCTTTGCCACGTTGTCGCCGAGAGCGGGGGTGATTCCGGTGAAGTGGAACCAGGTAGCGCCCTCCAGAAGCTTCTTCCAGTCGAAGTCGGCGGCGTCAGCCAGTGCGATGGACGAACCGGCACGGTCGTAAACTACCTTGGAAGGTCTTTGGGAAGCGCCCTTTTCCAGGAAATAAATGCCCACCCGGGGACCGCCTCTTACGATGCCCGTGGTGTCCACGCCGTAGCGGCGCAGGGAATTGACAGCCGCCTGACCGATCTCATTGGCAGGAAGCTTTGTGATGTATCTGGCGTCGGTGCCGAAGTTTGCCAGAGAAACGGCAACGTTTGCCTCTCCGCCGCCGTAGGTGGCGCCGAACGAATCTGCCTGGACAAAGCGGGTATAACCCTCGGGGGCAAGCCGGAGCATCAGCTCACCGAAACATACGGTTTTCATCTGTGTAAATATCCTCCGAATTGTATTTGATTTTTCAGCCGTTTACTTTCCGGACCGCACGGGCGGTCTTTTCCCGGATCTCATCGGGCGTGCCTTTCATCATCCAGCTGCCGCCGCAGGCGATGATCTTGGAGAAAGCAAGGTAATCGAGAACGTTGTCCTCGTTGATGCCGCCCGTGGGAAGAAAACGCAGGGTGGGGAAAGCGGCGCTCAGTGCCTTGATAGCGCCCAGTCCGCCGAAATTGGAGCAGGGGAAGAACTTGACGATCTCCACACCGGCAGCCATAGCGGCGATGATCTCGGTGGGGGTGACGCAACCGGGCAGATAAAGCACGCCCAGACGGTTGCAGACGTCGGCGACTTCCGCAGAGAAGCCGGGACCTACGATGAATTTTGCGCCGCAGTCAATGGCGTGGATTGCCTGGTCCGCACGGATGACCGTTCCGGCGCCGATCAGCATTTCCGGAAACTTTTCACAGCCGAGGCGGATAGCGTCAGCGGCACATTCGGTGCGGAAAGTGATCTCCGCTACCGGCAGACCGCCGTCGCAGAGGGCTTTCAGGGTGGGTTCGGCGTCCTCAAGCTTGGAGAGAACGACGACGGGGACGATTTTGTGTTTTTGAATCTGTTCTAACAGTTCCATGGTTTTACCTTTCTTTTATTTGAAAATGAAAAATTATTCTTCAATCATAGGAATCTTCATGATCTTTTTCAGCTCTTCCCGGTCAAGGAAAGGCGCAAGATCCTCCAGCGGCGGGCTGAACAGACTGCCGTCCGGAAGCTTTTTGGTGGCGCTCTTCGGCTCAAAGAACTGCGTGGGATCCACGAAGATCTCGGCGATCACGGCGCCGGGGGTGGAGAACGCAAAGTCGAGAGCGGCGTCGATTCCGGCGTTTTCATGGCAGGCAACGTAAGGATAGCCGTATGCCCAAGCCAGACGCTCGAGGGACGGGAAGGACAGGTCGCCGCTTTCGGGACCGATTCCCACCTTGGTGTGGTGACCGAAAATGTTGGTCTGGGTCTGGCGGATGGAATGATAGCCGTCGTTGTTGACCACGAAGATCTTGATCGGCAGGCGGTTGGTCAGAATGGTCTGCAGCTCCTGCAGGTTCATCTGAATACTGCCGTCGCCCGAAACACAGACGATCTCCTTTTTTCCAAGGGCAACGCACACGCCGATTGCGGCGGGCAGGTCGTAGCCCATGGAGGCAATGGCGGAGTTGATGATGAAGCGCTGTCCCTCCTTGATGACGTAGCCGTGGCTACCCACCACGCAGGCGGTTCCGTTGCCCACGACCGTGGTATATCCCTCCGGCAGACGGGAGGAAAGCTTGCGGATAAAGGCGTAAGGATTGGTCAGCCCTTTGGCTTCCATGTGGCGGGGGAGCACGACGGGATAATCCCGCTTCCACTCCCGGCAGGTCGTCTGCCATTCGCCCTCGGCAAAGAGGGGAGCGTCGGTCGGAAGCTTTGCGGCAAGGGCGCAGAGGAAGTCCAGAGCGTCGGCATGGACCGGAAACTCCACGTGGAGCGTCGGCTTTTTCAGCTCCTCGCTGTCCACGTCCACCATGATGACAAAGGCTTCTCTTGCCCAGGTCTTCCAGTTGTAACCGACCTGGCGGATCGAAAGACGGTTTCCTACGGCAAGGATGACGTCGGCGTTCTGTACGGCAAAGTTGCCCGGACGGTCGCCCATGATGCCGCCACGTCCCACGTACAGGGGATCGGCGTCTGCCATCATGTCGATGTTGTCCCAACCGGTCACGACCGGAATATTGAGACGGGGAACGATCTTTTTGAATTCGGCAAAGGCACCGGCAAGGCGGATGCCGTTTCCGGCGTAGAATACCGGGCGTTTTGCCGTGCGGAGCTTTTCCAGGATCGTGTCTACGGTAGCCTCATCCACCGCAGGCGCCTCCGCAGGATCCTCTGCGGGGTCGTAGGGGATAAGGTCGTCGGTTTCAATGGTGCAACCCTGGAAGTTCAGCGGGATGTCGATCCAGCAGGGACCGGGACGACCGGTGGTTGCCAGATGATACGCTTTTTCCAGAGCGTAGCGGATGCGCAGAGGATCTTCGATCATCTCGCTGTATTTGGTCATGCAGGCGATCGAGCGTGTGATATCAAACTCCTGGTCGCCGCCCGCACGGATGCCAAGCCCCATTCCACGGGCAGTGGTGTCGTAACGGACCTGACCGGAGAGGATCAGCATCGGGATAGAATCCAGCCACCCGCCTACCACACCGGTAATGGCGTTGGTTCCGCCGGGACCGGTCGTCACGCATACGGCGGCGATCCGTCCCTCCATACGGGCATAAGCTTCGGCGGCAATGGCGCACGCCTGCTCATGGTGATTGTAAAGACAGTGCAGACCCTCTTTATGACCGAGGGCGTCGTTCAGGTGCATGGCACCGCCACCGGTAACGGTGAAACAGTCGGTGATTCCGTGACGGACCAGAAAGTCGGCAACGTAATCGGCAAGACGCATTTTCATGTTGTGTACCTTCCTTGTTCTTCATTGTTCCGGACAAAGTCCCGGAAAAGGAATTCCCGCCGACCGGAGAGGGGGCAGGAATTCAAAAGCTTTGCCGTCAGGCGTTTTCAACGGCTTCTATGATGGTTTTTGCCATATAGCGGAGCATTTCGTCGGTCATGCCGGGATATACGCCGACCCAGAAGGTCTTTTCCATGATCCGGTCGGTGTTCTCCAGCGTGCCCACGATGCGGTAGCCCTTTCCGCTCTTTCTCATTTCGTCAAAGCAGGGGTGACGGATCAGGTTTCCTGCAAACAGCATCCGGGTCTGTACGCCGTGCGCCTCCAGATAGGGCACGATCTTTTCCCGGTCGATACCCTCCCGGCAGGTAATGAGAAAGCCGAACCACGAGGGATTGGAATTCGGGCAGGCTTCGGGCAGAATCAGACGGTCTGCCACGGGGGTAAGAGCGTCCTTCAGGTAAGCGAAATTGTGACGTCTGCGCTCCACGAAGGAGGGGAATTTCTTGAGCTGAGCACAGCCTACGGCAGCCTGCATATCGGTTGCCTTGAGGTTGTAGCCGAAGTGGGAATATACATATTTGTGGTCGTAGCCGAGGGGCAGAGTGCCGTACTGGCGGTCAAAGCGGTGGTGGCAGAAGTTGTCCACACCGGGAGGACATACGCAGTCACGACCCCAGTCACGGATAGAACGGGCGATTCTTGCCAGCAGAGGATTGTCGGTGTATACCGCACCGCCCTCGCCCATGGTCATGTGGTGAGGCGGATAGAAGCTGCTGGTTCCGATGTCGCCGACCGTACCGGTTTTATGGGTCATGCCGTCGATGACGTATTCCGAACCGAGAGCGTCGCAGTTGTCCTCGATGAGCCAGAGATTGTGGCGGTCGCAGAAAGCCTTTACGGCGCCGAGGTCAAAGGGATTGCCCAGCGTGTGGGCGATCATCACCGCACGGGTCTTTTCGGAATAAGCTTCTTCCAGCTTTGAAACGTCAATGTTGTACTGCGGAATGGTGACGTCCACGAATACCGGGACTGCACCGTACTGGATATAGGGGGTAACGGTGGTGGGGAATCCGGCGGCAACCGTGATGACCTCATCGCCACGGCGTACCGCACGGTCGCCGAGCAGGGGAGAAGTCAGGGTCATGAATGCCAGAAGATTGGCGGAGGAGCCGGAGTTTACAAGACTGCAGTAGCGCACGCCGAGGTACTTGGCAAAACCTGCCTCAAACTCCTCGGTATAGCGTCCTGCCGTCAGCCAGAATTCCAGCGCACTGTCTACCAGATTGCACATTTCCTCGCTGTCGTAAACACGGGAGGCGTAGGGAATCCGGTCGCCCTCCTTGTATGCGGGCTTTTTGTGGTACTTTTCGCAGTAATCCTTTACGGCAGAGAGGATCTTTTCTCTCTCTTCCCGTTCGTTGACCGAATGAATCATGATTTACAAACGTCCTTCTGATTTTTTTGAATTTATTTTATGGAATTTCCGCACAGGATATTCCGGAAACGAAAGCATTGTTACCTGTTAATGATACCATACTCTGCCTGTTTTGTCAATAGAATTCTCCAAAAAGGCAGTTGTTCCGCCGTTTTGCGGTCGTATCGGCGAAAAAAATGAGGCAAAAAATGGGGAGAGGTGAAAAATAACTGTTGACAGAACGACCGGAATCATATAAAATATTAGGTAAACAAAACCCCGGGAAAAAGCGGGAGAGAGGAGGGAACCATGAAAAAAACGACCGGACGGCGGATGGGTGCGGCAATGCTTGCGGCAGTACTGTTTTTATCCGCTTTGTGGATTCCTTTCTCTGCTTTCTGCGCTTCGGCGGCAGATGCGGCGTGGAATCCGGATTTTTCCGATCCTGCGTCGGGAGACGAAACTGTGATTTCTCCATCCGCTCTGCTTTCGCTTCTGACCGGTGAGGAGATCGGCGCCGAGGAAGCGGAATATCTGGACGCCTGCTTCGGGGAACCGCTGAAGATCAGCGACCGGATTCCGGCGGAAAATATCACGCTTTCGCTTTCGGGAGAGACGCTCCGGATAACGGCGTCTGCCCGGAGCTATACGGCGGGAAACGGCTGTGTGGTGCGGTGGATCCCGACGGAAGCACTGTACGGTGAGCAGAGCGTTCCGCTTGCGTGGCAGGGTGAGGATTATACGGGCGAGGTAAGCGGGGTGAGCGAGGACGCCGGAGCGATCGTGCAGATCCGCTACCAATGCACGCTGACCCTCCCGGAGGACGTGGCAAACCGCCTGCGCCGGATGGCGTGGGAGGATGCGCAGACCGCCTCCACCATGCAGCCCATGGAGGACTACCGGCAGGCGCTGGCGGCGTATTATGCCTATCTGGAGGCGGCAGAGCAGTACCGGCTGGATCTTGCGGCGTACCGGGATTACCGTGAGAATATGGAGAGTTACCGGGAGGAGCTTGCGGCATACGAAAAGTATCTTGCCGACGCTGAGGACTACTGGCAGAAGCTTGCCGCAAGACAGGACTATCTGGAAAAACAGCAGATCTATCTTGCCGCAAAGGCGGCGTATGAAAAAGCGTACGAGGAAAACCGGGAGGCTTACCGGAAATACGTGGCGTATGCCAACAACCTTTCCCGCATCCGTCAGTCGATGTATGCCATGGAGTCGTTGTTTATCGAGCCGGACAACGGGGTAAATCCCATTTTCGAGGCGTTGCAGAACTCCGAGCTTGTCGTCATGTTTGAAAAGTACCGGGACATGCTTACCCTCTACGGTGCCAAGGACGAGGATATTACCCGGATGCGGGAGATATCGGACGAGCTGAACGTGCTTTTGCGGGGATATGCCGACGCCCGTGAGGAATCGGAGGAGGCGGCGTTTGCCTTTTATAAGGAAAACTATGCGGAGATCACGCAGAAATTCAATTATCTGTACGACCACCTGATGCGGATCATGACCGGAACGCTGTTCAACCATATGTGCGCCAAAATGGAAATGGAGTACGGCAAGGAGGGCGGCGCCTATAAGAAATGGCGGGTCAAGAACGTGCTGGCGCATATTTATCTGGTCTGCCGCTGTCTGGACGACACCCAGCAGGCAAACAGCCAGTGGAAATTCTACACCGACAACGGGAAGGACTATACCTATCAGTTCAGCGATCTTCTGGGGCGCAACGTCCTGATCAGCGATACCAATTCCGCCGACCCCTCCGGGCTGTCCTGGATGGAACCGGTGGAGGAAGTGGTTCTGCCCGAGGTGCCGGAGGAGCCGGCATTCGTACCCGAACCGGTCCCCCCTGCCGTGGTGGCAGAGCCGGTGCGACCGGCGGAGGTTGCCGAGCCGACCGAGCCGGAGCCGGTGGAGGAACCG
>ENA-ORMN01003316-ORMN01003316.1-human-gut-metagenome-genome-assembly--contig:-NODE-3316-length-12819-cov-7.087277_pt1 | contig 12819 bp, 5 predicted proteins | sample MGYA00242102_ERZ508993 | MGnify/ENA primary metagenome ERZ508993 (study PRJEB26280, sample SAMEA2338770) | human gut metagenome | biome: human gut; feature: human-associated habitat; material: faeces... | reverse complement strand
CGGGATGTTGTGGTCGGCCGTGGCGGTGATTTGTGCCGGGCGTGCCACGCCGATGCCGCGCCGTTCCAGGCCTGCGAAAGCCACGGGCGACGTCACCTCGTGGATGTACTGGCGGTCGATGTAGAGCACCGAACGTCCGCCGTCTTCGGTGCGCACGGTGTGCGCATCCCATATCTTGTCCAGAAGTGTCCTGCCCATCTTACTCCTCCTTTTCCTTGCGTTCGGTTACGTTCAGTACGCGCAGCGCGTCGAGGAACGCCTCGATCGACGCCCGTGTGGTGTCGGTGTGCGCGGCGAAGCCGTGGACGGTGCGGCTGCCGCACTGTACCTGTACGTGTACGCGCCCCACGTCGTTCGAACCTTTGGTGATGGCCTGCATGAGGAACTCCATGAGCACGACCTTCTCGTTGATCAGGGTCTTGATCGCCGACACGGCGGCATCCACCGGGCCGTTGCCCGTGGCGATGGCCATGCGCTCGTGGTCGCCGAACTTCAGCACCACGGTCGCCGTCGGGACGAGCGTGCCGGTGGTCACCTGCAGGAATTTGAGCGATACGGACTGCTGTTTCATGCGGTCGATGTCGCCCACCAGGTATAGCAGGTCGTAGTCGTGGATCTCCTTTTTCTTGTCGGCAAGCTCGAGGAACTTGCCGTATGTATCGTCCAGCTCTTCCTGCGTGAGGTCGTAGCCGAGCAGTTCGAGCCTGTGTACGAGCGCCGCGCGGCCGCTGCGGGCCGTCAGGGCGATGACCGACTCGTTGAGGCCGATGTCCTGCGGGTCGATGATCTCGTAGGTCTGGCGGTCTTTCAGCACGCCGTCCTGGTGGATGCCCGACGAGTGGGCGAAGGCGTTGCGGCCGACGATCGCCTTGTTGGGCTGCACGGGCATGTTCATCAGGCTCGACACCAGGTGCGAGGCTTTGGTGATCAGGCGTGCGTCGATGCCGGTGTCGACGGCGATCTCCTTGTGGCAGCGCAGCGTCATCACCACCTCTTCGAGCGAGGTGTTGCCTGCGCGTTCGCCGATGCCGTTGATCGTCACCTCGGCCTGCCGCGCACCGTTGAGGATGCCGCTCAAGGTGTTGGCCGTAGCCATGCCCAGGTCGTTGTGGCAGTGGGTCGAGATGATCGCCTTGTCGATGTTGGATACGTGGTCGACCAGGTATTTGATCTTCGCGCCGTATTCGTGGGGCAGGCAGTAGCCCGTGGTGTCGGGGATGTTGACCACCGTAGCCCCGGCCGCAATGGCGGCCTCGACCACGCGGGCGAGGTATTGAGGATCGGCGCGCCCGGCGTCTTCGGCGTAGAACTCCACGTCCTCGACATAGCTTTTGGCGTATTTCACGGCTTCGACGGCCTGTTCGAGGATTTTCTCGGGCGTCGAGCGCAGTTTGTCGTAAATGTGCTGGGGCGAAACGCCTATACCCGTGTGGATGCGCTTGTGCCTGGCCAGTCGCAGGGCATCGGCGGCGACGTCGATGTCTTTTTTCACGGCGCGGGTCAGCGCACAAATCGTCGGGGCCGAAACGGCCTTCGAAATCTCGAGTACGGAGTTGAAGTCTCCGGGGCTGGAAATCGGGAACCCCGCTTCGATGACGTCCACGCCGAGGCTTTCCAGCAACTTGGCGACTTCGATCTTCTCGGTGGTGTTCAATTGGCAGCCCGGCACCTGCTCGCCATCACGGAGCGTGGTGTCGAAAATAAACAGTTTCTCGCACATAATATGACTAATCTAACTAACCTTGGCAACAAATATATTAAAAATATTTTCTAAATTCCTATTTTACCGGAGGAAAGTGCCTCTTATACCCGAATTTAGCGGCGTTTTCCCTCCGGGAGTACGAATCCGGAAATAAAAACGGCTCCGGATGCCCGAAGCCGTTTTCCCATATATTTTCAGGTGTCGCCGGAACCTTCTGCCGGTTGCGCTGCGTTTTCCCGGCTGCCGGGGCGGCATTAATCGACCACCTCGACCCACTGTCCCTTTTTCAGGGCGCGGACGGAGTTGTCGTACATCGCCTCGCAGTAGACCGAAGGCAGGTAGTAGCGCCCCTTGTAGGTTGCCGTCAGCTTGACGGGGATCTCCTTGCTTTCGCCCCTGCTCAGGTCGAAGTAGCTCAGCACCCGGTCGTCGCGGATATCCTGGTAGGTGAGCGACGACAAGTCCCGTTCGGAGGTGATCTCCCATCCTGCCGGGAAGATGTGGGTCAGCGCAAGGTCGGCGTACCGTTCGTAGCCGCTCTTGTTCGAAACGGTCACGATGGCGTAGAAATCGGTCGATACCCGGATCGAGGCAGGGTCGATGGCGGCACCGTCCATATTTGTGTAACGCACGTCGATCCGGATGCCGTTCGCAGCTTCGGTCTCCTCGCCCTTGCCGGGGGTATAACTCTGGCTGACGACCGCGTACAGGCTGCCCGAACCGTTGTTCCTCACCTCAGTCGGTGCGGCCAGGGGCATGCTCTCGATGGATTTGTCGGTCTTGACGATCTCCCTGCCCGCTGTGGCGTCGATGCCGGTCTGTCCCGCTACGGCGAAATTGGAAAGGGTGCTGAGCATCCATGCCGTCGACTGGGTGCTGAGCCACCTGTCTTTCTTGAGGATGTCCGACATCTTCAGCGCCATGCGGAAAGCCTCTTCGCGGCGTCCGAGTATCGTGAGCGTCATGAGCGAGATCGACATCCGGCGTTCGTCGCTGTTGTAGGTACCGTCGTAGGGGTTGGCCTTTTCCGCGTTGTCCCCGCAGAGCGAGATCAGCCCTTCGGCGACTTTCCTGTTGCCGTCCAAAGCGTATGCCGCCGCCAGCAGCCACTTGGCGTCGCTACTCAGCGAGGCGGCCTTTTCCCGGAGCTGGTTCATGGCACCCCGGGTCGGAGTCCCGTTCAGCGCCAGCACATACTGGGTATAGGCCTGGGTCAGGTAGTAGTCCGAGAGGTTGCCGCGCAGGTATTTGAGCGCCCGGTCGAGCATCGCCCTGTCCACGCCGTAGCCGTGTTTCGCAGCCTCGATCAGGAAGTGCGTCGCATAGACCGTCCCCCATTCCGAACCCGACGTGTTGCCGCTCCAGTAGGCGAATGCGCCGTCGGAGAGCTGGTAGCTGCCCAGGCGTGAAAGCACGCTCTTGACGTTGCGGTCGATGTCCTGCAGCATGTTCGCGTCGCACTCCACGACCGAGGGCAGGTAGAGCTGCGGGAAGGCGCCCGAGGTGATCTGCTCGATGCAGCCGTGGGGATACCTCACCAGGTATTCGAGGCGCCGCGAAAGGTCTAAGGGCGGGATCGACGAAAGTTCCAGCTTGGCCTCGCCGTTCTCCTTGAGGGGTCTTATCTCGGCCGTCTTGCCCGGGTCGATGACATAGTCCTTCGACAGGGTCACATAGGGGTTCGGTTCCCGGACGTCCAGTTCGATTTCCGACGCGGAGCTGTCGCCCGACGACGTAGCCGTGACCCGCACCTTTCCGATGCCGGTTCTGGTGTTGACCTTCAGGCGGAACGATACGACCTCCTCGCCGCTCCGGCCGAGCGTGATGCTCTTGCTGGACGGCCCGACGGTCGAGAACGATTCGTTCGCGGCGATCTTTACGTCGACTTTCCCGACCCCGTCTTCGAGGGCGAAGACCGTGACCGGCACCTCGACTTCCTCGTCGGTGGAAACTACGCGGGGCATGGTGGCCTGCACCAGCAGCGGTTTTTTCACCGCGACATCCTTTTCCGCGGCGCCGAACGCCCGGCCGTTCGAGGCGACCACCATCACCCGAACCTCGCCGAAGTAGGGCGGGAGCGTGATTTTGTGCGTGTTCGTCTTCCCGGCTCCCAGCTTCTGTGCGTCGATGAACCGTACGACGGGCTTGAATCGCTGCGCTTTGAGCGCCCCCGTGTTGGGCTGCTCGGCGTCGCCGCCGATGGCGAACATCTGTTCGATCCTGCCGCCATAGGCGCCGATGACATAGTCGAACATGTCCCACGTGCGGACGCCCAGTGCCTCGGTCGCGTTGAAATAACCGTAAGGGTCGGGGGTTTTGAAGCGCGTCAGTCCCAGCAGCCCCTCGTCGACGAGCGCCAGCACGTAGCTCATTTTCCGGCCGTTTTTCTCCCGGACTTTTATCGTCACCTCCGATTCGGGTTTTACCGTTTCGGGCATCTCGACCACGGGGGTGAGCTTTCGCGCGGCGTCCTCGACGTCGAGCCGCGTCACGCCGAACAGGCGGATCGGTGCGTCGTTGAGCGTCGAGTTGTGGGGCTGGACGAGTGTTACCGAGACATAGATGTTGGGGGCCATCCCCTCCTTGACGGGGATCTCGATGTCGGTTTGCTTGCCGGTGCACTCCACCCAGAAGCTTTCCCGCACGACGCTGCCGCTTTCGATGCCGACCAGCGCCCGTGCGCCCGGCGACGAGGGGATGGTGACCCTGGCCTTGTCCCCCGGGACGTATTTGGCCTTGTCGCGGGTGAGGGCGAGCCGCGTGGCGGCATCCGTCACCGAAGTGACGTCGCCCCGCCAATCGGACGAGGATACGCATACGATCCGGGTCGCCGAGTGTGCCCGGTTCGGGCTCGTGACGCGGATCATGTAATAGCCGTAATCGCCCGTGCTCCAGCGCATCGTGGCCTGCCCCGTGCCGTTCGAAAGGGTTGCCTGGAGGGTCTTGTAATTCGAGTTGAGCGCATTTTTGGCGTAGTGCGCCTGGGAATTGGGCGTTGAGGCGTCCCACCACCAGTAGGAATCCATTTTGTAGACCGATACGAGCACGTTTTCACTGCCGGGTTCGGGCTTGCCCTTGGCGTCGAGCATCACGACCTTTATGATATGCTCCTTCCTGCTGTCGAGGTATTCGTCGCCCCAGTCGCTTTTCTGGGTGGCGACCCCGATCCCGAAATAGGTGTCATAGGGCGATACGGTCGCGACCTGCTGGTCGACGCTGAAGTCGCCGCTCTTTTCGAAGACCTTCACCGTGAATTTGCCGCTCAGCATACCGGGGCTCAGCCCTTCCAGCGAGGAGAGTTCGTCGGTCGAGAGCGACAGCGACCCCTGGGCGTCGGTGGTGCCGGTGACGATTTCCCGCTCCTCGGTGCCAAAGTATTTCGAGGCGTCGTCGAACGAATAGCCCTCGTAGCCCTTGAAGCGAGTGGCGGTCTGTGACAACTGTGCCTGGAGCACCGCCTTGGCATCGGCCGCAGGGGCGCCGTGCAGCCACCGGGCGGTCAGGCTGCCCGTGAAATGCGCGGCGTCGACCAGTTGCCCGTCCCCGAGTTTCAGCTCGATTTTCATCCGGTTGGGCTTGATCGCGTCCACCCGGACGGATTTTTCGAACTGTGCGCCGCCGAAGGTGATCTTGGCCCGCCATAGCCCTGTCGGCGACGCCGGCGTCGTCCCCAGGCTGAACGTGTAGATGCCGTCCGAGGAGCTGTTGTTCACGAGCGACTGCACCAGCTGCCCGTTCGGGTTGAAGAATTCCAGCGATGCCGGGTGGCTTTCGGGCAGCGGATTGTCCGAGGTGACGATGAACGTGAGGTGTATGTCGTCGCCCGGGCGCCATACGCCGCGTTCGCCGAAGATATAGCCTTTTATCCCCTTGGGATTTGCCGTGCCGCCCACGTCGAAATTACTCAGCGACAGGGCCGTGCCCGGTTCTACCTTCACGAAGGTGACGTCCCCTCCGGCTTCGGCCGTGACGATGTAAGGCTCGTCCTTCGTCCTCAGCACGGCCCGCCCTTCGGAATCGGTGCTCGCTTCGGCCAGTACCTGGTTCTGCCGGTCGTAGGCCCTGACTTTGCAGCCCCCTTTGGGGCGGGCGGAGACCAGGTCGGTCGTGTAGACGACGTACTGGTCGCTGCCGCTGCTCTTGCAGATGAGGCCGATGTCGGACTGCACGACCACTTTCGACCGCTCCTTGTAAGTCCTGTAATCCCCGAAATAATAGTCGTAGTCGTATTCGTCGTCGACGGGCGTAAGCGGGTCGACACCCCGGATTTCGAGCAGGTACATCGACTTGCGGCTCTCGGTGATCAGGCGGCTCAGGTCGAGCGAATAGGTATTGCCCTGGTCGAGCCTGGTCGAAGACCTGGCCCCCAGGTCGATGGTCGTGTCGCGGACGACGCGCGACACGTAATCCATGGATGAATAGTACTGGTCGTCGTAGTAGTTCTGCTGGAAGAATTGCAGCAGGTTGTTGGCGAATATCTTTCGTACCCGCACCCGGGCTTTCTGGTAGTTCACCGCCTCGAACAGCAGCGACATGTCGTTCGACGAGGGAAGGATCGAGCCTTTGCCCGTGAAGCGGATCGAGGGGGTGCGCGACGGCAGCGTAGCCGTGAACGAATAGCTCTCCTTGAGCTTCTGCCCGTTCTTGCTCACTACGTCGCGGCCGATCGTGACACTATGCGCTCCCGTGGGGCGTGCTTCGGGATAGATGTAGAGCCTGTTTTTGTCGACCGAAGTCCGGAACTTGGTGTCGAAGCGGATCAGGTTTTTCAGATCCTGGTTCTGCCGGATGGGTTCGGAGAAGGTGACCACGATGGCGAGCGGTTCCGGATTTACACTGTGGTCGATGACCGCGTATTCGTCCTTGCGGGGGACTTCCACCCGGAGGGTTTGCTTTTCGTCGTAATTGAAATCGAGCGTCAGCGTATAGCCCTCATCGCCCCGCGGGACGATGTTGCCCACGGTGTATTGGTGCGTGAGCCCGTCTTCCGAATGCGTCCATTTGACGTCGGTACCCGCCGCGCCGCTTATTTTGAGGTTCCGTTCCATGTAGCTGCCCTCGGCATAGTCCGACGAGACGATCTCGCCGATGAGCACATAGCCGGTCATCTCGTCGTTCTGCTGCAGCCAGCTGTCGTTGTAGGTAAACCGCAGTTTGGGGGTCGCAAACCTGAACTCCGCGATGCCCTTGTGCTGCCGGCCGGTGAGTTTCGCGGCGTCGATGGCCACCTTGTACTGCGTGTCGTATTGCAGCGGGGATTTGGGGACGATGCGGATCATGCGCATCCCCGACAGGTAGGCGTCGAAACCGACGGCCGGGGTGATTGATATGGCATCCTGCATGGCGCTTTCCTCGACTTGTACGTTTTCGACGAACGTCACGTGGAGAGGCATCCTGACGCCCGTCACTCCGTTGGTCGACCATTCGATGATGTCGGACGTCTGCTTGCTGCACGAGGCGATGAGCAGGGCGGACAGCGCAAACAAAGCATGGCATATTGTTTTCATAATGGGGGATTTTAGGTAACTTTGCCAAAGATACGTAAAAATATGGCAAAAAAACCGGCTAAAAAGAGAATATGTTTTTTCGCGATGCTGGTCGTTGCCATGCTCGCCGCGGGGTATTGTTTGTTCCTGCCCCGGACGCTCTTCGACGAGCCTTTTTCGGCGACCGTGTGGAGCCGCGACGGCCGCCTGATGTCGGCCAAGGTCGCCTCCGACGGCCAGTGGCGTTTCTTTCCCACGGACAGCGTCCCCGAAAAGTTCCGGATCGCCATCACGACCTACGAGGACAAACGTTTTTACCGCCATTTCGGGGTGGATCCGCTGGCGCTGGGGCGTGCCGTGCGGCAGAACCTTGCGGCCGGGCGGATCACGAGCGGGGCGAGCACGCTCACCATGCAGACCATCCGCCTGAGCCGCGGCGGGAAACCCCGCACGTTCCGGGAAAAGTTCGTCGAGATGGTGCTCGCCACGCGCCTCGAACTGCGTTGCAGCAAGGATGAAATCCTGGCCCTCTATGCTTCCCATGCGCCTTTCGGAGGCAACGTGGTCGGGCTGGAAAGTGCCGCGTGGTACTATTTCGGCCGCAGTGCGGCACAGCTTTCGTGGGCCGAATGCGCCATGCTCGCCGTGCTGCCCAACTCTCCGTCGCTGATCCATATCCGCCGCAACCGCGAACGGCTGCGGGAGAAGCGTGACGGGCTGCTCGACCGGATTTGGCACGACGGCCGTATCGACTCGCTGACATGCGCCCTCGCAAAACAGGAGCATCTGCCCGACGCCCCCGAACCGATGCCGATGGAGGCGATGTACCTGCTGGGTAAAATGCGCGAAGGGTCGCTCCGCTCGACGCTCGACTACGATCTGCAAAGCCGGGTCAACGACCTCGCCCGGCGCTACAACAAGCGTTACCGGGGTAATAAGATCAACAACATGGCCATCGTCGTCATGGACGTGGGGAGCGGCGAAGTGCTCGCCTACGTAGGGAACGTGTACGACCCCGCCGACCGCACCGAGGGTACGAGCGTCGATGTGATTCCCGCCCCGCGCAGCAGCGGCAGCGTGCTCAAGCCCCTGCTCTATGCTGCGATGCTGGACAACGGGACGGCATTGCCTGCGATGCTTTTCCCCGACGTGCCGACCTATTACAGGGACTTCACACCCCACAATTACAACCGTACCTTCGACGGGGCGGTGCCTGCCGACCGGGTGGTCGAGCGTTCGCTCAACGTCCCTTCGGTGAGGATGCTCGACAAGTACGGGAAGGAGAACTTCCTTGCGCTGGTGCGTGCCCTCGGCTTCGGGACGATCGACCGGAGCGCCGCCCATTACGGGCTTTCGCTGATTCTGGGCGGCGCAGAGATTTCGTTGTGGGATCTGACCTCGGCCTACATGAAATTGGCGGCCAAACTCAACGGCCGGCAGACGATACGCACCCCGCATTACGACCCCGATGGCGGTACGGCGGTCGATGCCGGGGATATTCCCCTCTCACGGGGCGCGATATGGCTGATGGCCAATTCGATCAGCCACGTGGCCCGTCCCGAGGAGGAGGGCGAATGGCAGTATTTCTCGTCGTCGAAGAAGATCGGCTGGAAGACGGGTACCAGCTACGGCAACCGCGATGCGTGGGCTGTCGGCATGACCCCCGACTATGCCGTCGGGGTCTGGGTGGGGAACTGCACGGGCGAGGGACGCCCGCTGATGACGGGCGTGGGGTATGCCGCGCCTGTCCTGTTCGAGGTCTTCGGCCTGCTGCCCAAAGGGGAGTGGTTCGCGGAGCCCCTCGGCGACCTGGAACCCGCCGTGGTCTGCCGCCAGAGCGGCTATCTGGCGTCCCATATCTGCCCCGACCGCGATACGGTGATGATTCCCCGTGCGGCCGCCCTCGGGGAGGTGTGCCCCTACCACCGGATCGTCAACCTGAGCGCCGACCTGAAATACCGTGTGACGGCGGATTGCTACGACCCGGCCAGGATCGTCCGCATGCCGATGTTTATCCTCCCGCCTGCGCAGGAGTGGTATTACCGCCGGCAGCATCCCGACTACCGTCCGCTGCCCCCGCTGCATCCCGGCCTGCCGGGTAACCGGGCCGAAAACAATCCCATCGACATCATCTACCCGCAGCCGGGGCGTGTGCTGGTCGCCCCGAGGTCGCTCGAAGGGGAACAGCAGAGCCTTGTCTTTACGGCCGTGCACCGCGACCGCAATGCCGTGCTGTTCTGGCATATCGACGACGACTATATCGGTTCGACCTCTTTCGAACATAAGGTCTCCGTCCGCCCGGCGCCGGGGAAGCACCGCCTGACCGTGATCGACGAACACGGCGCTTCGCAGAGCGTCGTGTTCAGTTGCCGCTGACCCCTCCCGGCGCCGGATTGCCCGGCTCCGCCCTTGTCCGGCTGCTTACCCGTCTATCCGTAGCCGTGTATCCGGGCGCTTTCCGCATTCCTGTTTTTGTATCCCGGACATGGTGTCCCCGTTTTTGCCGGATGCCCCGCAGCCCTGTTTTTGTGCCGGGAGTGCGAAATATCCGCGTCGTTTGTGCTTTTTTACGAATTATGTCAAAAGGTCATACTAATATGTCATTTAAAAATATTTTTTGCGGGGCGTTTCCGGCTAATTTTGGAACCCGATACGGATATAAAATTCCTTAACCCAGAAATAGTCTAATCCAACCAGCCCATGAAACGCATTTTATTATTGTTAATGTCGGTGTTTATCGCCGCAGCGGTTTTTTCACAGGATAGAGTTCGGGCCTATTTAGTCTCGAACGCCCATTTTGATTCCCAGTGGAACTGGGATGTGCAGCGTTCGATCCGTGAGTACATTCCGAAGACGCTGGATCAGAACCTGTTCCTCTTGGATGCCTACCCGGATTATGTATTCAATTTCGAAGGGGGCATCAAGTACCAGTGGATGAAGGAGTACTACCCCCACCAGTACGAGTTGATCAAGCGTTACATCCGCGAGGGGCGCTGGCATGTCACGGGCAGCACGTGGGACGCAACGGATCCGAACATCCCTTCTGCGGAGTCCTTCACGCGCAATATTCTGTACGGGCAGCACTTCTACCGCCGGGAATTCGGGGTCGAAGGCACGGACATCTTCCTTCCGGACTGCTTCGGTTTCGGGTGGACGCTTCCGACGATCGCGGCCCACAGCGGTCTTATCGGTTTCTCGACTCAGAAACTCATGTGGCGGCACCGCCCGTTCCACGGTACGAGCAAGATTCCGTTCGAGATCGGCTTGTGGCAGGGCGTTGACGGCTCCCGTATCATGGCCGTGATGGACGCGCACAACTATACGACCAAGTGGCGTTACGAAGACCTCAGCCACAGCAAGTACCTGCAGGACATCGCCCAGAGCAACCCTCTGAATGCCGTTTACCATTACTATGGTACGGGGGACACGGGCGGCGCCCCGACCATCGAGTCGGTTCGGGCTTTGGAACTGGGACTGCAGGGCGACGGGCCGGTGGAGATCATCAGCGCCACGAGCGACCGCCTCTACAAGGACTACCTTCCCTATTCCTCCCACCCGGAGCTTCCGGTGTGGAACGGGGAGTTGCTGATGGACGTGCATGCCACGGGTTGCTATACCTCGCAGGCCGCGATGAAGCTCTACAACCGCCGTAACGAACAGCTTGCGGACGCTGCCGAGCGCAGCGCCGTTGCCGCCGACTGGCTCGGGGCCGTGCCCTACCCGCGCGAGGTTCTCACCGAGGCCTGGAAACGCTTTATCTGGCACCAGTTTCACGACGACCTTACGGGTACGAGCATCCCCCGTGCCTACGAGTTCTCGTGGAACGACGAGCTGATCTCGCTCAAACAGTTCGGGGACGTACTCACGACCTCGGTTGGCGCGGTTTCGCGGGGTCTGGATACCGATGTCAAAGGGCTCCCCGTGGTGCTCTACAACGCTGCGGGGTTCGAGGTCTCGGACGTGGTGGAGGTTACGCTTCCGCTCGAAGGCAGCAAGTTCACGGTCTACGACGACAAGGGCGTCCGGGTTCCCTCGCAGGTGCTGGGCACGCAGCAGGGGCAGACGCGGCTGCTGGTCGAGGCCACCGTCCCGGCTGCGGGGTATGCCGTCTACGACATCCGCAAGGGCGGGCAGCCGAAGGCCCCGGCGATAAAGGCCGGCGCATGGGGGCTGGAGAACAGCGTCTATAAACTTACGCTGGACGCCAACGGCGACATCTCGTCGATCGTCGACAAGCGTCATGGCCGCGAGCTGGTGGCCGCCGGCAAGTCCATCCGCCTTGCGTTCTTCCCGCAGAACGAGTCTTACAGCTGGCCGGCCTGGGAGATCCTCAAGAAGACCGTGGACGCATCGCCGCAGGCCATCACGGGCGAGGTGAAGGTCACCGTGGCCGAAGAGGGGCCCCTGCGCGCCTCGGTATGCGTGGAACGCACGCTGGGGGATTCCCGCTTCCGGCAGTGGATCACGCTGCGCGAAGGCGCCCAGGCCGACAGGATCGACCTTGTGAACGACATCGACTGGCAGTCGTCCAATGCGCTGCTGAAGGCCGAGTTCCCGCTTTCGGTCTCGAACCCCGAGGCGGTCTATGACCTTGGCGTGGGCTCCGTGGCGCGGAGCAACAACACCGCGACCGCCTACGAGGTCTATGCGCAGCAGTGGGCCGACCTCACCGACGCGGACGGCAGCTACGGGGTCTCGGTGCTCAACGACAGCAAGTACGGCTGGGATAAGCCGGATGATCACACCCTGCGGCTCACCTGCCTGCACACGCCCGCTGGCGCTTTTATCAAAGAGGCGCGCCAGGATTTGATGGACCTTGGGCGCAACCGCTTCGGCTTTGGCATTTACAGCCACAAGGGCGGCTGGCAGACCGGCACGCAAACAGCGGCAGAAGCCTTTAGCAAACCGCTGGTGGCATTCCAAACCTCCGCCCGCAAGGACGGCAAGCTGGGTAGCGCATTTTCCGCGGCTGCATTAAATACGGAGAACGCCTTGCTCCGCGCCTTTAAGAAAAGCGAGGATGGCAGCGGGTATATCGTCCGCGTTGGCGAAGCTGCAGGCCAAGCGCAACCACTGCAACCGCTTTGAGGATGAATTCCCCGACTGGTTCACCGCGCCCATCACGGACGACAATCTGCCGCAGTGCCACGAGATGCTCCGCGTCTGGTACGAGACGCACGAGCCCGCGGTGAACGCGCAGGAGCTCGACCAGCTGCAGCTGGAAAAGACCGCGCTGCAGCGCGCGTTCGACCATTTTGACGAGCTGGAGATGGACGGGCTGCTGCTGTCCGACGGCGAGCGGATCATCGCGTTCTCCATGGGCAGCCGCATGAACCGAGACTATTATGACGTCGGCTTTGAAAAGGCCTTCCCGGACGTGAACGGCGCCTACGCCATGATCAACCGCGAATTTTCCCGCATGATCGCGCAGAAATATCCGGAGCTTCAATTCCTCAACCGTGAAGACGATATGGGAGAGCCGGGGCTGCGCAAGGCAAAGGAGTCGTATCAGCCGACGTGCCTGCTCGAAAAATACAACGCTTGCTTACAGGAGGAAGGGTAAATGCGCACCAGAAAGACCGGCAGGGAGGATATCCCGGCGTTAAAAGCGCTCTGGCAGGAGGCATTCGG
>ENA-ORMN01003313-ORMN01003313.1-human-gut-metagenome-genome-assembly--contig:-NODE-3313-length-12823-cov-7.881971_pt1 | contig 12823 bp, 7 predicted proteins | sample MGYA00242102_ERZ508993 | MGnify/ENA primary metagenome ERZ508993 (study PRJEB26280, sample SAMEA2338770) | human gut metagenome | biome: human gut; feature: human-associated habitat; material: faeces... | reverse complement strand
AGGAAGATTTCGCGCATCTGAAGCGCTGTTTCTGTGTCATAGATGAAGGCATTCACCTCAAAGTTATGTTCAAAACTGCGGAAATCCACATTCGTAGAGCCTACCGTGGACAACTCATCATCCGAAACCATCAGTTTGGAGTGCAAGAAGCCTTTCTTATAGAAATAGACCTTGACTCCCGAATAGAGCACATCTGCCAGATAAGAGCAGGAACCCAGATGCGTCAAGCGGTTATCAGCACGCATGGGCAACATCAGACGCACATCGACACCTGACAAGGCGGCTGTCTGCATAGCAACAAGTACGGCTTCGGTGGGCAGGAAGTAGGGAGTCTGGATATAGAAATATTTCTTTGCGCTGGAAATGGATATGACAAGTCCCTGCATAATGTCTTTCCATGGGCCTACGGGCTCACTCGTTACAATCTGCGCCAAGGAAGTACCGCAGTTTTCTATTTTCGGGAAATAGCGGGTAGACGTAATCAGTGTACGGTCCACAAAGTACCAATCGAGCAGGAAGGCGGTCTGCAATCCGTGAACAGCCTTGCCCTCCAGCAGCAGATGTGTATCCCGCCAGATGCCCCATAAGAATCCGCGCATATAGCGTTCGGCAAGATTCATCCCCCCCACAAAGCCGATGTGCCCGTCAATGACAACTATTTTCCGATGATTACGATAGTTCACCTTACTGGTGAAAAGCGGAAAACGTACCTTCAGAAAGCTGCGTACCTCGATACCGGCCTCGCGCATCTCTTCAAAAAAACGGTTGGGAACATGCCAGCAACCCACATCATCATAAATCACACGTACCTCTACCCCGGCACGCACCTTTTCCATCAGGACATCACGCACCAAGCGCCCAATGGCATCGTCCTCAAAGATATAGAATTCCATGTGGATATGCTTCGTTGCTTTCCCCAGTTCGCGCAGCAGGGATTGCAGCATGGAGAGCCCCAGGGTATAGGCTTCCACCCGGTTTCCATCGAAGGGGAAAGCCTGGTTGGTATTACGGAACAAGGATATGAGACGACTGTAATTGATGGGAAGCGCACATGAGTCCTGCGCCAGATATTCCGCCATAGGTTTCTTCAACAAGCGGCTGTAACTCTTCTTCCCTATCATGCGCACACGGCGCTGACTACGCCCGAAGAAGAAGTAAAACACCAGCCCCACGATAGGAAGGAACATCAATACCAGTATCCATGCCATGGTTTTCACCGGATTGCGGTTGTCGAGGATAATGACGACAATCGTTCCGATGATGGCACCGAAATAAACAATGTCGAAGGCTATCGTAGCAATCTGGCTGGCAATGAAGTTCCAATCAAGCATGTTCACAGACAATTAAGTGTGAAACAAATGTAGGAAAAACACAGAAACTTTCACCGAAGATTACAGAGATTAACATAAAAGTCCCTCTTCCCCCAACTTGTCTGAAAACTTATACTTGCTATCGCTTTGACGCGGATGACGCAGATTTTTAATATTCTTATCTGCGTCATCCGCGTCTGAAAAATAATCAAAAAGAAACCTGCCACAGAATTGAGAGTGTATCAGAATGACAAGCTGATTAGGGGGGTGATCCCCTCCGCTTTAGAACGGCCTGCGTCCTCCGAAACCGCCAGGACCATGCCCCGGACCGAAGCCCGGACCGCCGAAGCCGCGTCTGCCCTGCATCTTATCGCGGGCGGCCTTGCTGCCGAAAATATTCAGACGATAGATGAAGTGAAGCATGCAATAGCTGTTCACGCCGTTATATTCGTACACCGAGCGGCCGCTTGCAGTCAGCGAACGGCTGATGTTACTCTGCTTCTTCAGAATGTCGTACATCTCGAAGCTGACGGTGGCATTCCCTTTCAGGAAAGTCTGCGACAACTGTGCATTCCAGATAAGCTCGTTACGGTTCATACTGCTGTCCGTATATCCTCGACGGCTCTGGTTGGCAATGTTGGTAGAGAGCGTCATGTTCCACGGCATGGAAATCTGCGTATTGGCACCGTAGGAGAAGGTATAGGGCTCCTGATTATTGTCAGGCGTCAGTTTATCCTTCTCTATTGAATAGGAGATGCTTCCGTTCAAGCCGAATTCAAACCAGTCATTACGATAGGCGGCATTCAGACGTTCGCCCAGCGTCAGGTTGGTGGTTGTATTCTTCCGTTCCACGGCATCTGCTCCCTTACCGGACGTCAGATAAGCCACATTGTTCTGATAGTTGGCATTGGAGAAGGAGTTGATGGTATACTTCTTATTGGGCAGTGCCGTATTGAAGCCAAACATGCCGAACGCATTCCAATTACCGTTGATATTCTTCGGAGTTGTAGTCCATCCACCAGTCTCCGAATTGTACACACGGCTATTGCTGATGCTATTCTGCGTTGCCGAGAAGTTGACGTGCGACATAATACCGCGCTGCTTTTCGGCATTATACGTATTATAGAAGAATCGCATGTTGTGCGTGAAGGAAGGCTTCAAGCCCGGATTACCGATACGTACATTCTGCGGATTGGAGTTGTCCACAATCGGCAACAGATTCTCCATACTCGGTTGGCTGCTACGCCCGCGGTATGTCATACGCAGCTGGCTCACCTTGGAGAAACGGATGCGCAAGTCCAGGTTCGGAGCGAAGTTGAACACATTGCGGGTGGTATCAATCATATAGTCGCCGCGCTTATAGGACAATACAGAATGCTGCGGCTGGAACGACATACCTGCGCTCAACTGATACTTCTCGCGGATAAAGCGCAAAGACACGGATGCATCGTGGTTGTAGTAGCGGTATTCCGCATACTTACCCAGACTATCCACCGCATGCTCTTCATATCCCGTGGGAAGCTGGGTTGACAATCCCCAATCCGGAAAGCCCTGCAAATCATACGTCGTCTTGTCGCTCTCGCTATACTTGTACTGGAACTGATAGCTGAATTGCAAGAAAGTGGCGCGGGCTATCGGTTCGCTGTAAGTCAGCTGTGCACTGTAATTGTAGTTCTTGGTAGGAGTAGTGATGTACTGGTTACGAACCAAGATGGAGTCTCCTCCCAAAGCATTCAGTAACTGGAAGTAATGTGTTTCCGACTCCGTATACTGGTTGTTGTCATTATTGGTATAACCGAATCTTCCACGGAACGTGACATTGCGTCCTTTGTCATTCAGCTTTCTGTTCAACTGCAAGGTTGCATCCGTAGACACACTCTTGTTGTCGCTCAGCGAACCGCTGTTGATAGCATTTATACGGATACTCCTCAACGGGTCATCGTCCGGATTAAAAATCTTCTCCAGATTCAGCCAGTTATTGGGGTCACTCACCAGACTGTAAGGGTCGGAACTGAACGTACCGCTCTCAGAATTGGAGAGATTGTCCGTTTTGCCGTACGAGAAGTTGGGACGGAAAATGATATTCGTCATCGAGTCCGGCTTCCACTCCATACGGAAATCGGCATTGAAATTCTTGGCTTTGTTACGTTGCCTGCTGTTCGAGTTGGAGTAAGAGTTGCCGTCCGGCAGAAAGTCCTCGGTAGAACCGATACTTGCAATATCCCCATCCTGATAGTTGTAGCGTGCACTACCGCCCAGTTCCAGCTTATCGGTTTGGGTAGCGAAATTCACACCCAGCATTTTCGTTGCAGTAAGTCCGTTGTTCCTGCGCCAGCGCGGAGGACCGCCACCACCCGAAAAGCCCTGGTCGTTCACGTTATTGGCAGAACCCACTACCGACACCTGGGTTTTGTCCACGAAGCGGTTCAGCATAAAGCGGCCCATATAGCGGTCTTCCGTCCCTCCGGCCACGTCGGCATTACCGAACCAACCCTGGTTCATGCCTTTCTTTACGGTCAGGTCGAGCACCGTCTCCTCCTCACCGTCGTCAATACCGGTGATACGTGCCAAATCGGACTTCTTATCGTAGGTTTTCAGCTTCTCTATCATATCTACCGGCAAGTTCTTCAAACCGGTCTTTACGTCTCCACCGAAGAACTCCTTGCCGTCGACCATAATCTTCGACAAGTCCTTACCGTTGATTTTCACATTACCCTCGTCGTCAATCTCCGCACCGGGCAGCTTCTTCACCAACTCCTCGAGCATGGCTCCCTCGGGGGTACGATAGGCAGATGAGGTATATACCAGTGTATCTTCCACCACCTGCACTTGCGGCGCTTCTGCCGTAACCACAGCCTCGGCCAGCATCACCGCATCCGTTTCCAGTGTCAGTGTACCCACGTTCTTGGCAGTTGTCGTAGCATAAAGGTGTAAAGGGATGTACTGGCTCTTGAATCCGATGTAGGAAACCTTCAGCACGTATTTACCCGCACTGACTTTGGGAAGAGTGAAATAACCTTGTGCCGTAGTGGCCGTACCCGATGCCTGAACACTGTCTGGCAACAAAAGCAACTGCACGGTAGCTTGTATCGCAGGCTCCTTGGTGTCCTCCACGACACGGCCCGATACCGTAATGTTTTTGGTCTGTGAGAATGCAGACAGCGTTGTTACCAACAGCAACGCCATCCCCGTGATAATTTTCTTCATGTGTCTATTCTTTGTCTATTCTTAAATGAACAATGCCTTTTATTCACTGTTTCATTTGACAGACTTCCGGGCAAAAGGTTTAATGCCCCACATGACGATTTGCTTTATTTATCGACCATTCCGCTTAAATAATCTATCAACTGTCGCTTTCTTTATACCAAATTCCAAGCAAAGCACATTCAATATAAGAAATATGAGAAAAGAAGAAGAATCGACCGAAAGGAGGTCACCCTGCGCCACCCGGTAGAGCATACCGCCGAAGATAAAAAGAACGGTCAGAAAGATGGCATTGCGCGTGGCCTTGTTGCGCACCTGCTCTATCTCCTTATTCTCGTTCTTCGTCAAGGCAAAGATTATCATCAGTGCCCCCATCATCATCAGGAGTTTGGAGCATTCCTTATAGAACAGCAAGTTGGCATCTGTCACTTTTCCCCACAATAGGAATATGAAAGGGAGGAACAACGCCAAAGCTATGATGAAATAACCCAGCGGACGGCAATAAACGGGAAGTAATGCTCTCATTTCTATCAATCAATTACAAATTACTAATTACAAATAGTGGGAGGCAGATGACGGAAACGCCTTGCCACCCATAGAATTTCACGGGACAAAGATAACGTTTTATTGCCAAAAGAGCTATCTTTGTGCCACAATATAATGAAGAAGGCTCCCTTTCCTTCATAATCCGTAACATCAGTAATTGGTAATTCGTAATTTGTAATTAACAAGATGAGTAAACAAGAAGTAATCCTTTGCGAAGGACTGGCAAACAGCCTGACGCATGCCATAGAGAAGTGTCCCCATGACAAGCTTTTCATCCTTACCGACGAGCATACCCACCGCCTCTGCCGCCCGCATCTGGACGGTATTCCCGCCCTGGAAGAAGCGGAAGAGATTATTATCGGGGCAGAAGATGTGCACAAGAATCTGGAAACGCTGGCTGCCGTATGGCAAGCCCTGAGTGAGAAAGGGGCCAGCCGCCACTCCCTGCTCATCAACCTGGGCGGTGGCATGGTGACCGACCTTGGCGGTTTTGCCGCTTCCACCTTCAAGCGGGGCATCGCCTACATCAACGTTCCCACTACGCTACTCGCCATGGTCGACGCTTCCGTGGGAGGCAAGACGGGCATCAACTTCAACGGTCTGAAGAATGAAATCGGTGTTTTTGCTCCTGCCGCCTGCGTGCTGCTGGAAACCGAATTCCTGCGCAGCCTCGATGCCCATAACTTCTTCTCCGGCTATGCGGAGATGTTGAAGCACGGCCTCATCAGTACCCCGGAACATCTGGCAGAACTGCTGTCATTCGATACGGAAAAGATAGATTATGCCTTACTGAAGTCCATGGTAGGACGTTCCGTGCAGGTAAAGGAACACATCGTAGAAGAAGACCCGCAGGAACATGGCATCCGCAAAGCCCTGAACCTGGGGCACACCGTAGGACACGCCTTCGAAAGCCTCGCCCTTGCCGAAAGGCGTCCGGTGCTGCACGGCTATGCAGTGGCATGGGGGCTGGTCTGCGAACTCTACCTTTCTTATATAAAGACCGGATTCCCGAAGGACAAGATGCGCCAGACCATCCAATTCGTCAAAGAGAATTATGGCAGCTTCACCTTCAACTGCAAACAGTACGACCAGCTGTACGAACTGATGAAGCATGACAAGAAGAATACCGCCGGAGTCATCAACTTCACCCTATTGAAAGAAGTGGGTGACATCTGTCTCAACCAGACGGCAGACAAGGAGACTATCTTCGAAATGTTCGACTTTTATAGGGAGTGCATGGGAGCATAGCACTCCCGGCAAGGAGAGACAGTATTCTCTGAATTCTTCCACATTCATCGCTCACTCCTCCCCCGAAAAGTCCTCCGTATCATTTTCCATCCCAACTGGGTCTTCATCCGGAATTCCCGTCTTTCCCTCGGCCCGCTCCTTTCGCAGCGTTTCCGGCCGCAACATATCGTGAGGGAAATATCGGCTAAGCGGATAACGGTAGAAATCCATCCCGCTGTTCAGCCTCGCCACCAGCGACTTATCCGGACGAAAATAGACACGGGATAAGCGTACCTTGCCCGGCATCACATCGTCGGGATGCTCAAACCCGTCACTCGTCACCGCCACATGGAAGGAACCCAGCCCCTTAATGGTCACCGACTCTCCCTCCATCAGCGCTTCCTCTATAAACTTCGGCAAATCTATCAATACACTCTGCACGTCTCCCGAACTCATCCCTTTTCTGGATGCCATACGCTGCGCCAGCAGCTCTGCCGTCACACCTCCACGCCGCTGTAACACACGCTGCACAGCATAATAGAGTTGCTTCACCCCTTCTGCCGTGCGGAAAACCTTCTTTCGAACCAAATAGACTATACTCATACTCTTTTCACAATGAACATAATGTTTCTTACTGCAACCAGACTGCTGACACCCCACCCGAAGGTTACTTCCCCTAAACAGAAAGCCAGTTTCCATACGGCCGGACAGCTATTCCCCAACATGCACGAGATGCACATCTCATGCAGTTCGAGACATACATCTCAACACACGCGAGATGTGCATCTCATACAGCAAAGGTAATCATATTCCACCTGATATACAAATATCTTTCATGTATCGGGGAATAATATTCCGCACCAGCTTACTCCGGCTCTTATCATTAATTAACAATGCTGCATGCAGGGTTTTCGCAAATATGCTATTTCTATAAAAGCAAGACCTATTCCAAATGTTTAATTTAAAAGAGTACACTATGAAAATGAAGTCAATCTTTAACAAGAAAATTTTAATCGCTATTGCAACCATCAGCTCCTTAAGCCTCCAATCGTGCCTGGACGACGATGATAATTATGCCATGAGATTCTCCAATGCCCTGGTAACGGTAAAGACCGATGCAGACCAGACAGTCTTTCTGCAATTGGATGACAAGACCACTCTGCTGCCTACCAACATGACGAAATCTCCCTACGGCGAGAAGGAAGTCCGCGCTTTGGTAAACTACAAGGAAGTGGACGAGCCCAGCGATATCTACACCCAAGCTGTACATATAAACTGGATAGACAGTATCCTTACCAAACCCATCGCCCCGGATTTGGGTGAAGAGAACGATACCGTATACGGCACCGACCCGGTGGAAATAGTGAACGATTGGGTAACCATCGCAGAAGACGGTTATCTGACCCTTCGCTTTAGAACTCAGCAAGGAGACTATCAAACAAAGCACTTTGTCAATCTGCTGCTGAGCGAGAATCCGGAAAACCCGTATGAAGTAGAATTCCGCCACAATGCCAAGGGCGACATTTACGGCAGGTATGCGGACGGACTGGTTGCTTTCAAGTTGGATGCCCTGCCTGATACAGAAGGCAAGACCGTTAAATTGAAACTGAAGTGGAAATCATTTAGCGGCGAGAAGTCTGCGGAATTCGATTATTGTACCCGGAAATCCGTAACGCCCGAAAGTCCGGCTGTCACTTCCGTAAGAAACAGCCTAAACCTGCAATAACTTCATTCAAAGTATGCCTGCCCGCTCAAAGCCATTGCCTTGCGAAGCAGGCATACAAGTAAAAAGAGAGCAGGACACGTTGACCGAAAGCCTTGAAACTGCAAAATATAGGTTCATTCAATAAAAAAAGCACTATAAATATTTGCTATTTTAAAATAAAGCCGTACATTTGCACCCGCAACTCGGGATGTAGCTCAGCCCGGTAGAGTACGCGTCTGGGGGGCGTGTGGTCGCAAGTTCGAATCTTGTCATCCCGACTGTTGAGCATTAAGGAGTTAAGTCTAAGACTTAACTCCTTAATTTTTATAGTATTTCTTAATGACAGACTTGCTGCCATAAATATGCTGAATATGTACAAAAAGAAGACGGTGCCTATTCGCTTCAGCGGGAATAGCTCATCAAATTACTGGAATTCTCGTAAGAAATCTCTATTTTTGCACTTTAAACAAGAAAAATTATGGGAGCAGCTAAATGGATAGGCGGCATCATCGGCTTCATGGCCGGAGGACCGCTGGGAGCCTTGGCAGGTTTTGTATTCGGTTCACTGTTCGACACCGATTCAAGTGACGCAGGCAGTTATTATGGAGAAGAACCAACGCACGGCACTACCTATACCGGGCAACGGAACAGTTTCCTCTTCTCCATGCTCGTGATGGCTTCGTACATTATCCGTGCAGACGGGCGCATCATGCATAGTGAAATGGAATTCGTCCGCCGCTTTCTGAGAAGCACATTCGGTGAGGCTGCCGTGGGCGAGGGAGAACGGATACTGCTCAACCTCTTCGAACAGCGCAAGCAGATGGACAGACAAAACCCACTGGCATTTAAAAACACCATCCGTGACTGTGGAACGCAGATTGCCGCCAACCTGACATACGAGGAACGCTTGCAACTGCTGGTATTCTTGGTAGAAATTGCCAAAAGCGACGGACACGTCTGCAACGAGGAGATAGAAGCCTTGAAAGAAGTGGCCATGTACATGGGACTATCCGTCAAGGAAGTGGAATCCATGCTTAACCTAGGCGGTAGCTCACTGAACGAGGCCTACAAAGTACTTGAAATTGAACCCACTGCCACCAATGACGAAGTGCGTGCCGCTTACCGCCGCCTAGCCTTGAAACACCATCCCGACCGGGTGGCAACGCTGGGCGAAGACATCAAGAAAGCCGCAGAAGAGAAGTTCCAAAGCATCAACAATGCCAAAGAACAGATATACAAGGCACGAGGTATGAAATGACGTACCTCGCTCCTTGCCTTGTGGACAGCATCATGACGTTTATAAACATTCTATATTAACATCAACCCACACACTTATGAAGAAAACCCTTGCAATCCTTGCACTAGGCCTTACTGCCATTGCCGGACATGCCGCCACGCCGCTCTGGATGCGCGATGTGCAAATCTCTCCCGACGGTACGGAAATCGCATTCTGCTACAAAGGAGACATCTACAAGGTGCCGGCCAAAGGTGGAACCGCCACACAGCTTACTACCCAAGAGAGCTACGAATGTACCCCCATATGGTCGCCGGACGGCAAACAAATAGCCTTTGCCAGCGACAGATACGGCAACTTCGACGTATTCGTGATGCCGGCAGACGGCGGAACCGCCCAACGGCTCACTACCCACTCCACCGGTGAGATACCCTCCACATTCACTCCGGACGGAAAGTATATCTTGTTTTCCGCATCCATCCAGGACCCGGCAAGCAGCGCTCTTTTCCCCACTTCGGCCATGACCGAGCTTTACAAAGTACCTGCAACGGGAGGGCGTACGGAGCAAGTGCTGGGCACCCCTGCCGAAGCGGTCTGCTTCGACAAGGCGGGCCAGCAGTTCCTCTACCAAGACCGCAAGGGATTTGAAGATGAATGGAGAAAGCACCACACCTCCTCCATCACCCGCGACATCTGGCTGTATGATGCAAAGACGGGTATCCATACCAACCTCACCGACCGCGCGGGCGAAGACCGCAACCCGGTGTTGTCACCCGATGGAAGAACGGTTTACTTTTTGAGTGAGAGAAACGGCGGCTCATTCAACGTGTATGCCTTCCCGCTGGCACAGCCCCGAGAGGTGAAGCCCATCACCAGCTTCAAGACACATCCCGTGCGCTTCCTCTCCATGAGTGACGGCGGGACGTTGTGCTACAGTTACGACGGCGAAATCTATACCCAGCAGCCGGATGCCACCCCGAAGAAAGTCGCCATAGAACTGGTGCGCGATGACCGGCCGCAATTCGCCAACCTGCAGTCTTCCGACGGAGCCACCTCTGCCGTTGTGTCCCCGGACGGAAAACAGATTGCCTTCACGCTGCGCGGAGAAGTCTTTGTCACTTCGGCAGACTATGCCACTACCAAGCAGGTGACGCACACACCGGCACGCGAAGCGGGCCTCTCCTTTGCGACGGACAACCGCACCCTGGCCTACGCCAGCGAGCGAGGCGGCAACTGGCAGCTCTACCTTGCCAAGATAGCCCGCAAGGAAGACCCTAACTTCCCGAACGCCACGCTGATTGAAGAAGAAGTGCTGCTGCCCTCCACCACCGTGGAACGTGCCTATCCGCAATTCTCGCCCGACGGCAAGGAACTCGCCTTTATCGAAGACCGCATCCGGCTGATGGTGCTCAATCTGGAGACGAAGAAGGTGCGCCAGATTACGGACGGCTCCACCTGGTACAGCACCGGCGGAGGATTTGACTACGCATGGTCGCCGGACGGTAAATGGTTTACACTTGAGTTCACGGGTAACAAGCACGACCCCTACTCCGACATCGGCCTGGTCAGCGCAGAGGGAGGCAAAGACATCATCAACCTCACCAATAGCGGCTACATGAGCGGCTATCCCCACTTTGCGCTGGACGGCAACGCCATCCTTTTCACCACCGAACGCTACGGCATGCGTGCCCATGCCTCATGGGGCTCGCTGAACGACGCCATGCTCGTCTTCCTCAACCAAGACGCCTACGACAAATACTGCCTGAGCAAAGAAGACTACGAACTGCGCAAGGAGCTGGAGAAGGAACAAAAGAAGTCTGCCGGAAAAGACACCCCCCAAGACAAAAACAAGGATAAAAAGAAGAAAGACGACAAGAAAGACAGCAATGCTGACGAAAAAGATGACCAGCCGAAAGACATCGTCGTAGAGCTGAAAGGCATCGAAGACCGTGTGGTGCGCCTCACCCCGAATTCTTCCGACATGGGCAGCACCATCATCTCCAAGGATGGCGAGACACTCTACTACCTGGCAGCCTTCGAAGGCGGCTACGACCTCTGGAAGATGAATCTGCGCAAGAAAGAGACCCGCCTGCTGCACAAGATGGATGCCGGATGGGCGGACATGCAGCTGGACAAGGACGGCAAGAGCCTCTTCCTGCTGGGTAGCCACAAGATGCAGAAAATGGACACTTCATCCGATGCGCTGACCCCCATCACCTTCCAGGTAGATGCCAAGATGGATTTGGCTGCGGAGCGCGAATACATGTTCGACCACGTGTACCGCCAGCAGCAGAAGCGATTCTACAATACCAATATGCACGGAGTGGACTGGGACAAGATGACCGCCGCCTATCGCCGCTTCCTGCCCCATATCGACAACAATTATGACTTTGCCGAACTGCTGAGCGAATGGCTGGGCGAGCTGAACGTATCTCACACCGGCGGCCGTTTCTATCCCAAAGGGCAATCCGAACCTACTGCCAGCCTGGGACTGTTCTTCGACTGGAACTACACGGGCAAGGGCATGCTCATTGCCGAAGTAGTGGAGAAAGGCCCCTTCGACACAGCCAACACCCGGGTGAAAGCCGGCACAGTCATCGAAAAGATAGACGGCGTGGAAATCACCCCCGATGCGGACTATTACACGCTGCTCAACAACAAGGCACGGAAGAAAACACTTGTTTCTCTCTTCGACCCGCAGACCAAGGAGCACTGGGAAGAGGTCATTATCCCCATTACGAACGGTGCGTTCAGCGATTTACTCTACAGCCGCTGGGTGAAACAGCGTGCGGCAGACGTTGACCGATGGTCGGGTGGCCGATTGGGTTACGTGCACATCGAGTCTATGGGAGACGACAGTTTCCGTTCCGTCTACTCGGACATCCTGGGAAAATACAACAACCGCGAAGGCATCGTCATCGACACCCGTTTCAATGGCGGTGGACGCTTGCACGAGGATATAGAAATACTTTTCAGTGGACAAAAATACTTCACCCAAGTGGTGCGCGGTCGCGAGACGTGCGACATGCCCAGCCGCCGCTGGAACAAACCCTCCATCATGGTGATGTGCGAGGCCAACTACTCCAATGCGCACGGCACGCCGTGGGTTTACAGCCACCGCGGACTGGGCAAGCTGGTAGGCATGCCCGTGCCGGGAACCATGACCAGCGTGTCGTGGGAACGCCTGCAAGACCCGTCATTGGTATTCGGCATCCCCGTCGTGGGCTACCGCCTGTCGGACGGCAGCTATCTGGAGAACTCGCAGCTGGAGCCGGACATCAAAGTAGCCAATTCACCCGAGACCATCGTGAAGGGAGAAGACACACAGCTGAAAGCTGCCGTAGAGGAACTGCTGAAGGAACTCGAAAAATAAGTACCGCCCTGCCCCACGCAGGAATACCGGTCATATAGGCCGATATATATATTAAGATGATGTGTCAAAACGGTTGATGGCACATCATCTTTTTTTATATGCCACAAGGAAGCAAGACTTTTTCTATCTCACTTTTTTGCACTATCTTTGTGACATAAATTCCTAACTCTTTAACTGATTATGTTTGCTGACTTGTTAAACTCCTCCTATTTCGCGCTCTTTCT
>ENA-ORMN01003310-ORMN01003310.1-human-gut-metagenome-genome-assembly--contig:-NODE-3310-length-12831-cov-9.306434_pt1 | contig 12831 bp, 9 predicted proteins | sample MGYA00242102_ERZ508993 | MGnify/ENA primary metagenome ERZ508993 (study PRJEB26280, sample SAMEA2338770) | human gut metagenome | biome: human gut; feature: human-associated habitat; material: faeces... | reverse complement strand
TGCGGCTTGCCAGCTCAGCACAAGGCACGCCCTTCGGGTGCCCTAAAGGGGAGCCAGTTCACAACATCGCAGCACCCGCAAATCCAAAATAAAGGAGATTTACCATGTCTGTTTTTCGTATTTATGTGGAGAAAAAGCCGGAATTCGCGGTAGAAGCCCGCTCTGTTCTGAGCGACGTACAGACCGCACTCCGTCTGAATGTCACCGACATTCGCATTTTCCACCGCTATGATGCAGATCATCTGACGGCAGAAGCTTTCCAGCGTGCCGTTCCCACCGTATTTTCTGAACCGGCGGTGGATCACACCTACACAGAACTGCCGGCTCTGGAAGAAGGGCAGCGGACATTCGCGACCGAATACCTGCCGGGACAGTTCGACCAGCGTGCCGACAGCTGCGAGCAGTGTATCCAGATCCTGCTCCAGGGCGAACGCTGCCGTGTCCGCACAGCAGATGTCTACGTCGTTACCGGCAACCTGACCGATGCAGAATTCGACCGCCTGAAAAAGTATCTCATCAATCCGGTGGAACGCCGCGAAGCTTCTCCGGAACTGCCGGAAACACTGGACACCAACTATACCATTCCGACAACAGTAGAAACCCTCACCGGCTTCATTTCCCTGTCGGAGGACGAACTGAAACAGTTCATCGCTGACTACGGTCTGGCAATGGATCTCGGCGACATTCAGTTCTGCCAGAAATACTTCCGCGATACCGAACACCGCGACCCCACCATTACCGAGGTTCGCATGATCGATACCTACTGGTCTGACCACTGCCGCCACACCACATTCCTGACACAGATTTCCGACGTGGACATTCCCACCGACTATATCAGGGAAACCTATGACGCATACTGCACCGTCCGGCAGGAACTGGGCAGAGGCGAAAAGCCCATGACGCTCATGGACTTGGCAACCATCGCTGCCAAGAAACTGAAAGCGGACGGCAAGCTGAACGATCTGGACGAGAGCGAGGAGATCAACGCCTGCTCCGTCAAGATCAAGGTGGACATCGACGGCAAAGAAGAGGACTGGATCCTCATGTTCAAGAACGAAACCCACAACCACCCCACCGAGATCGAGCCGTTCGGCGGTGCTGCGACCTGTCTGGGCGGTGCGATCCGTGACCCGCTGTCGGGACGTTCCTACGTATATCAGGCAATGCGTGTCACCGGTGCAGCCAATCCGCTGGTGCCGGTAGAGGATACCATTGCCGGCAAGCTGCCCCAGAGAAAGATCACCGTGGGTGCTGCCAACGGCTACAGCTCCTACGGCAACCAGATCGGTCTGGCAACCGGCCACGTGGCAGAGGTATACCACCCCGGCTACATGGCGAAGCGTATGGAGATCGGTGCGGTACTGGGTGCTGCTCCGGCTTCCAATATCCGCAGAGAAGCCCCCGTCCCCGGCGATATTGTCATTCTGCTGGGCGGCAAGACCGGACGTGACGGCTGCGGCGGTGCGACCGGTTCTTCCAAGTCCCACACCGTGGAATCTCTGGGACACTGCGGTGCAGAAGTCCAGAAGGGTAACGCTCCGGAAGAACGCAAACTCCAGCGTCTGTTCCGCAACCCCACTGTGACACAGATGATCAAACGCTGCAACGACTTCGGTGCAGGCGGCGTTTCCGTTGCGATCGGCGAACTGACCGACGGTCTGGAGATCGATCTGAACGCCGTACCGAAAAAGTATGACGGTCTGGACGGCACAGAGATCGCGATCAGCGAATCGCAGGAACGTATGGCTGTGGTGGTTGCCGCAGAAGATGCCGACAAGTTCATCAGGGAAGCCGGCAAGGAAAATCTGGAAGCTACGATCGTGGCAACCGTACAGGCAGAACCCCGCCTGCGGATGCACTGGAACGGCAACACCATTGTTGATCTGTCCCGTGAGTTCCTGAACTCCAACGGTGCCGTAAAGCACACCGACATTGCCATTGAAGCACCGCAGCCGGCAGCAGAATCCACCCTCACCGACAGTGCAGACGCATGGACAGAACTGCTGTCCAGCCTGAACATCTGCTCCCAGAAGGGCCTGATCGAAAAGTTCGACTCCACCATTGGTGCCGGCACAGTGCTGATGCCTTTCGGCGGTGTCTACCAGCTGTCGCCCTCACAGGCAATGGCTGCCAAGATTCCGGTGCTCAAGGGCGAAACCAACACCTGCTCGCTCATGGGCTGGGGCTATAATCCCACGGTCAGCGAACGCAACCCCTATCTGGGTGCCATGGACGCAGTCATCACCTCCATTGCCAAGGTCGTTGCAGCCGGCGGCAGCTGGCACCACTGCTGGCTGACATTCCAGGAATACTTCGAGCGTACCCAGAATGATCCCAAGCGTTGGGGCAAGCCCATGGCTGCCCTGCTGGGTGCATTCAAGGCACAGCTGGAACTGTCCTGCGGCTCTATCGGCGGTAAGGACTCCATGTCCGGTACGTTCGAGAACATCGATGTTCCGCCGACGCTGGTATCCTTTGCCGTTTCCACCGCCAAGGCAGACAAGGTGGTTTCCACCGAATTCAAGCAGGCTGGCGACAAGGTCGTGATGCTCCGTCCGGAAACTGACGAAAACGGTATCCCCAGCTTCGAGAGCGTTCGTGCCACATTCGACAAGGTCGAAGCAATGATCGCCGCCGGCCGCATTCGTGCCGGCTGGGTCATCGACTACGGCGGCGTGGCAGAAGGTATTGCCAAGATGTGCTTCGGCAACGGCATCGGCTTCACCTTTGACCGCCAGCTGACAGATGCAGAACTGTTCCAGCCCTGCTGCGGCGGCTTCCTGCTGGAACTCTGCGGCGATGCAGAGGACGGCGAGGACGTGATCGGTTCCACCAGCGAAAAGCCGGAGATCGTCTGCCCGAAGTTCACCCTCCAGCTGGACAAGCTGCTGTCCGTCTGGGAGAAGAAGCTGGAGCCGGTATTCCCCTGCCGCATCAAGACCACCACAGAGGTTCCGGAAAAGCTGTCCTATCCGAGAAAGACCACGCTGTCCGCTTCGATCAAGAGTGCACAGCCCCGCGTGCTGATTCCGGTATTCCCCGGCACCAACTGCGAATACGACACTGCCCGCGTCTTTGAGCGTGCCGGTGCAAGACCGCAGACCTTTATCGTCCGTAACCTGTCCGCAGCGGCAATGGAAGATTCTATCACCACCTTTGCGGCAATGGTTCGTCAGGCACAGATCATCATGATCCCCGGCGGCTTCAGCGGCGGCGACGAGCCGGAGGGCAGCGGTAAGTTTATTACGGCGTTCTTCCGCAACCCCCGCATCAAGGACGCTGTCCACGACCTGCTGAAGAACCGCGACGGTCTGATGCTGGGTATCTGCAACGGCTTCCAGGCACTGGTAAAGCTGGGACTGGTACCGTTCGGCGAGATCATGGACATGACCGATGTATCCCCGACGCTGACCTTCAACACCATTGCCCGCCACCAGTCCATGCTGGTACGGACACGCATCGCTTCCAACAAGTCCCCGTGGCTGTACGGCACCGAGGTGGACGATGTGCACACCGTAGCCATTTCCCACGGTGAGGGACGCTTTGTTGCTCCGCCGGAACTGCTGGCAGACATGGCGAAGAACGGACAGATCGCCACCCAGTACGTGGACATGGACGGCAACCCGACCATGGACATTCACTTCAACCCCAACACTTCCATGATGGCGATCGAGGGCATCACCTCTCCGGACGGCAGAGTGCTGGGCAAAATGGGACACAGCGAACGTATCGGACAGAACCTGTATCAGAACGTTCCGGGCGAAAAGGATCAGAAGATCTTCGAAAGCGGTGTCGCATACTTCAAGTAATCGTTTGATTCCTGCGGGAACGTGAGAACATTCCGGCAATACCGCACAAAGATTGTGCGACAGATGCGTCGTCAAATTTTTCGTCAGATGAAACAAAAAGCGGAGTGAATACTGGATGTATTCACGAGCATTTTTGTGAAATATGACGGGAAATTTGCAAGCAGATGGCGTGCAAAGTCGCCAGACGCTCTTTGTGCGGTATTGCCTTCATACTTTTCACTGCGTTTTGGTTCAGGCATTACAATGTTTCCGCCGGAGCAATGCGGTGTCCGGCTTGTTCTGCCAACGCAGAAATTTTGTCATATTCCGCGGTTGTCACCAAAATCAACTGTAAGTCATCACTGTCAATGTCCACGCCGCAGAGCAGCATGCACTGCCGGATTGCTGCGGCTGATGCAGTCGGCTATTGCCAGAACATACGGCATATCAGATACCTGCTCCGGTGCTTTTTTCTTTTTGAAGAATCCGAACACGCTTGTCCACACCTTTCCTACAGGCTCTTATTTTTTCGCATGGTACAGTGCCCATGCAAACAAGCCGCCGCCCAGAAGCGTTGCCACGCCCAGAACCGGACGCTGCAAGTAGAACTGCACCACCTCCGGCATTTGCCGGAACAGCAAAAACTGACGGTACAGATACCACAGCAAAACAGGTAGTCCCACTGCGATTGCCGAAAAAGCAATTGCGTATTCCAGAACTGTTTTCCGTTTCATTTTCCGCCGATGCTTCTGCACGGATTTTCGCATGGTGTTGTCCTGCATGGCATCTTCCATGGAAAATATCCGCTTGCTTCGGGAAATATCTTCCGTAAACTGCTTTGCCAGATCGTTGAAATGCAGTTCCTGCTGCCTGTCCTGCTTCATTTACGCAAACACCACCCAACGAAGAATCCCCAGCACCAGCAGGTGCAGCGGATAGAACACATAGAAAAACCACTTGTGAAACGGCTTTTTGCTGCCGCTTTCGCCGTTGTAGCAATATTGTATTAACGGTATCACCAGAAAGATGCCCAGCTGGAACAGTCCGCTCCATATGGGTTCATTCCCCAGCATGCTGACACAGCACACCAGTGTAATGCCGCTGAACGTCAGCCATTTTTCCCTGGGATTCTCCCGATACCGGAAAAAGGTCAGTGCATACAGCACATCGAACATCGCCCAGTCGCCAAACACAGACAGGATACAGAGCACCAGCACTGCCAGCCATTTTACGGAAACAGGGCATTTCGCCTTGTCCCAGAACCAGATTGCCAGCAGGCTGAGGAACAGCGTATAGATCACGCCGAACGCCGGACAAATGCCGCCGCTTTCGAAATAGCTGAACGGTAGCCACGAGATCACGGCAAAAATACCCAGCCGCATGGCGTATTTCTTTACGCTGCGGGTATAGCGATACCCCTCCGCCAGCATATACGCCATGGTCGGACCGGTCAGCCGCCCGATGATGTGCATCACCTGCCCCAGCAGCGACGCTGTAGGAACAAATGCCCACGCAATATGGTCAATGAGCATGGCTGCGATCACCAGATATTTCAGCTGGTTGCGGTTGAGAAATCCTTTTGTGTTTGTCATTCCCGTTTCTCCCGATCCTGCCGCAGTTCCCGCAGCAGCTTTCTCAGCACATACAGACCGGCGGCAACCAGCAGCAACAGTACTGCCAGCCCGATTCCGGAAACCGGACGTTCCCGCAGCAGATGCAAATAGTCCATGATGTCATGATCGGTAAGCATTGCATAGACAAAGACGATCATCAACACGGCAAACAAATGATTCCCGTAGTCTTTCCGGAATTGCCGGTATCTTTCGATTTTCTTTTTCGTTTCCGGATCAGCCACTTACTTGCTCAGCTTGTCGCGGGTGTAATCCAGCAGACCGCCTGCCAGAATGATATCCTTGGTGCGTCCGGTCAGTTCGCACAGTACCGGAATCTCTGCACCGGTAGTCTTGTTGACCAGTGTCAATGTGATTTCGCCGGCTTCGATATGCTTGCGAATATCTGCCAGTTCCAGTACGTCGCCCTGCGAGATCTTCTCATAGTCTGCTTCGTTGACGAAAGTCAGCGGCAGAATGCCGGCGTTGATGAGGTTTGCACGGTGGATACGGGCAAAGCTCTTGACCAGAACTGCCTTGACACCCAGATACAGCGGAGCCAGTGCGGCATGCTCACGGGAAGAACCCTGTCCATAGTTGGAGCCACCTACGATAATGCTCTGTCCCATTTCCTTGGCACGCTTCGGGAATGCTTCATCGCAAACCGTGAAGCAGTGCTGCGAAATTGCCGGAATGTTGGAACGCAGCGGCAGAATTTTTGCACCTGCCGGCATGATGTGATCGGTGGTGATGTTGTCGCCGACCTTCAGCGAGCAGCCAGCTTCGATCGTTGCTTCCAGCGGAGCTGTTTCCGGAAACGGCTTGATGTTCGGTCCGCGGAGGATCTCCACCTTGTCCATTTCTTCTTCCGGTGCCGGCAGAACGATCATGTTGTCGTTGACGGTGAATTTTTCCGGCAGCACGAAGTCCGGCATTTCGCCCAGTTCTCTCGGGTCGCTCAGATAACCGGTCAGTGCAGAATATGCAGCCAGTTCCGGAGAAACCAGATAGATCTGACCGTCCTTGGTTCCGGAGCGTCCGAGGAAGTTCCGGTTAAAGGTACGCAGGGAAATACCGCCGGAGTTCGGGGACTGTCCCATACCGATGCACGGACCGCAGGCACTTTCCAGAATTCTTGCACCGGCTGCGATCAGGGTGCCCAGAATGCCCATATCTGCCATCATGTTCAGCACCTGCTTGGAGCCAGGAGCGATTGCCAGAGAAACGTCCGGATTGACAGTCTTGCCCTTGAGGATATGAGCCACTTTCATCATATCCAGCAGGGAGGAGTTGGTGCAGGAGCCGATGCAGACCTGATCGATCTTCAGCTTGCCGATCTCTGCCACGGTCTTGACATTGTCCGGAGAATGCGGACATGCAGCCAAGGGCACCAGTTCGCTCAGATCAATGTGCAGTTCTTCATCATAAACTGCATCGGCATCTGCCTTCTGTTCGCTCCAGACTTCGCCTCTGCCCTGTGCTTCGAGGAACTGCTTGGTCACCTCGTCCGACGGGAAAATAGAAGTGGTCGCACCCAGTTCTGCACCCATGTTGGTAATGGTTGCACGTTCCGGAACAGACAGGGTCTTGACACCCTCGCCGCAGTATTCAATGACCTTGCCGACACCGCCCTTTACGGACATGCGACGCAGTACTTCCAGAATGACATCTTTTGCCGCTACCCACGGGGACAGCTTGCCGGTCAGCTCTACCTTTACCACCTTCGGGCAGGTAATGTAGTAAGTACCGCCGCCCATTGCCACTGCAACGTCCAGACCGCCGGCACCCATCGCGATCATACCGATACCGCCGCCAGTCGGGGTATGGCTGTCAGAGCCGATCAGGGTCTTTCCCGGAACGCCGAAACGCTCCAGATGTACCTGATGGCAGATACCGTTGCCGGGACGGGAAAAATAAATGCCGTGCTTCTTTGCAACGCTGCCGATAAAGCGGTGGTCATCTGCATTTTCAAAGCCGTTCTGGAGGGTGTTGTGGTCGATGTATGCCACGCTGCGTTCTGTACGTACACGCGGAACGCCCATTGCCTCAAATTCCAGATATGCCATTGTACCGGTTGCGTCCTGTGTCAGGGTCTGGTCGATCCGGATTCCGATTTCGGAACCCTTTACCATTTCACCTTCCACCAGATGTGCTTTCAGGATCTTTTCCGTCAGGGTCAGTCCCATTCAATATCATTCCTTTCGTAGTTGGCACTGCAAATACACGGCAAGCCATACATTCACAAGTACGATTCCTTAGGGAAATGCCGCATAAAGCTGCCTGTCGGTGCTGCCCTTATCCGACATTTCCATTATACTGTACTATTATAGCAAAAAACAGGCGTAGTTGTCAAGTCTGCGGCAGCGGCTTTGAAAAGATGCAAAGGAAAGGATAAAATTTTAAGAAAAAACAGAAGTCGTCCGGCATCTGTAACGCAAAACAACCCGCAGGCACACACCTGCGGGCTGTCACATATTCGTCAATATTTTCTGTTATGCTCCGGCTTTTTCCAGACTGTACACATGGTCGCCGCTTAGCCGCTTTTCGAAATCGTCGTGAGGCAGCGGACGGTCGAACAGGAAACCCTGTGCCATACAGCAGTGCATGCCCCGCAGGAATTCCGCCTGCTTGACAGTTTCCACGCCCTCTGCAATGACTTCCATGTCCAGTTCATTCACCATTTTGATGATGTTCTTGATGACGATCACATCATTTTTCCGGTGATTCTCCAAGCTGCTGAGGAACGATTTATCCAGCTTGATAATATCCACGTTCAGATCTTTCAGCAGATTCAACGAGGAATAACCTGTACCGAAGTCGTCAATAGAGGTGCTCACGCCGTTGGCACGCATTGCCCTGACGAAATTGAGCAGGGTTTCATAGCTCTCATAGCCGGACATCTCGGTCAGTTCTACTTCGATATACTTAGGAGGAATTTCGTATTTCTGAAGCACCGCCAGAATTTCTTCTGCCAGATGTGGATTTTGCAGATGCACCTTGGAAAAGTTGACAGAGATCCGCACCGGTTCGATGCCTTTCGCCTTCCAGTCCCGCACATCTCGGCAAACCTGTTCCAGCACATAAAAGTCCAGCTTGCAGACGCTGCCTTCCCGTTCCAGCACCGGAATGAAGTCCATCGGCGGCACCATAGCACCGTCACGGAACCAGCGTACTAACGCTTCACAGCCGCAGAGATGGTTGTCCGCCAGGGTGACTTTCGGCTGATAGTATACCACAAACTCCCGATCTGCCAATGCCTTAGGAAACATCTGGGAAACTTCTTTCTGCCGCAGGGCATTCTCTACCATCTGGTCATCGAAGCAGAAACGATCTGCTTTTCCGGACATCTTTGCCGCATGCATTGCCGTAGAAGCTGCATTGAGGCCTTCTCCCATAGACTGTCCCGCCCGCATATCATAAACGCCGATACGGGAACGCAGGTCAAACGTTTTGGTGCCATTTTCGTAAGGGACCGTCACCTGCATACAATCAATTTGTTCCAGCAGTATTCCCATGCGTTCTTTTTTTGCCAGCAGCACAAAGTTGTCGCCGCCCATGCGTGCGAAATATTCGTCTGGTTTCAGCTTCTGCCGTGCCAGCCGTACAAATTCCCGCAGCACCATATCACCCTGCCGTGCTCCTACGGCACGGTTGATGTAATTGAAATTCTTAATGTTCAGAAATGCACAGGCATACTCCTGCAATTTCCCCTGTGCCAGCAGTTTTCCGCCGGTTTCGTTGATGCCGCGGGTGTTGAGAGCACCGGTCAGCAGATCCGTCACTGCAATGCATTCCAGAAGCTGCACCAGCTTTACCCGTTCCAGCAGCAGGAACAACTGACGGGACAGAAACAACAGCATTTGCTCCTGTATCGGACTCCATGCAGTGCCTTTTACGGGATAATATTCAAAAACGGCACTACAGGTTTCGTCCATCTGCACATGTTCCCGACAGCAAGGCTCATCAAAACCTTCTTCATTCTCATAGAGCAAGAACCGTTCGTCCTGTCCCTCAGGATCCAGTATAGACGGAGCCACGATCAAACGGATTTCAAACTTTCCCAGCGGAAAAAGACGCACTATTTCCTGCATCTGCTCTTTCAGCAGCGAAAACAGTTCTTCTACTGTTTTCACGTTCTTCTGCAGTTTGTCGAACAACTGACAGTAACTCTTCACATGAAAGTCCATATCCATACAATCACCTCGTTATGCATTTTCAACCCTTTCTCGAAATCAACCTCTATATATTTTTACTATAACACATTTTTTGCACCTTGTCAATCAATGACAGAAAACAAATTGACTTTTACAGAATGTTTGTCCATTATCATGAAACATGGAAGTGTTTTTTGGCGTTTCCTACAAATTTGACAAATCGCCCGAAATGCGTTACACTAGGGAGTGTTGATACTATAATGATATGCGAATTTTGTGAGGTGATTTTTCTCCGTTCTAGGCAAAAATTCGCAGGCGTGCTTTCGCACGGCAAGGATTTTTAACGACGAACGGGGAAAAATCACCCCAAAAGGCACGTGTCAGGCTTAGTGTCAACACCCCCTAGAGTATGTTCCCCTAGGGGAACCGCTGAATATTTCATAGAACGGACGTGAAACCTGTGCAAACTACCCTGCAAAATCTTTCATTCAGTCTGAATGCCACCATTCCGATCTTTCTCATGATGGTATTCGGCGGTCTGATGAAAAAAGTCGGACTGCTGGACGACCACACCACCGCCAAGCTAAACCAGTTTGTCTTTAAGGCACTGCTGCCGGTACTGCTGTTCATGGACTTGTCCAAGGCAGATTTTCAGACAGTGTGGGACGGCAAATTCGTGCTGTTCTGCTTTTTTGCCACACTGCTTAGTATCGGCATTGCCTTTCTCCTGTCCCTGCCGCGAAAAGACTGGGCAGAACGGGGCGAGATCATTCAGGCATCTTACCGCAGCAGTGCCGCCATTCTGGGGATTGCCTTTGTCAACAACATCTACGGACACGCCACCATGGCTGCCCTGATGATCGTGGGGACGGTACCCCTGTACAACATCGCCGCCGTCATCATTCTCTCCCTGACGGCACCTCACGACGATGACTCTCCCAACGCCAAGAAGCTGCTGCTGCGAACTCTGAAAGACGTGGTGACCAATCCCATTATTCTGGGAATCGCAGTGGGCATGCTCTGGTCTGTCCTGCACATTCCGCAGCCGACGATTCTGCAAAAGTCGGTTTCCTATCTGGGAAATATGGCGACACCGCTGGCACTGATCGCACTGGGAGCATCATTCCGGCTGGAGAACGCCAAGGGCAAGCTGGGGCTGACGCTGGGCATTTCTGCCGCAAAGCTGTTCCTGTTCTGTGCCCTGTTCCTGCCGGCAGCGATCTGGCTGGGATTCCGCACGGAAAAGCTGATCGCCATTCTGGTGATGCTGGGAAGTGCCACCACGTGCAGCTGTTTTGTCATGGCGAAAAATATGAAGCATGACGGCACCATTACCGCCTGTGCCGTGATGATGACCACCCTGCTCAGTGCGTTTTCGCTGACGATGTGGCTGTTTGTGATGAAAAGTCTGGGGTATATTTGACAGTCGTTCGGAATTGGAAGAAAAATTCTGAAATTCCCGTTCCAACACTGTAGGCATTTTTCAGTATGTTCTAAACGCTTTTATTGCTTTGTCAAATCCCAATTAGGAAGAAGATAGTAGATTTTATCTGACATTGTTTCATAGAAATTCTGTTCATAAAAGTCTGTGATTTGCCATTTTCCATTCTGTTTTTCTATTTTAAATTTTGTTCCCACTTTAGGACCGCCTTGATTGTCTGTCATTATATTGCCGTTCTTGTCAACAACATCGAAGTGAATCACAACCCAAATGTATCCGGAATGAAAATTATGCAGCGTGTATGTGCGATGAATATCTATGTTTTGCATTTTATAGCCCTCTAAATATTCTTCGATTGACATTTCACGTGTAGGGGAATAATACAGCCGATAATCATCAAAAATTTGATTCCAGTGATATTCTTCATATTTCACTTGATTTTCGTCCAGCAATAGACGTTCTTCCATAGCAAGTTCATGTTCTGACATCACATAATATGTATCATTCTGTACAGCATTTTCGATTTCCAAAACAACGGCATTTGTACTTTGCTGCATCATTATCCATATCGTTGTAATTCCAAACGCCAAAAGTACGATAATAAAAATTATCACTTTACTTTTTTTGCAACATCTTCGCATTTCCTCACCATTATCCTTACCACATCAAAATCCAAACCGCCGGCACGCAGATTTTTCTGTATGCCGGCGGTTTGCTCATTTATCCGATTTTCTCCGGCTCACACTTCATTTTCCTGCAATTCCTGAAAGAACGTGAAATAATCCTGCCGCTTTTCATTGGTGAATGCGATCGCCGTCCGCGGATGCTGGTTCAGGTAACCGGTCAGCAGGTACTGAATGTCATAGCCCCAGACAACGCCGTCATTTTTCAGCTTCTGCATTTCGTCCTGCAAAAACCGCAGCACCGGCTTGATGTCATACTTCGGATTTTTCAGGAATCCCATCAGCAGTTCCATTGCACAGTTTCCGGCACCGCGTCCCATGGCAGCCATGGTTGCGTCCAGATAGCTGACACCCATCATAGCACACTCGGTAGTGTTGGCAAATGCCAGCTGCTGGTTGTTGTGGGCGTGGATACCGATCTTCTTGCCGTATTTTTCGCCGGCTTCCAGATACCGCTGTGCCAGCTGACGCATTTGCAGCGGATACAGCGAACCGTAACTGTCTACCAGATAGATGACTTCCACGCTGCTCTTGCCCAGCATTTCCAGTGCTTCTTCCAGTTCCGATTCCTGTGCCTTGGAAACTGCCATGATGTTCACTGTGGTGTGATAGCCCTTTTTCGTACAGGTTTCGATCATGTCAATGGCTGCCGGAATGGTGTTGATATAGGTGGCGATCCGCACCATATCCAGAATACTGTCCTTTTTGTCCGGCAGATCCCGTGCCACGTTGGCACGTCCTACGTCTGCCATAACTGCCAGCTGCATCTTCGGGTCGAGAATGTCGATCAGCACCTTCTGAATGGCATCTTCATGGCAGAACTTCCACTTGCCGAACTTGGATTCCTCGAACAGCTCCGGATCTGCCAGATAGCCGATTTCCATCACATCGACACCGGCACGTACATTGGTCAGATACAGCTTCCGGACAAAGTCGTCTGTAAACTCAAAGTTGTTTACCAGTCCGCCGTCCCGAATGGTAGCGTCCAGCACTTTGATGTCCGGACGATAGGAGATCATGGTACCCTTTATCATATCGCTCATTGGAGATTCCTCATTTCTGTGTCATTTTCCACAGCCGTGGTGACTGCTTTTCTTTAAGCAATACCGCACAAAGATTGTGCGACAGATGCGTCGTCAAATTTTTCGTCAGATG
>ENA-ORMN01003305-ORMN01003305.1-human-gut-metagenome-genome-assembly--contig:-NODE-3305-length-12851-cov-4.912004_pt1 | contig 12851 bp, 12 predicted proteins | sample MGYA00242102_ERZ508993 | MGnify/ENA primary metagenome ERZ508993 (study PRJEB26280, sample SAMEA2338770) | human gut metagenome | biome: human gut; feature: human-associated habitat; material: faeces... | reverse complement strand
CGAACCCGGAGGGCGACCGCAGGTCGGGATCTCCAAACGCCGAGCGCACCAACCCCTGCACTGCACCCCCACAACGGTAAAACCCCGGGTCAGCTATATCCCTACCCCTTGTTTCAAGTCTTTTGAAAGGGGAACGGGGAAAACTTTTCTCCAGAAAAGTTTTCCCCGCCTTATCACTCTTCCACCATAGACTCTTCCACGTAGACCAGTTCGTATCCGGTGCAGTTGTCTATCACGTAGTTTACGAATTGCTGTGCTTTTTCCTTGCCGATGTCAAAAACCTTTGCCGTGTCGAGAATGTTGGTGAAAAGATACCCATCCTCGGTAACGCCCAACGTAATGTTGTGATAGCCGAGCAGGGGGATATCCACGCCCACCGACATGACACCATTCAGCGTCAGACGGTCGGGATCTTCCAGCGGAACCAGGCTTTCATCGCTCAACAGCATTTCAAAGACACGCTCCTGCGGCAGATCGGTAAATTCTATGATCGCCGTACTGCCGTCCGACTGCTCCAGGTTGTAATATGCCGAACCGAAGCTTACGTTTTCCCGCAGATTCAGGTCGTCGAGAAAGGCGCCGAGGTTTTCCGGCACATACCAGGAATTGACGTAGGCGTAGCAGGCGTCGTTGCCCTCAAACCGCACTGCCACCGCACATTCGGTGGAAATTCCCGAAATGGCGTACAGCGTGGCGGTTGCGGAGTGATCGGTCTCGGTATAAATATCATACCCGTGTCCGACCACACTTCCCAGCTCCTCCCCCAGCTTTTCCGCCGGAATTTCGGTGTTCCGTGTGGAATAGCGGATGCCGGAAAGCGTTAGCTCGGAATAGCGCTGGCTGTCGTTCATCTCGTTCCATTCCGGAACTCTGGCAATCTCTGACGGCGTGGTGGAGCTTACCCGGACGACCTCTTTTTTCTGCCAGCGGCAGTCTTCGACAAGATCGTTTCGGGTCAGAAGTCCGCTTTTCCACACCGAGAAAGCAGCCACCGCCACGATCAGCAGGCAGGCAGCCGCCGCACCGATGCGAGGAAATATCGCTTTTCGGGACAGCTGATGTTCACAGCGATCCAGTTGTTCGGTGGAAACGTTTCCGATTGCCGTCATAAGTTCTTCTTTTTTCATAGTTCAAACCCCTCCTTTTGCAAATGCTCTCTCAGCTTTTTGCGGGTACGGGAAAGGATAGACAGGACGTTGCTTTCCCGCAGGTCATAGCGGTCGGCAATTGCCTTGACAGACTCCGCATAGAAATACCGCCGCAGGAAAATGCGGTGTTCTCTGGGGGAGAGCCGGTTCAGAAAGCGGTTCAGGCTTTCCCGCAGGGCGTTGTTTTGCAGAACGTCCTCCGGACTTTCCGTGTCCGAAACACATTCCGTAAGCTCGTCGAGGACAAGCTCCACCTCTCCGCCGCCACGCTTGGCGCACCCGTCGTGCCGCCAGCGGTCAAAGGCGAGGTTGCGTGCGATCCTGCCGAAAAACAGTCGCAGATATTTCGGACGTGCGGGGGGAATGGCGCCCCACGCTTTCAGCCAGGTGTCGTTGACACATTCCTCGGCGTCCGGCGGGCTGTCCAGAAGGTTGTTTGCCACTGTAAAGCAGTAGGCGCCGTACGCCTTTTCGGATTCGGCAATGGCGGTTTCGTTTCTCAGCCAGTATAGGCGGATGATTTCTGCATCTTCCATGTTTGTCATGCCGGCACCTGCCATGCCCGCAGGCAGGCTGTGCCGCTCTCCTTTCTTTTCCGATGTTTCGTACCCGATGCTTGAAAAGGACCCTTTCACTTATATAAGACGGTATTTTTTCGCATTTCTGTCACGTTTGTAAAAAAATTCCCGGAAAATAAAAAATCGGGAAATCTCTTGACGATATCCGGCTTCGGGGGTATAATAAAGATGAAATTTCCGACGCTTCCGATATCATTTTAGCATTTTTGAGGGCGTCTGTCAAGGGAGACGGGGAAGATACAAAAGGAGGAATGAACGATGAGAAAAATTTTCGGAGCCAAACCGTGGTGCTATCCGCAACCGGTATTTATGCTTGCCGCCTATGACGAGGCGGGAGAGCCGAACCTGATGAACGCCGCATGGGGCGGGATCAGCGAGGAAAACCAGATCACGATGTGCATCAGCGCAGGGCACAAGACCACGAAAAATATCCTTGCCAAGGGGGCTTTTACGGTCAGCATGGCAACGGCGGATACGGTGGTGGAGTGCGACTATGCGGGAATTGCCTCCGGCAACGACGTGGCGGACAAGATAAAGAAGATCGGATTTCACGTCCGGCGTGCGGAGAAGGTGGACGCCCCGGTATTTGACGAACTGCCGATGGCGCTGGAGTGCCGTTTGCTGCACTACGATCCGGAGACCTGCCTTTTGTGCGGCGAGATCGTCAACGTGTCGGCGGACGAGCGGATTCTGGGCGAGGACGGCAAAATAAGCGTCGATCTGTTGCGCCCGATCACCTTTGACCCGGTCCACAACACCTACCGGGTGCTGGGCGAGCAGGTGGAATCTGCTTTCCGGGACGGACTGAAGCTGAGATAAACGCATGATACAGGCTGTCATATGGGATGCGGACGGCACCTTGCTGGATTCTATGGGGATCTGGGAGGAGGCGCTTTCCGGATGTCTTGCCCGGCGGGGCAAGGTGCTTGACCGTGAGAGCGTCCGTGTCCTCTTTTCCATGACCCCGGCGCAGGGGAGCAACTATATAAAGGAAAAATTTTCGCTGTCCGATCCGGCGGAGGTCCTGCTCTCGGAGATCCTCGTCAGAGTGGGGGAATTCTACCGGCTGGAGGCACAGGCAAAGCCGGGCGTGCGGGAGTTTCTGGAGGGCTTTCACGCTCTGCATATCCCCATGGCGGTGGCGTCTGCCGGCGACCGGACGCTCCTGGAGCCGGCGCTGGAGAGGCTGGGGATTCGTCGGTATTTTGAGCGGATTCTGATCTGTGCCGAGCAGAATACCGACAAGAAATCGCCCTTGATCTATCAGACTGCCGCCCGTTTTCTGGGCGGTGTGCCGGAGAACACGCTGGTGTTTGAGGATGCGCTATTTGCGCTCCGGACGGCAAAACGAGCCGGCTTCCGGGTCGTGGGCGTTGCCGATGCGGCAGGCGGGGAAAATCAGACCCTCCTGCGCTCCGAGGCGGAATTTTACATAGAGCGCTATGCGGATTTCCCGGGATTTTTGCAAACGGTAAAACAGAGTTTCTGAGCAGACGAAAGGACTGGAAAAATGGAGAAAAAGGTCATTCTGATTACGGTGGACGGGATGCGTCCGGACGGCTTTCTTGCCTGCGGAAACCCGTATGGGGCGGAAATGATGAAAAAGGGAAGCTATACGCTGGCGGGGGCATCGGTCGTGCCGCCGGTCACGCTCCCTTGTCATCTCTCGCTGTTTCAGAGCGTCCAGCCGGTCAGGCACGGCGTTCTCACCAATACCTACATACCGCCCGTTCATGCGATCAACGGGTTGTTTGAACAGCTTCACAACGCCGGGAAAACGGCGGCGATGTTTTATGCATGGGAGCCGATCCGGCAGGTGAGTACGCCCAAGTCGCTGACCTTTGCGGAGTATGCCTGGGCATATGCGCTGAAGAGTGCGGACACGTATCTTACCGGGCGTATGCTGGAGTGTATCCGGCAGTACGCTCCGGATTTCCTCTTTATCCACATGGTGGAGACCGACGAAAAGGGCGGGCACGACAACGGCTGGATGACGCAGGCGTATCTTGACCGCATCTCAATTGCGCTGGACAACATCCGGCGGATTCTGGAGACCTGCGGCGACCGGTACGACGTGATCGTGACCGCCGACCACGGTGGACACGACCGGACGCACGGGCTGGATATCCCGGAGGATATGACGATCCCGATGTTCTTCTTCGACAGCGATTTTGAGCCGGGAGCACAGCTTGAAAACGTCGGACTTCTGGACCTTGCCCCCACCATTGCAAAACTGATCGGTGTTCCGCCTGCCCGTGAGTGGGAGGGCAGGAGTATCGTATGACCGCAATCCCCGTTCTTTTTTCTGAATAAGCAAACACGCCAGCCGGACGCTTGAAAACGTCCGGCTGGCGTGTTTTATAAAAATATCCCTTGCGGCTCCCAAGAGCCGCAAGGGATGCGGGGAACCTGAAAGGTTCCGGCAGGAAAGCTTACTTGCTTGCCTCTTCCACGGCAACCGCAACGGCAACCGTAGCGCCGACCATCGGGTTGTTGCCCATGCCGATCAGACCCATCATTTCCACGTGAGCGGGAACCGAGGAGGAGCCGGCAAACTGTGCGTCGGAGTGCATACGACCCATGGTATCGGTCATACCGTAGGAGGACGGACCGGCAGCCATGTTGTCGGGGTGGAGGGTACGACCCGTTCCGCCGCCGGAAGCAACCGAGAAGTATTTCACACCGTTCTCGTTGCACCACTTCTTGTAGGTGCCGGCAACCGGGTGCTGGAAGCGGGTGGGGTTGGTGGAGTTTCCGGTGATGGAAACGCCGACGTTCTCCAGCTTCATGATAGCAACGCCTTCCGGAACGTTGTCCGCACCGTAGCAACGCACGTTGGCACGGGGACCGTTCGAGTAAGCGGTTTCGCTGACGACCTTCACCTGCTCGGTGTAGGGATCAAATTCGGTCTTTACGTAGGTGAAGCCGTTGATTCTGGAAATGATGAATGCGGCGTCCTTTCCGAGACCGTTCAGGATAACACGCAGGGGCTTTACACGCACCTTGTTGGCGTTGAGGGCGATTTTAATAGCGCCTTCCGCAGCGGCAAAGGATTCGTGACCGGCGAGGAAGCAGAAGCACTCGGTCTCCTCAGAGAGGAGCATTGCGCCGAGGTTTCCGTGACCCAGACCCACCTTGCGGTTTTCGGCAACAGAGCCGGGGATGCAGAAGGACTGCAGTCCGATACCGATTGCGGCGGCGGCGTCAGCTGCCTTTACGCAACCTTTCTTGATGGCGATTGCGGCGCCGACCGTGTATGCCCAGATGGCATTTTCAAAGCAGATGGGCTGTGTTTCTCTTACGATCTTGTCGCAGTCGATGCCCTTTGCCAGAGTGATTTCCCGACATTCGTCGATAGAGGAAATACCGTATTCTTTCAGTACGCCGAGGATCTTTGCCTCACGTCTTTCATAACCTTCAAACTGTGCCATTATTCTGTACCTCCTCAATTATTCCTTACGGGGGTCAATGTACTTGACCGCTTCGCTGAATCTGCCGTATGTACCCTTGGACTTTTCATAGGCTTCGTTAGGCTCCATGCCCTTCTTGATGAAGTCGGTCATTTTGCCGAGCGAAACGAACTCGTAGCCGATCACCTGATCGTCGGCGTCCAGCGCCATTCTGGTGCAGTAGCCCTCGGTCATCTCCAGATAACGAACGCCCTTTGCACGGGTTCCGTACATGGTACCGACCATGGAGCGGGTGCCCTTACCCAGGTCCTCAAGACCGGCACCGATTACCAGACCACCCTCCGAGAAAGCGGACTGGGAACGACCGTAAACGATCTGCAGGAACAGCTCTCTCATAGCGGTGTTGATAGCGTCGCACACGAGGTCGGTGTTCAGGGCTTCCAGCAGGGTCTTGCCGGGCAGGATTTCGGCTGCCATTGCGGCGGAGTGGGTCATGCCGGAACATCCGACGGTCTCCACCAGCGCTTCCTCAATGATACCGTTTTTCACGTTGAGGGACAGCTTGCACGCACCCTGCTGGGGAGCGCACCAGCCCACACCATGGGTATATGCGGAAATATCCGTGATCTGTTTTGCCTGAATCCACTTGCCCTCTTCCGGAATGGGAGCGGGACCGTGGTCGGGACCCTTTGCTACCGTACACATTTCCTGAACCTCACGGCTCATTGCATACTCGCAGGAAAATTCTTTGCTCATTGCTTTTATCTCCTTTTAAATTTTTGACAGAATGAAATTTCAGACGATCTCGCCGTAAACCGTGCCGAAAGCGCAGGCGGCGTTGGATTCGTCGGTGTCGATGTGCATAGCCAGCGCATAGCTGTCGCTGACCCGTACCACGACGTCGCCGAAGATCAGGGGACGTGCGGTGTCGAGACGGACGCTGACGATCTGCTTGTCCGATACGCCGAAAGCCTTGGCGTCTGCGGTGGTCATGTGGATATGACGCTTGGCGGCAATGGCGCCTTCGGTCAGATCAATAGCGCCGCAGGGACCCTCCAGACGACATCCGGCACTGCCGGCGATGTCACCCGATTCCCGTACCGGAACGGTAAGTCCCAGCGAGCGGGCGTCGGTGAGCGAAAGCTCTACCTGATTTTCCTTGCGGACAGGACCGAGGATGCTTGCCTTGAGAGAACCTTTGGGACCGATGACGGTCACCTTTTCCTCGCAGGCGAACTGTCCGGGCTGACTGAGGTCCTTTTTCTTGGTCAGCTCATGTCCTTTGCTGAACAGGATCTCCACTGCTTCGGCAGTGAGATGGACGTGTCTGGCAGAGGTTTCCACCAAAAATTTGTTTGCCATAATGTAACCCTTTCTTATAATTATGAAAGTTATTGAAGTCGTACTTCACACACGCTATAAATTATAACATATTTTTTTTGAATTGTAAAGATTGATTTGACAGAATTCTGTAAATAATATCAGGAGAAAATGTATCAAATTCACGATTATCGGGAGGATTTTATGTCACAAACACAAAATTTGCCAAATTCGCCGGAAAACGGAGGACAGAGGGAGCAGGGAGAAAAGCTGGATGAGATCTTCAAAAGCGGTGCCGTGGTGGCAAAAAATTCGGCGGAGTCGGTGTACTGCCTGTCGGTGATCGGGCAGATAGAGGGACACTATCTGTTGCCCGACTCCCAGAAAGCGACAAAATACGAGCACCTGATCCCGCTTCTGATGTCGGTGGAGGAAAGCGAGGAGATCGACGGACTTCTGGTGGTTCTCAACACCATGGGCGGGGACGTGGAAGCGGGGCTTGCCCTGGCGGAGCTGATCGCCTCCATGTCAAAGCCGAGCGTTTCGCTGGTCCTCGGCGGCGGACATTCCATCGGCGTGCCGCTTGCGGTGTCGGCAAAGCGATCTTTTATCGTGCCGTCGGCAACCATGACCATTCACCCGGTCCGTATCAACGGTCTGGTGGTGGGCGTGCCACAGAGCTTCCGGTATTTTGAGGATATGCAACAGCGGATCACACGCTTTATCTGCGGACATTCCAGGGCGGAGGAGGCGACCATACGGGAGCTGATGATGCGCCCCGACGAGCTTGCCACCGACGTCGGTTCGATCGTAGACGGTGAAGAAGCGGTGAAATATGGGATCATCGACGAGGTGGGCGGACTTTCGGACGCCCTTGCGGCACTGCGGAGAATGATACGGGAGCAGAAAAAAGAGCGGGAAAAAGAGGATGTCGGGAAAGAAGAGGGGAAAACGGTTTGACGCCCGGAATGAATTTTTCGGAAAAATTTGCTTTTCGGGTAATAAAAGCAAAGGCTTTTGCCGCATACTATTACAGAAATCTTACAGGGAAAGGGAAGGATGACCACAGATGACCGTACTCACCGGAAAGGGTGTATATGGCGGCATTGCCATAGGGAAAGCCGTGCTGTTCCGGCGGCAGAATACGTCGGTTGAAAAAAGGCGGACCGAGGACCCGGAGGCGGAGGTCGCACGCTTTCACGAGGCGTGCCGGATCGCCGCAGAGGAGCTGGAAGCGCTTTCCAGACGGGCGCAGGAGCAGGTCGGGGAGAGCAGTGCCCAGATTTTTGAGATCCACGCCATGATGCTGGAGGACGAGGATTACCGGTCGGCGGTGGAGGATACCGTCCGTGGGGAGCAGGTGTGCGCAGAATATGCGGTCCGGTGTGCTTCCGACCGGTTTGCCGCCGTTTTCTCGGGCATGGACGATTCCTATATGAACGCCCGTGCGGCGGACATCCGGGACGTATCCGACCGGCTGATCCGGCTGTTGGAAAAGAGAGAGGGGAGCGAAACGCTTTTCGGAGAGGGAGCGGAGCCGGGAATTCTCTGCGCCGACGATCTTTCGCCCAGTGAGGCGATGCAGGAGGACCCCACCGGGATTCTTGCCATTGTGACCGCCGCCGGCTCGGTCAACTCCCATGCGGCAATTCTTGCCCGGGCAATGGGGATCCCCGCCGTGACGGGCGTGGGAGAACTGTCCGGAATCCGCTCGGGCGACCGACTTGCGGTGGACGCTTTTGAGGGCGAGGTCTATCTGGCGCCCGACGGGGCGACGCTGTCGAGACTGCGGCGGCAGGAGCAGGAGGAAAAACACCGGGCGCTTTTGTTGCAGTACCGGGGTCTTGATAACGTGACCCGGGACGGACGCTACATCCGGGTGTTTGCCAATATCCAAAGCCCCGCCGAGCTGGACGCCGTACACAAAAACGATGCGGGAGGAATCGGGCTGTTCCGGAGCGAATTTCTGTTTCTGGACCGCCCGTCGCCCCCCGGTGAGGAAGAACAGTTCCGGGCATACCGGGAGATCCTGCGTGGCATGGCGGATAAGCCGGTGATCGTCCGGACGCTGGATATCGGTGCGGACAAGCAGGTGGATTATTTCCGGTTTGCAAAAGAAGAAAATCCCGCCCTGGGTCTGCGGGGCATCCGGCTCTGCCTGCGGCATCCGGAGATCTTCCGCACCCAGCTCCGGGCGCTTTTCCGGGCTTCGGTGCACGGAAAGCTGTCGGTGATGTTCCCCATGATCGCCTCTGCGTGGGAGGTGAAAGAAGCGCTCTCACTGTGTGACAGCGTGCGGGAAGAACTGACGGGGGAGGGCGTGCCGGTTTCGCCGGAGATCGGATTCGGCATTATGGTGGAAACGCCTGCCGCCGCCATGATCGCCGACCGGCTGGCGCCGCTGGTGGACTTTTTCAGTGTGGGAACGAATGACCTGACCCAATACACCCTGGCGGTTGACCGTCAGAACGAGGCGACGGCGGAATTTCTGGACCCGCACCACGAGGCGGTGCTCCGCCTTATCCGCCACGCCGCCGAGGGGGCGCACCGGTACGGGAAATGGATCGGTATCTGCGGGGAGCTTGCCGCCGATACGACGCTTACCGGAGAATTTTTAAGCATGGGGATCGACGAGCTGTCGGTCTCTCCGCCTGCGGTTCTTCCGCTGCGGGCAAAAATACGGGAGACCGACGCCTCGTCGGACCCGACAGGAGGTATTCATGAATTACGCTGAAACCGCCGCCGGTATTCTGAAAAATATCGGCGGAAAAGAAAATATTTCACATCTGGAACACTGCTCCACCCGTCTGCGCTTTACTCTGGCGGACAGCGGGAAGGTGAAGCTTGACGAGCTGAAAAAGGTGCCCGGAGTAATGGGCGTGGTGATGACCGGGCAGTGCCAGGTCGTTATCGGCAACCGGGTGATCGAGGTGTACGACGAGGTCTGCCGGCTTGCGGACAATCCCGGCGGCGGATCTGTGGAGCCGGAGAAAAAGGCAAAGGTAAAGAGAAAACCGGGAGCGATGTTCCTGGATTTCATCGTCGGGGTATTCCAGCCGCTGATCCCTGCCATTGCCGGTGCGGGTATTCTGAAATCCCTGCTTTTGCTGATCGTCATGTTCGGCTGGCTTTCCAAGGACAGCACGGGTTACCGGGTGTTCAACGCCATTGCCGACGCCGCTTTTTACTTTCTGCCGCTTCTGGTTGCCGACACCTGCGCTACCAAGCTGAAGTGCAACCGCTATGTGGCAATTTCTACGGTGGGGATTCTGCTGCTTCCCGCCATGCTTTCGCTGATCGGGGAGAATATCGTGCTTTTCCGGCTTCCGGTCAGCAACATTTCCTATGCTTATCAGGTATTTCCCGCCATTCTGTCGGTTCTGTTCTTAGCCGGTGTGGAACGACTGTTCAATAAGATATCCCCAAAGCCGATCCGGGTATTTTTCGTGCCGCTGATGACCTTTGTGATCGTGGCACCGATTACCCTGGTTGCGCTGGGACCGCTCGGCTACTACGTGGGCGAGTGGTTCACCAAGATCATTTTCTTCCTGTTTGACCGCTTCGGCTGGTTTGCGGTTACGCTTCTTGCGGCGGCTCTGCCGTTTATGATCGCCACCGGAATGCACAAGGCGTTTGTGCCTTATGCGGTGTCCTCGATCACCACTGCCGGCAAGGAACTGCTGTATCTGCCCGCTTCTCTGGCACACAATATTTCGGAGAGCGGTGCCTGCTTCGGCGTTGCTATCCGGACCAAGGACAGCGACCTGCGTTCCACCGCCTTTTCTGCAGGAATTTCGGCGCTTTTCGGTATCACCGAGCCGGCGCTTTACGGTGTGACCATTCAGAACAAGCGAGCCTTGGCGTCGGTAATTCTCGGTGCGGTGGCGGGCGGCGCCTATATCGGCATTACGGGCGTGGAGGCATATGCCGCCGTGGGACCCGGCATTGCCAGCATTTCGATGTACGTCAGCGAGACCCTGCCGAGGAACATTCTGCACGCTCTCATCGGCGGCGGAATTTCGCTGGTGGTGTCGATCGTAGCCGCTCTGTTGCTCTGGCGGAACCCGGCGCCGGAGATTTCCGGTGCGACCGGGGCGGAGGAAGAGAAAAAAGCGGAGGCATGCACGGTTGCAAGCCCGGCGGACGGCGAGATAATCCCGCTTTCCGAGGTGAAAGACGAGGTGTTTTCCCAGGGGATCCTTGGCGACGGCGTTGCCGTTGTGCCGGATAACGGGGAGATCTACGCACCTGCCGACGGTGAGATTGCGTCGGTTTTCGACACCCGTCACGCTCTGACTCTGCGCACCGACGCCGGTGCCGAGATATTGATCCATTGCGGTCTTGACACCGTAAAGCTGAACGGCAAGGGCTTTGATACGCTGGTCCATGCCGGAGAACGGGTCAAAGAGGGGCAACTGCTGATGCACTTTGACGTGGCGGCGGTGTCACGACAGGGCTACTCCACCGTAACGCCGGTGGTTGTGGTCAATGCCGACCGTTACCGCATTACGCCGCCGGAGGGCGCCAAGCGGGTGCGTCACGGCGATGCGCTGATGATGCTGGAGCCGCTGGAGGAAGGCGGCGAAGCGGCGGAGAGCGCCGGAAAGGAGGCAAACGCATGAGCTTTCGTGAGGACTTTTTATGGGGCGGCGCCATTGCCGCCAACCAGGTGGAGGGAGGTTTCCGGGAGGGCGGCAAGGGCATTTCGGTTGCCGACGTAATTATCGGAAAACCGAAGCTTGACCGTCGGGATTACAGCGGTCACCTTGCCATTACCGAGGCGGACGTCCGTGCGGCGCTTACGGCGCCCGACGACAACTACCCCAAGCGGCGGGGGATCGACTTTTACCACCGTTTCCGGCAGGACATTGCCCTGTTTGCCGAAATGGGCTTCCGGGTGCTCCGGCTTTCCATTGCCTGGAGCCGGATCTTTCCACGGGGAGACGAGGAGGAGCCGAACGAGGAGGGACTTGCCTTTTACGACGAGGTCTTTGCCGAGCTGAAAAAATACGGAATCCAGCCCATGGTCACGCTGTCGCACTATGAGATGCCGGTGACGCTTGCCTTGGAGTACGGCGGTTTTGCCGATCGGCGGGTGATCGGATTCTTTCAGCGTTTCTGCCGGGTCTGCTTCAAGCGCTATCGGGAGCAGGTCAAGCTCTGGCTGAGCTTCAACGAGATCGACAGCGTGGAGCGGCACCCCTTTATCACCGCCGGTATTCTGGTCGATCGCTATCCTGAGGAGGAACGGCTGAGCGTGATATACAATGCGCTCCACCACCAGTTTGTGGCGGCGGCGTGCGCTACCCGGGACTGCCACTGCCTGATTCCCGATGCGAAAATGGGCTGTATGCTGACCAAGCTGACCACCTACCCGCTGACCTGCGCTCCCGAGGACGTGGCGGCGGCGCAGGAAAAGAATCTGTTCAATCAGTTTCCTGCCGACGTGCAGATGACCGGCGTTTATCCGCCGCTGATTCTGAATCGGTTGAACCGGATGGGAGTCCGGCTGAAAATGACGGCGGAGGATCTTGCGCTGATCAAGGAAAATCCGGCGGACTTCCTGTCGTTCAGCTATTATATGTCGCTTTGCGCCGCCGGGGAGGAGAGCGGAAAGGACACCACGGCAGGCAACACCGTGCTCGGGCTGAAGAACCCCTATCTGCAGGAGAGCGAATGGGGGTGGCAGATCGACCCGCTGGGGTTGCGTACCTCGCTGGTTGAGCTGTACGACCGATACCGCAAGCCGTTGTTTGTGGTGGAAAACGGGATCGGCGCCGAGGATCACCCGGAGGCGAACGGCAGGATCCGGGACGACTACCGCATTGCGTATTTTGCCAGCCACATCCAGGCGATGGGGCAGGCGGTGGAAATGGGCGTGGACCTGATGGGATACACCTCGTGGGCGCCGATCGACCTTATCAGTGCGGGAACCTCGCAGATGAGCAAGCGTTACGGCTTTATTTACGTGGATCAGGATGATTTCGGCGGTGGTACTCTGGAGCGGCGCCGGAAGGATTCCTTTGAGTTTTACCGGCAGGTGATCGCCTCCAACGGAGAGGCGGCGGAAGCAGAAGCGGAGAGGAGAGAAAAGATTCATGCAGGAGTTTGAATATACCGTGACCGATGCCGACGGTATCCATGCCCGTCCGGCAGGTTTGCTCGTGCGGGCGGTGAAGCCGCTCAGCTCGCAGGTGTTTTTATCGTGCGGGGAGAAAACGGCGGACGCCCGGAAGCTGTTGGCTGTGATGAGTCTTGGCGTTCGGTGCGGCGACACGCTGACCGTGCGTGTCAGTGGGGAAAACGAAAAACAGGACGCACAGGCGGTAAAAAGTTTCCTTTCAGAGCATCTTTGAGGTGGTGGTAGCGGGGAAAACTTTTCTGAAGAAAAGTTT
>ENA-ORMN01003299-ORMN01003299.1-human-gut-metagenome-genome-assembly--contig:-NODE-3299-length-12862-cov-3.528149_pt1 | contig 12862 bp, 8 predicted proteins | sample MGYA00242102_ERZ508993 | MGnify/ENA primary metagenome ERZ508993 (study PRJEB26280, sample SAMEA2338770) | human gut metagenome | biome: human gut; feature: human-associated habitat; material: faeces... | reverse complement strand
GGGCGCGGTCGGGATCGTTTCCCTCCAAGGTATAGGCAGCCAGGATGTGCAAGCCGATGTTTTCGGCATGCTCCTTGGACAGGCCGCGCAGTCGCTCACGCTCGTCCTTGCTGAGCATGCTCCATTCGAGTCCCTTCGGCAGTTTTGGCTCTCCCGGGCGCAGATGGTCGTATGGGTTCTGCGAGGGGAAGCTCACCGTCCCATCGGAGTTCTTGCGCGATTTTGACATGTACTCATCGCGCTTGCGATCGTGATATGCCTGACGATCCTCACGGTTGAACTCGCGACGTTCGTTGCGGTTGTTGCGGTCGCCATGACGGTCGTTGCCGCGGCGGTCATCATCGCGGCGGAATCCGCGGCGCTCTCCGTTGCCGCGACGGCTGCCATCACGGGAATCGCGACGGTCGTCGCGGCTGTAACGGCCATTGCCATCCCGACGGAACTCACCGTCACCTTCATGGCGGTAGCCGCGATCATTGCGGTTATGGGAGTTGAAGCGGGAGCCGGAATTGCCGCCACGGTGGAAACCACCGCCATTGCCACGGCCACGGGAGCCGGAATTGCCCCTCGAGTTACCGTAGGAACGCCCACGGGAGTTATTCGAATTGCGCGAACCACGTTCGTCTGCCATGTTGCACCTCTGCGTAAGAGACGGGCCTTCGCCCGCCTTCGTGTTCTAGGTCTAAGTCTAACTGATGCAGGCCATGCAAGCCTGTTTTCTTCTATGCGTCAAAAGGCGATGCGGCCAATGGTGTCAGGCACGGCATCAGCTGCGTGCCACGACACCGAGGGCCTTCTTGCCACGGCGCAGCACCACGAACCTGCCCTTGAGGAAATCACCATCGCCAAGCAACTGCTCCTCATCTTCCACACGCACATTGTTCACGTACACGCCACCGGACTTGATCGTCTTGCGCGCCTCCGAGATGGACTTGAACAGCCCGGCACTCACACCGGCCTGTGCGATCCGGTCTCCGGGAAGGGCCTGTGCGAACACCTTTTCCCCCGCCTCATTCTCGACTTTGAGACCGTCAAGCACACTTTCCAGAGTCTCCAAATCGATGTCGGCGAGATCGCCGCCGCGGCCGAACAACGAAGCCGAAGCGTCAATGGCCTTGCGGGTGGGCTCATCGCCATGCACCAAGCTCGTGACTTCCCAGGCAAGCACCCGCTGCGCCTCACGGGCGCCCGGATTCGTGTCGGTGGCCTCGACAAGGCGCTCGATCTCGGCCTTCGGCAGGAACGTGAACGCCTTGAGCAGGCTGGCCATCTCGACATCGGGACGATTGAGCCAGAACTGGTAGAACTTGTAGACGGAAAGCATGTTGGGGTCAAGCCAGACCGCATTGCCTTCCGATTTTCCGAACTTCTTGCCATTGGCGTCGGTGATGATCGGGCTGGCCATCACGTTGACATTGACGCCGCGAACCTTGTGAATGAGATCGAGACCAGAGGTCAGGTTGCCCCACTGGTCGGAACCGCCGAGCTCGAGCACGCAGTCGTAATGATCGTACAGGTACAGATAGTCGTTGCCCTGCAACACCTGGTAGCTGAATTCAGTGAAGGAGATGCCCTCTTCGGAATTCAAGCGACGGGCGACGATGTCCTTCGAGATCATCGTTCCCACGCGGAAGTTCTTGCCGATGTCACGCAGGAAGTCCAATACGTTCATCGTGGCGGTCCAATCGTAGTTCGAGACGAAGGTGACGGGATTGGAGCCCTCCTGTTCAAGGATGCCGCCAATCTGGATGCGCAAACGCTCACACCACTGTTCCACTATGTCCTTGGGGTTGAGGATGCGTTCGCCGGACTGACGCGGATCGCCGATCAGACCTGTGGCACCACCCACCAATGCGATCGGATGATGACCGGCTTCCTGAAGGTGGCGCATGATGATGAGCTGGACGAGGTTGCCGATGTGCAGCGATGGTGCTGTCGGATCGAAACCGCAATAATAGTGGACCGGCTCTCCGTTGAGTGTGTGCGCAAGCCGATCCCTATCTGTGGACTGAGAGATCAAGCCGCGCCATTCCAATTCATCGAGCACGGAATCAAATCCGGCTTCCTTGAAATCGATGACGTGAGCCATACCTATTCTCCTCGTGTGTTGTGATCCCGCGATTGACGGGCAGTCTTAGTGTGTCATAGGTTCACGACACCTGGAACCCTCTATTTGCTTAGGGTTTAGCGGCATGGAAACGGGAGGGCGACAGGGTCTCACGTATGGCGCACAGGGTGTCGGCGATGTTGACGATGACTCCTTCGAGGTATTTCGGAGGAATGGGTGTGAGGGGGAACATGTGGGTGCGAATCGAGTTGGACACGATGTCGTCGAGTTCGAAGTCGGCACGGGCGTTGCGTTCGGCAGTATACGGATGCCGGAAACCATGCAGCCTGTGCGACCCGTTGTCTTTCTCATGCCAATCGTACAGGAAGTAATCGTGGAGCAGCGCTGCCCGGACAAGCGAACGCAGGTTCACATGATGCCAAAGGTGGAGGCGATCTGCGATTTTCACACTCAGACAGGCCACGGCGATGGAATGCTCATAGGTGGTCACGGCACCATGCTGCAACGAGTCCCTCTCGATCTGCATCTGCTCATGGGAGAGAATATCGGCACCATATGCGTTTACGATGGCATGGATTCCGCCGTCATCAAGCATGCCGCCTCCTTCGCCCTGGTATGTGCCGGCATATGCGGCGAGTTGCATATGCGATGCATGCGCTTTTCCAATATAATCGGATTCGATGTAGGTCGGCGTTTTCACCAACCTGATCTGGAATCCGGCCCTGGACGACGTTAACTTTGTGGGAGGCATCTCCTTCCGGATGTAACCGATGGAGAGGCAGGACAGCGTTCAGCGGTTTCTGGAACTGATCCGGCGTTCGCACCGCGGCAAGTTCAAGGTCTACATCGGCATGAGCGCCGGCGTGGGCAAGACCTGCCGCATGCTGCAAGAGGCCCGCCAGCTGCTCGACGCGGGCGTCGACGTCCGCATCGGCTACATCGAAACGCACGGCCGCGCCGGAACGGAAGCCCTTGTCGAAGGGCTTCCGCTCGTGCCGCGCCGCAGACTCTTCTACAAGGGCAAGGAACTGGAGGAGATGGACACGCAGGCCATCGTCAACCTCCGCCCCGAGATCGTCGTCGTGGACGAACTGGCCCACACCAACATCGAGGGGAGCGAAAACCCCAAGCGGTGGCAGGACGTGATGCAGATTCTCGACGCAGGGATCAGCGTCATTTCGGCCGTCAACATCCAGCATATCGAGGGGCTGAACGAGGTCGTCGAGGAGATCACGGGCATCGAGATCCGCGAGCGGGTCCCGGACAGCGTGCTGGCGATGGCCGACGAGGTGGTGAACATCGACCTCACGGCCGACGAGCTGATCGAACGGCTGAAAGCCGGAAAGATCTACCGCCCCGACAAGATCGCCGCGGCGCTCGGCAACTTCTTCACGCAGGACAACCTGCTGCAACTGCGCGAACTGGCGCTGAAAGAGGTGGCGCTGCGCGTGGAGAAGAAGGTGGATAGCGAGGTGACCGGTTCCGAAACCTTCCGGCGCGACAAACTGCTGGCCGTGATCGACTCCTCCGAAAAACGCGCCCGCCGGGTCATCCGCAAGACGGCGCGCATGGCCACGCACCTGAACGCCGCCTTCACGGTGCTCTACGTGCAGGGCGACCGCGAGGCCGACGACCGCATTCCGCTGGCCCGGCAGCGTTACCTGATCAACAACCTGAACCTCGCCACGGAACTCGGCGGCGAAGTCCGCCGCATACGCTCGAACTCCCCGGTGGAGAGCATCGCCGGAGTGTGCCGGGAGCAAAAAATAAACATCGTCTGCATCGGGCGTCCCGAATTTTCACTATTTTCGCTGTTGAAAAGCGCAATCCGCCTGCGGCGTCTGACCGTCCGGCTGTCGCGCATGAACATCGACCTTTTCATTTTTTCATAAGCCATGAGAATACAAAGGAGAATCACCCTGGGCATCGGCATTCTTTTCACCATGATCCTGCTGCTGGGCATCCAGTCGGTCGGCTACGTCCGCCAGCTGTCGCGGGCGACGGGAACCATCCTCGCCGACAACTACAACTCGCTGCAATACGCCGGGGAGATGCTGCGGTCGCTCAACGACATCGGGCAGGATTCCATATCGCGGCACGCCCTGCGCGAAAACCTCGCCCTGCAACAGCAGAACATCACCGAGATCAGCGAGAAGGAGACCACCGCGGCGCTCGAACGCCACGTCGCTTCGCTGAGCGACCCGGTCACCGAAGCCGAAATCCGGACCGTGCGCGAAGACCTGTTCCGGATCATGGAGCTGAACATGGCGGCCATCCGCGCCAAGAGCGCCGGGGTGGAGCAGCGCGCCGACTACGCCATGTGGTGGCTGATCGCCGTCGCCGCGCTCTGCGCCCTGATCGCCGGGGGCATCCTCGTCTGGTTCCCGCAGTCAGTGCTGCGTCCGATCGACGCGCTGAAAAAGGGGATCACCCAGATCGCCAACCACAACTACCGGGAACGGCTCGATTTCCCGGGCAACCGCGAGTTCGAATCCGTCGCCGAGTCGTTCAACGACATGGCCGCCAAACTCGACGAATACCGCCGCAGTTCGCTCGACGACCTGATGACCGCCAAAAAGCGCATCGAGGCGATCGTCGACACGCTGCACGAGCCGATCGTGGGGCTGGGTCCCGACCGCAGAATCCTCTTTATGAACCGCGAGGCGTTCTCGGTGCTGAACCTCCGGGAGGACGCCGTCGGGCGCGACGCCGCCGAAGTGGCGTTGTCGAACGACCTGCTGCGGCGGCTCGTCCGGGGAGTGAACGACACGAAGAAGGACGCCGACAAGGAGCCGCTGAAAATCTACGCCGACAACAAGGAGAGTTATTTCCAGGTGGAGAACACGCCGCTTTACATCACTCCCGTCGGCGGGCGCGAACAGCAGTTCGTCGGCAACCTGATCGTCCTGAACAACGTCACCCGCTTCAAGGAGCTGGACTCCGCCAAGACCAACTTCATCTCGACCGTCTCGCACGAAATGAAAACCCCGATTTCGTCGATCCTGATGAGTTTGCAGCTGCTCGGCGACGACCGGCTGGGAACGCTGAACGGCGAGCAGAAACAGCTCGTCACGAGCATCAAGGAGAGCAGCGACCGCCTGCTTTCGATCACGAGCGAACTGCTGAACATGACCCAGATCGAGACCGGCAAACTTAAACTGATACCTAAAGTAACCAAGCCTATCGAACTGATAGACTATGCTGTAAAGGCTACGCAGGTTCTGGCCGAGAGGTTCTGCTGTTTCGTCGAGGTGGACTATCCCGAAAAGATCTCGAAACTCTTCGTCGACAACGAGAAGATCGCCTGGGTCATCACCAACCTGCTGTCGAACGCCATCCACCATTCGCCCGAACGGTCGCGCATCATCGTCGGCGCCGTACAGCGCGAAAAGGCGGTCGAGATCTACGTCCAGGACTTCGGGCGCGGCATCGACCCGCGTTACCACAAGAGCATCTTCGAGCGCTATTTCCGCGTCCCGGGAACCAAGGTGCAGGGCAGCGGGCTGGGGCTGGCCATCTCGAAGGAGTTCGTCGAAGCGCACGGCGGCACGATCTCGGTCGAGAGCGAAATCGGCCGCGGCAGCCGCTTCTCGATTCTGCTCCCGGCCTGAAAAACTACCCGCCGCCCGCTTCGGAGACTGTTCGGAGCGCCGCGAACAGACGAAATTCCTTACTCCGTCTGCGCCATCAGCCGGGGTCCTGCCTTGACGGCGGCGGGAAAGCGGCAGGGCACGGCGCTGTCCGCCTCGGAGGTAAGGATCACGACCGGCATACCGACGTAGACATACTTTTTCACCAATTCGAGCAAATCGCTATTGTTCAACCGGACGCACCCTTCGGTTGCACGCGTGCCGATCGAGGCGGGATCGTGGGTTCCATGGATACCGATGCCGCGGTGACCGGGCGTTTTCAGACGGATGAAATGCGAACCGTAGGCCCCTCTGATCTCCCCCTTACCGTCGCCAAAATCGTGCGTCCATGCGCTTGCGTCCTGAATCTGCTGGACGGAGAAAAGCCCTTCGGGCGTCTTCATATCACCCGGCTTCTCCTTGTTGCCCAGCGCCCGCCCGCAGGCAATGGGATAGACGGCCCGCAGGCAGCTGTTGAAATCGTAAACCGCAAGAGTCATCGACTCCTTGCAGACAGCAATAAATGCCGCCCCCGAAGGCGGCGTCTGCTGTGCACGTACGTCGACGGCGCAGAACAGCGCACATGCAAAAAAGGTACATAAGATTGTTTTCATAAGTGCAAAGATACGATTTCCCGGAGAAAATCCGCGGCATCGGCCCGGAAAGTCACAGGCTGTCTTCCGAAAAGACACCAATAGCCTCCGTATGAACAAAAACAGGAATTCCGGCATCATATTCGCCCAACTCTTTCGTTTAAATAGCATATCGGCGAAAAAATCGTATTTTTGCGCCGATATACCGGATACCAGGCAAACAATTCCGGATTTGGAAACAACATGAAACTATCACGCGAGAAAATCGTGCAGCAGGCGGCCCGCGCCGGCCGCCGTACGCTGCAACTCGGCGAAGAGGCAGGCGGCAGAATCCGCCGTCTGTCGAAACGCTCCTGGCTGATCCTGGCCGGAATAGCCGTATTGATTGTCGGAGGGCTTTGGTGGTGGCTGCGCCCCGAACCCGTAAAACCCATATTGCCCGTGGTCCAGGTCGAGCCTGCCGAAACCGACGACATCGAACTCTACGGCGAATACGTGGGACGCATCCGCGCCCAGCAGTTCGTCGAAATCCGCGCCCGGGTGGAGGGCTTCCTCGAAAAAATGCTTTTCGAGGAGGGAACCTACGTCAAGAAGGGGCAGCCGCTGTTCATCATCGACCCCAAGCTCTACGAAGCCCGGGTAAACAAGGCGAAGGCACAGCTGAACAAAGACAAGGCTCTGGAACTCAAGGCCGACCGCGACCTGAAACGCATCCGCCCGCTCTACGAGCAGAACGCCGCGAGCCAACTGGACCTCGACAACGCCATCGCCTCCTACGAAAGCGCCACGGCCTCCGTGGCGATGAGCGAGGCCGACCTCACGCAGGCCGAAACCGCCTTGAGCTACACGACCGTCAGTTCGCCGCTGTCGGGCTATATTTCCGAGCGCAGCGTCGACATCGGCACGCTCGTAGGTCCCAACGGCAAATCGCTGCTGGCGACGGTGGTCAAGAGCGACACCGTGCGCGTGGACTTCAGCATGACGGGACTCGACTACCTCAAAAGCAAGGCCCGCAACGTCAACCTGGGCCAGAAGGACTCCACCCGCAAGTGGGACCCCTACATCACCATCACGCTGGCCGACAACACCCAGTATCCGCTGCGCGGACTGGTCGACTTCGCCGATCCGCAGGTCGACCCCGAAACGGGAACCTTCTCCGTGCGCGCCGAAATGGCCAACCCCGACCGCATCCTGCTGCCGGGACAGTTCACGAAGGTGCGCCTGCTGCTCGACGTGCGCGAAGACGCCACGGTCGTGCCGACCAAGTCGGTCGTCATCGAGAAGGGCGGCGCCTACATCTTCGTCATACGGCCCGACAGCATCGCCGAACGCCGTCTGATCGAACTCGGCCCCGAGGTCAACAACCGGGTGATCGTCGAACGCGGCGTCGTTCCCGGCGAGAAGATCGTCGTGGAGGGTTTCCACAAACTGACGCACGGCGACAAGGTCGACCCCGTGCCGGTCCCCGAAAAAAGCAGTGCAACCGAGACGGAGGCGTCTGAAAAATAGCGAGCCATGAAATCGGATTTCTTTATCGACCGGCCCGTGTTTTCAACCGTCCTGTCGGTGGTCATCGTGATCGTCGGCCTGTTAGGACTGGTGATGCTCCCCGTGGACCAGTATCCGCGCATCGTGCCCCCGGTGGTCAAGATCTCGGCCTCCTATCCGGGAGCCAGCGCCCAGACCGTGACGCAGGCCGTGGCGACGCCCATCGAACAGGAGCTGAACGGAACCCCCGGCATGCTCTACATGGAGTCGACGAGCAGCAACTCGGGAGGTTTCTCCGCCACCGTGACCTTCGACATCGACACGGACGCCGACCTGGCGGCCGTCGAGATTCAGAACCGCGTGAAGCAGGCCGAGGCGCGCCTCCCGGCCGAAGTCATCCAGAACGGCATCTCGGTCGAAAAGCAGGCTTCGAGCCGGCTGATGACCATCACGCTGCTGTCGAACGACCCCAAGTTCGACGAAATATACCTCTCGAACTACGCCACGCTCAACGTGCTGGACATGCTGCGCCGCGTGAAGGGCGTCGGCAGCGTCTCGAACGTCGGCAGCCGCTACTACGCCATGCAGATCTGGGTGCAGCCCGACCGGCTGGCCAACCTCGGGCTGACGGTGCAGGACCTGCAAAAGGCCCTCAAGGACCAGAACCGCGAATCGGCGGCGGGCGTACTGGGCCAGCAGCCCGTCACGGACCTCGACGTCACGATCCCGATCACCGCCCGCGGACGCCTTTCGTCGGTGGGCGAATTCGAGGAGATCGTCGTCCGCGCCAACCCCGACGGATCGCTCATCCGCCTGCGCGACGTGGCGCGCATCTCGCTCGAAGCCTCGTCGTACAGCACCGAGAGCGGCATCAACGGCGGCAATGCGGCCGTGATGAACATCAACATGCTGCCGGGCGCCAACGCCATGGAGGTGGCGCGCTCGGTGCGCGAGACGATGGAGGAGATCAGCCGCAGCTTCCCCGAAGGCATCTCCTACAAGATACCGTTCGACATGACCTCCTACATCTCGCAGTCGATCAGGGAGGTCTACCACACGCTGTTCGAAGCCCTGCTGCTGGTGATCCTCGTGGTTTTCCTCTCGCTGCAAAACTGGCGCGCGACGCTCATCCCGACCATCGCCGTGCCGATCTCGCTGATCGGTACGTTCGGCGTGATGCTGGCATTCGGATTCTCGCTCAACATGATGACCCTGCTGGGCCTGATCCTGGCCATCGGCATCGTCGTGGACGACGCCATCGTGGTGGTGGAGGCCGTCGAGCGCATTATGAACGAGGAGGGGCTATCGCCCTACGAAGCCACGAAAAAGGCCATGAGCGGACTGGGCAGCGCCATCATCGCCACATCGCTGGTGCTGTGCGCCGTGTTCGTTCCCGTGAGCTTCCTTTCGGGCATCACCGGCCAGCTCTACCGCCAGTTCACCATCACGATCGCCGTGTCGGTGCTGATCTCGACGTTCGTGGCCCTGACCCTCTCGCCGGCCCTCTGCGCCCTGATCCTGCGTCCCGATTCGGGCAAGCGGAAAAACCGCCTCTTCCGCCGCATCAACATCTGGCTGGGCAGCGGAACGAAGTTCTACGAGCGGATGATCCGCGGCGGCGTGCGCCACTCGAAACGCATGCTGGCGCTGTTCGGACTGACTCTCGTGGCGCTGTGGGCGCTCAACAAGATCGTACCCCAGAGCTTCATGCCGCAGGAGGACCAGGGCTATTTCACCGTCGAGCTGGAACTTCCGGAAGGAGCCACGCTCGAACGCACGCGCCGCGTGACAGACCGCGCCATGAAGTACCTGATGTCGCTCGAAGACGTGGAATATGTGCTCAACGTCACCGGATCAAGCCCCCGCGTGGGCACCAACCAGTCACGCAGCCAGTTGACGGTGATCCTCAAACCGTGGGAGGAGCGCAAAAGTTCGAACATCCGCCGGCTGATGAACGACATCCGCGAGGAGATGCGCCGTTATCCCGAAAGCAAGGTCTACCTCTCGACGCCGCCCGTCATTCCGGGACTGGGCGCCTCGGGCGGGTTCGAAATGGTGCTCGAAGCCCGCGGCAACGCCTCGTACGGCGACCTTCAGCGGGCCGTGGACACGCTGCTGCACTACGCCTCGAAGCGCAAGGAGCTGACGGGACTCTCGTCGTCGATGCAGAGCGACATCCCGCAGCTCTATTTCGACGTGGACCGCGACAAGGCCCAGATGCTCGGCGTCCCGATGGCCGACATCTTCTCGACGATGAAGACCTTCACCGGATCGGTCTACGTCAACGACTTCAACATGTTCAACCGCATCTACCGCGTCTATATCCAGGCCGAAGCCCCGTACCGGGCGCAGCGGGAAAACCTCGGGCTGTTCTTCGTCCGGGGCGCCGACAAGGCGATGATTCCCATCACGGCGCTCGGCACGACCTCCTACACCACGGGACCGGGCACGATCCGCCGCTTCAACATGTTCAACGCGGCGACCATCTCGGGCGAGGCGGCGCAGGGATACAGTTCGGGGCAGGCCATGGCCATACTCGAACAGATCGCACGCCGCCACCTGCCGTCGACGATCGGCGTCGAGTGGAGCGGACTTTCCTATCAGGAAAAGCACGTCAGCGGCCAGACGGGCTACGTGCTGGCGCTGGCCTTCCTCTTCGTCTTCCTGTTCCTCGCGGCGCAGTACGAGAGCTGGCTGATCCCCGTGGCGGTGATCCTCTCGCTGCCGATCGCCGGCATCGGCGCCTACCTGGGCAACTGGGCCTGCGGACTGGAGAACAACATCTATTTCCAGATCGGACTGGTGATGCTGGTGGGTCTGGTGGCCAAGAACGCCATCCTGATCGTCGAGTTCGCCAAGGACGAGGTCGAAAAGGGCCGCGACATCCTCACGGCCGTCATCCTGGCCGCGCGCCTGCGCTTCCGGCCCATCGTCATGACCTCGCTGGCCTTTATCCTCGGCATGCTGCCGCTGGTCTTCGCCAGCGGACCCGGGTCGGCCAGCCGCCAGGGCATCGGCACGGGCGTTTTCTTCGGCATGCTCGTGGCGATCACCGTGGGCATCGTCTTCGTACCGCTCTTCTTCGTCTGGGTTTACAAACTGAAAGAAAAATGGACAACACGATGAAACGAAGCGCAACATATCTCCTCGGAGTGCTTCTGCTGCTCGCGGCGGGAAGCTGCTCCGTGCAGAAGAAGTGCAAGGCTCCGCAGCTCGACATGCCCGCGGAGATCGTCGCCGGGCAGAGCGACACGCTGACGCTGAGCGACCGGAAGTGGTGGGAGGTCTACACCGACACGACACTCTGCCGGCTGATCGGCCGCACGCTCGACCGCAACCGCAACATGCTCTCGGCCGAGGCGCGCATCCGCCAGCTGGAGGAGCTGACCGGCAAGAAGTTCGACGAGAAGAAGTTCGAGCATGCATGTGAGAACGCAAACCGTACAGCAAAGGCATGGTTAAAAGTCTGTGATTACTTACAGTACAAACCGGCTCCATACTCTGGATTTGACCTGTTCAACCACATGGCAGACGTTGTAACTGCACGTGCTACTGTAGCTGCTGGTGATGCTTTTGAATTACTTGCAAAAGACCTGGAAGAGACAGTTAAGAAGGGTGAGACCACAACTCCGTTCCCGGAGAAATACCGTGTTATGTTCGAGGGTATTCCGTGCTGGCCGAAACTGCCGGCTCTATTCAAACCGCTGAAGACCCACGGTGTAAACGTTACTGCCGTTGTATATGCTCCGGCATTCGGTTTCGTTTACAACAACATCGATGAGATGGCTCGTGCTTACTACAAAGCTCCGAACTCTGTCTGCATCGAGCAGGGTGTTGACTGGCGTGAAGGCATCTGCCGTGACAACAAGGTAGATGGCGTTCTGGTTCACTACAACAGAAGCTGTAAACCGTGGAGTGGTTACATGGCTGAGATGCAGCGTCGCTTTACTGCTGACCTGGGTATCCCGTGTGCTGGTTTCGACGGCGATCAGGCTGACCCGCGTAACTTCAATGCTGCTCAGTACGAGACTCGTGTAGAAGGTCTGGTTGAGGCAATGGAAGCAAATAAGCAGGCAAAGGAGGCTAAATAACCATGAGTGTTAACGCATTATTAGAAGAATTTAAGGTAAAAGCTGCAACTCCGAAGCAGCAGCTTGCTGAATATAAAGCTCAGGGCAAAAAAGTAGTTGGTGTTCTTCCTTACTACGCTCCGGAAGAGCTTGTATATGCCGCTGGTATCGTTCCGATGGGTATGTGGGGTTCCAACACTAAGACCATCAGCCGTGCAAAAGAGTACTGCGCTACTTTCTACTGCACCATCGCTCAGTTAGCTCTGGAGATGCTGCTGGATGGAACTATGGATCAGTTAGACGGTATTATCACACCTACTATCTGTGATACTCTTCGTCCGATGAGCCAGAACTTCCGTGTAGCTATGGGCGACAAGATGAAAGTTATCTTCTTAGCTCATCCGCAGAACCGTTTCGAAGAGTTCGGACTTAAGTTCTGTGAGGAGGAGTACGCAAACGTTAAGGCTGACCTCGAGGAAGTATGTGGCCACGAGATCACCAACGATGCGATCCTTGACGCAATCAAGGTTTACAACAAGAGCCGTGCAGCTCGCCGTGAGTTTGTAAAACTGGCTAACGAGCACTGTGATGTTATCACACCAACCAAACGTTCCGCAGTCCTGAAGGCATTCTACTTCATGGAGAAGCCGGAATACACTGCAAAGCTGAACGAGCTGAACGCAGAGCTGGCTAAACTTCCTGTCTGTGACTGGAAGGGAACCAAGGTTGTTACCTCCGGTATTATCTGTGATAATCCGAAGCTGCTTTCTATCTTCGAAGAGAACAACATCGCTATCGCTGCAGATGATGTAGCACACGAGACACGTTCTTTCCGTGTAGACGCTCCGGAAGACGAGCTGGATCCGGTTAGAGCACTGGCTAAACAGTTCGCTAACATCGATTACGAAGTACTTCTGTACGATCCGGAATCCAACAAGAACCGTCGTGGTGAGTTCGTAGCTAACATGGTTAAGGAAAGCGGCGCTCAGGGTCTGGTACTGTTCATGCAGCAGT
>ENA-ORMN01003294-ORMN01003294.1-human-gut-metagenome-genome-assembly--contig:-NODE-3294-length-12887-cov-6.108868_pt1 | contig 12887 bp, 9 predicted proteins | sample MGYA00242102_ERZ508993 | MGnify/ENA primary metagenome ERZ508993 (study PRJEB26280, sample SAMEA2338770) | human gut metagenome | biome: human gut; feature: human-associated habitat; material: faeces... | reverse complement strand
ACGGCCCATGTCGTGGAAGGCTACGGGAAGTTCTCCGGCATGGACCGCGACGAGGCCCGCGAGGCCATCGTGGCCGCCTTCGACGAGCTGGGCCTGCTCGATCACGTGGAGGATCACGACCATTCCGTCATGACCTGCTACCGTTGCCATACCAAGCTGGAGCCCTGGGAGTCCGAGCAGTGGTTTGCGCCGATGGACGCGCCCTCGCGGATGAGCGTCTTTTTATAACCCGCCGCGCCCTTGGGATACTTCGCGCGCGGCGTGAGATCGTTCGTAAATACGCAGCTCGGGCCGCAGAACACATAGTCCTCCAGCTCCACGCCCTCGTACACCGAGACGTTGTTCTGGAGCTTGCAGCCGTCGCCGATGTGTACGTTATTTGATACGTTCACATTCTGGCCGAGCGAGCAATGTCTGCCGATGAGAGCGCCCTTCTGGATGTGACAGAAATGCCAGATGCGCGTCCCCTCGCCGATCGTGGCACCCTCGTCCACCACGCTGGACGGATGTACATAGTATTCGCTCACCGGTCAAACCTCCCAACATAGTCCATCGTCGAGCCGCGAGAGAGCGGGAAGCGCACGGGCTTTCCGCTCGCGGCGGATTCGTATATGCCGAGCACGAGTTCGAGCGCCTTTCGCCCCTCGATGCCGGAGCAGACCGGCTCGCGTTCGTGTTCGATCGCGTCGATCATGTCGCGGTAGAGTGGCGTGTGGCCCGTGCCCATGTCCGCAACGGCGCATTTTTCGATCGCCCCCGGAAGGGAATCCGTGCCGTTTTCAAACTGCCAGCGTTCGACCCGATCGAGATACTTGCCGGACACGGACACCGTGCCGGTCTCGCCGAACACGGCAAGCGCATCGCTGAGGTTATTGGGATACACGTTCACCGTGCCCTCCACGGTCGCATAGGCGCCATTCTTAAAGCGGATGAGCGCGAGACCCATATCCTCTGCCTCGATGTACGGATGCGTCAGGCGGTCGGTGTAGGCGAATACCTCGTCCGCGTCGCCGAACATCCATTGCAGAAGGTCGGTATAGTGGATGCACTGGTTCATAAGCGTGCCGCCGTCGTTCTTCCACGTGCCGCGCCATTTTCCGGCGTCAAAGTACGCTTTGTTGCGGTTGCGGCGGATCTGCGCCGCGCCGTGCAGAAGACGGCCGAAGCTGCCGTCCGCGACTTCCGCGTGCAGCGCGCGCATCGACGGGCAGAACCGGAGCTGATGGTTCACACAGAGCTTCACGCCGTTTTTCGCGGCCGTTTCGATCATCGCGTCGGCGTCCTCGAGCGAGAGCGCGACCGGCTTTTCCACGATCACGTTCGTCCCGGCTTCGAGACAATCGCAGACGATCTGCCGCTTGATGCCGCTGCCGAGAGCGACCGCCGTGAGAGCGGGGCGCTGCTCGGAGAGCATGGAGCGGTAGTCGGCGTAGAGCTTCACGCCGGAGCGCTTCTCCTCCGGGATCAACGCAAGCGCCTTTTCACGGTTTTCCTCCACGAGATCGCAGAGCGCGACGATCTCCAGCCCGGTCTCGAGCGCGGCGCGGATATGGTTGGCGCAGATCATCCCGCAGCCGATGAGAGCATATTTCATAGCTTTGTCTCCCGCAGAATATCGCAGATTTTTTCCGCCGCGTGGCCGTCGCCGAACGGCTGGTAGGCCGGGTCGATGTGCTGCTCGGCGGAGAGCTTTTTCAGAATATCGTTTTTGTCCGGCCGGGCGAGCTGATTGCGGTTATCGACCATTGTCTCCGGCCACACCACATGATCCATAACGAGCAGGCACTGCACACCGGCATAGAATGCTTCGCACTGCAATCCGCCGGAGTCGGTAACGATTTTTTTCGCATGCTGCGTGAGATGCACCGAATCGGAATACCCAACTGGCTGCGTAAGAATGATGTTTTTAAAGCCGTGCCGCTCGCGCAGACGCAGCGCACGGGCATGGTTGCGCGGATGCACTGCGTAGATCGTCGGCGCGTCAAGGCTGTCCATGGCGGAGAATATCTCAGTGAGCGCTTCGTCGCTGCCGGTGTTTTCCTGCCGGTGGCAGGTCATGAAGTAATACTCCTTCGGCACGCTCACGCGGTTGCCGTCAAAGTCCAGAATGTTGGGGTGCTCCCACGGCTGGTTGGCAAAATGCAGAAACGAATCGTACATGATGTTGCCCACGAGGTGCGCCTTGGCGGCGAGATTTTCCTTCCGGAGATTCTCCATGCAAGACTCCGTCGCCGCGAAAAGAAGGCGGGAGCAATGGTCTGTGCAGACGCGGTTAATCTCTTCCGGATTATCGTTCGTGCCGAGACGGTTGCCCGCTTCCACATGCAGCACGGGGATCATCAGCTTCACCGCCGCGAGCGCCGCGGCCAGCGTGGAGTTCGTGTCGCCGTACACGAGAAGCGCGTCCGGCGTTTCGGCAAGGAGGACCTTTTCGATCTCGATGAGCATGCGCCCGGTCATCTCCCCGTGCGTTCCGCCGGCTATGCCAAGATTATAGTCCGGCCGGGGGATTCCCATCTCCTGAAAGAAGATGTCCGACATATTGGCGTCATAGTGCTGACCGGTGTGGACAAGAATCTCCCGGTGTTCGCGCCGGAGAGCACGAGAACCGGCCGCAGCTTTGATAAACTGCGGCCGGGCTCCGACGACGGTAACGATCTTCATTTTAGAGCACCTCGATGTTGCCGCGCTCGGTGACGGCCTTCATCGCGTTCTTGGTGTCGAAAACAAATTTTGCGTTTTTCTGCACGAAGGCATAGTCCACGTTCGTGTGCGCGGTCGTGACCATGACGAGGTCGGCCTCGCGCAGCGCTTCTTCCGTGAGCGCCGGGATGCCGGTCATGCTCATGCCCTTCCAGTGGAAGGACGGCACCCACGGGTCGTAGTACGCGATCTCTGCGCCGCGCTTTTGAAGCTCCTTGATGACGTTGATCGCCGGGCTCTCGCGGAAGTCGGCAATATTCTGCTTGTAGGCGACGCCCAGCACAAGGACCTTCGCGCCGTTCATCGACTTTTTGAAGGTGTTGAGGATGCGGGCGGCGCGGTCCACGCAGTACTCGGGCATGCGGTCGTTGACCATCATGGACGATTCGATCATCGAGGTGTGGAAGCCGTATTCGCGCGCCTTCCAGCTCAGATAATAGGGATCGAGCGGGATGCAGTGGCCGCCGAGACCGGGGCCGGGATAGAACGCCTGGAAGCCGTAGGGCTTGCTTTTGGCCGCGTCGATCACTTCCCAGATGTTGATGCCCATCCGGTCGCAGAGGATGGCAAGCTCGTTGATGAGGCCGATGTTCACGTTGCGGTAGGTGTTCTCGAGGATCTTCTCCATCTCGGCGATGGCGGGAGAGGAGACTTTATAGACCGGCGCTTCAAGGACGGTCTCATACATGGCCGCGGCGATCTCGGTGCACTTGGGCGTGCAGCCGCCGACGACCTTGGGGGTGTTCTTCGTTTTATAGATCAGGTTGCCCGGATCGACGCGCTCGGGCGAGAAGGCAAGATAAAAGTCCTCGCCGCATTTGAGACCGGACTTTTCGAGGATGGGCTTGCAGAGCTCCTCGGTCGTGCCGGGATATGTCGTGGATTCGAGCACGACGAGCATGTCCTTATGGATGTACGGCATGATGCTCTCCGTGGAGGAGCGGACGTAGCTGATGTCCGGCTGCTGGTGAGCGTCGAGCGGCGTCGGTACGCAGATGCACACGCAGTCGCACTTCGCCGCGTCGGCAAAGTTGGCCGTGGCGACAAGCTGTCCGGCTTTCACCAGCGCCTCCAGATCCTCGTTCACCACATCGCCAATGTAGTTTTTACCGGCGTTGACCATATCCACTTTTTCTTTCTGCACGTCAAAGCCATAGACCTTGAAGCCGGCCTTCGCCTTTTCCACCGCAAGCGGCAGGCCGACGTAGCCAAGGCCGATAACGCCGAGAGTAGCTTCTCTGGCAAGCAGTTTTTCCTTGAGTCCCATATGTATTTCCTCGATTCCGTTACGAAGTTGATAAGCTATCCTTAGGATAATATCACGGCTGATCCGTTTTTTCAAGAATCAACGTGTATTGCGCCGAAAAAACGTTTTACGGGTATTGCGGTGTACAACCTCCGGCGGAACAATTCTGCGCTCCGGCCATTCCGCCGCGCCGTTCGGTTCATCCGTGGGAAAGAAGCTTCTTCCTGTATTCTTTCATTCGCTCCATATGGAGCAGCTCGCCCATTTCCTTTTGAGCCGCCGCACTGTGCTCGCCGCCGGGAGCAAATGTCAGCTCACCGAACACGGGTTTGCCGCCGATATCGTAGAGATCCACCCGGACAAACGGAAACGGTGCGCTCAGTTTTCGGGCAATGTCCAGCATTTCATCGTAACAAGACGGCTTCGGCGCTTCGGCATATCGAAATTCATTGCAAATATCCTGCCGGTCATTCCAGTCAACATCCTTGTATACCTCTATCGGCGTTTCTCCGGAAAATCGATCCGAAATCCAGAGAACATACCGCGGCTCCCCGTGAAAACAGTAAAACTTATAATCGCTGGGGAATCCGCCCCCGTCCGCCGTCATGAGATGCTCACAAATATAATGCTGATTTTCTTTCGCCGCAAAAAGGATGCCCTCCTCGCGGAAAGTAATCCGTTGTTTTTCCCAGCGGCGGAGTCTTTCCTTTGCCTGTTCCGGATCAACCGGCTCTCCGTGTGTGCGGAATACGTGGTTACTCCAGCCGCTGGTCGCTTTGATCGCGCACTGCGCCGGAAGCGAGTCCCATGGGATGTCATCCATGTCGTCCCACACACCGTATATCGGGTTGAGCGTGTATTCACAGCCCTGCTGCCTAACAAAATCGCGCACACGGTATTTATCGTAGCATTGCTGTACCAACGGGCTTTTATTGTAAATATAGTACTGGAGCCAGAGCAGCTTTTCATTGAACAGCTTTGGATGGCTCAGATCGATCGGGTTTTCCGGTATATAATGACCGTATTTCACGCGCAGGCGAATGTGCAGCTTGGGAAACAGCGGCGCCGTCAGGAGCAGAATAGCGTTTTCTCTCACTGCGCGGTTCGTAAGCGTTTTGCGGAAAAACGCAAATCCCTTCGACACTTTAGATAAAAAGCCACGGATGCGGTTCATTGTTCGTTATCCTTTCTTCCGTCAGAAACCTTCCGCTTGACCGAGCCAAGCAGTTTGTACATCTTGTCCCGCAAAAAAAGAAACGACGGGCTTTTGCGGAACAGAATAAACCACACGCCGTTCGGAACGATAAGGCAGATCGCCAGGCGGATCAAGCAGTGGAGCACATTGTATTCTGAAAACGGCGCGCAAAGCAGCGACACAAGCGCGCAGGTAGTGGCAATCAGCGCCAAATATCCGATATATGAAAGATAGTACGGTATCGAGCTTTTTTTGAATACTTTTTTATATATCAGATATGGGTCAAACGAGATCATGATCAGGATGCTTGCCGTTGTTCCAAGCAGCACACCCGTAACGCCCAGACCGCAGGGACCCATGAGAGCATACGAAATAAACACATTGAAGATTGCGGAGAAGAGGTGGCGGTATTTGACCTCCCAGTGGAGGCCGCAGGCAACGCGGTATTTGTATACCGCACCGTTCAGCCCATCCAGCAGATAATTGATAACAATCAGAGCGACTGCCGCGTCCGGCAGAAGCCATTTGGTATCGTGCAGCCATACGCCGGCAATGAACACATTGTAAAGGTGCCAGAAGCAGATCGCCGTGAATCCGTACAGCCAGAAATACGTAAATTGCAGCACGCGAAAAAGGTGTTCCTTTTTTTCCGTATCCTCTCCGGCGCATACATCGCCGATCCCGGCGGCAATGGAGCCGAAAAGCGTATCCATCAATCGGGAAATGTATTTTTTTAATGTAAGATAGTTCCCGTAGACGCCCACGGTGCCGACGCTGATAAATGCGGATATGAGAATGTTATCCGCCGAGGTCAGCGCAATGCCGCACAGGTTGGACACAGTCAACCCGGTGACGTTTTTGAATATATGCTTTTTGGTTTCCCGGTCAAGAGGCGCCGCCCCCGTTTCGCGCAACTCTGGGTACATTTTGTCCGCCTGATACTTGAGCGCATAATTTGACGCTATGCCAAGCAGGAGCCCCGATACCGTGTATGCATAAAACGCCGTCACCGGGTCTTTGCGAAGCGCAAGGAGCAGCACGATTTGAAGTACCGTTGCGGCTATGGACGTGCCGGCCGTAACAAGCGCGTTGACATAGTTTTTCTGCATACAGTACAGCAGGTTCTGCTTATACGAAAAAAGCCAGTAGGAAGCGGCGTTGTTCACAAGGAACAGAACATAGATCACTCGAACATTCACGAGATCCGTGGTTTCCTTCATGAGATACGGAAGGAACGGAAGTAGCACAAGACCGGCAAGCAAGATGAACGACCCGATGAAAAAATAGGCTTTCTTATAGAAAAGCATCAGCGAGCGGATCTTTTCGCTGTCCTTATCTGCAATAGGCTTATACAGCTCATACGTAATGGCCGCGCCGAGGCCGAGTTCCGAAAAGGACAGCACCGAGAGGATGCTGCTAAAAAGGCCGTTTATGCCAAGATACTTCTCTCCCAGCACATAGATAAACACCGTGCGGGACGCGAAGGAGAGCAGCATACTGACGAGTTGTCCAGCAAAGCCTGTTATGAAATTGCGGAATGCATTGATTGTTCGCATGATCCATATTGCTGCGGGGGCAGCTTCCTTATAAAAGATATTTCCGATAAGCGTCCAAAAGGACGGTCTTTTCCCGTTCCCAGCAAAGCTCCCGCTTGGCACGGAGAAGGTTCTGCTTGCAGGAGTTGTAAAACGCGCGGTCTGTACGCATCCGTTCCAGACACTGCGCAAGGTCATCCACGTTTTCTGGTTCGCAGATAAGCCCTATGCCGTACTCGTCTACAAGCCGGTGCATCTCCGGGAGATCGGAACAAATTACCGGCGTGAGACTTTGCACATTCTCAAAGAATTTGTTGGGAAGAGTATAGTAATAGCTTAAACACAAATTTTCGATCGGCATTATACCAACATCCATCGCGCCGGCATATTTCCAGATCTCATTGACCGGTACCGGAGGGAGAAATCGGAGCCGCTCCGCGGCACCGCACTTCGCGGCGATCTCTTCGAGCGTCCGCCGGTATTCATCGTCGGAATTTCCCATCAAAATGAGCGCCGCGGACGGGATCTTTGCCACAGCGCGTATACCCGTCTCGATGCCGTTGCCGGAGGAAAGGCCGCCGTGGAACATAGCAAGAAAGGTCACGCCCTGCGGGGCAAATTCCCGCAGCACGGCCTGCCGGTGCCGTTCTATTTCCGCTTCATCCAGCTCCCAGCAATAGGGTGTCGAACGGATAACGACTGGGCGCTGTTTCAAAGCGTGGATTTTCTGAACCTCATCGGCGATGCTGTCATTTACCATGATGGAAAAAGCGCAGCGCCGCATAAGAAAGCGCTCCTTCCGGCATCGTTTCGCACGATCCTTTTCCTTCCGAACGCCGCGGGCGTAAAGATCAAACTCATGGGAGTCGTAGATCAGCTTCGGACGGCGGAGGAAAAACCGCGTGACTATATACGCCACCTCAAGATTCGGAAGATTATGGCAGCTTATGACGTCCGGGTGGTTGGCATGAAGCACTCGGCCAAGCCGGATCCATTCGCCGAAGATATGCTTCCATTTGGAGAGAATAGAATGTTTTCCCTTCAGCGGTCTCATTTTAAACGGCACCAGTTCAACACCGGCAAGCTCGGCCTCCGGTACGTAGTCCGGTTCATAATAAATCGCCACGACCCGGTAGCCCGCTTCCCGCGCCGCTGCCATCTCCCTCTTATTCCGGCTGGCGGATGAAAGCGGAAGTCCCGGCATCAGTTTAATATAGGTTTTCAACACTGCACCTCCTCAGCGGCAGATGAGCCGCTTATATTCCGCCGTCAGCTGTTCGCAGACAGCATTCTCCGAGAAATTGTTCCGGCAGAACCGGCGGATCGCCTCCGGATCGTAATCGTCATACCGTTCGATCATAGTTTCCATCGCGTATGCAAGCCCCGCGGGATCTTCCGTCTCCACGGCAAGGCCGGTCTCGGGCCGTACAAGAGTTTTCCACGCGCCGGTTTTTGTCATGATAATAGGAAGTCCGCAGCCCATGGCCTCCACAAACACAATGCCGAACGTCTCATACCGGCTCGGCAGGACAAACGCCTGACTGTCCTTCAGACGGCGGGCGCATTCCTCACGCGAGCAGCTTCCGGCAAACTCCACCGCGCCATCAAGAGCAAGCGCCTTTGCCTGCGCACGGAGATTCTCCATCTCCTCCCCGTCGCCGCAGATCGTAAGCATTGCCTCCGAATGCTTTTTTCGCACCTCGGCAAAAGCGGCCAGCAGCACATCCATTCCCTTTTTATGGTCAAGCAGGCAAACGGAAATAAAGCGGAACCGTCCGTTCTGCGGCGGAGCATGGCGTCCGTTTTCGAAAAACCGCCGGTCCGCCAAGTTGGGAATGACCTGCACCGCTTTCCGGTACAGCGGCTGTATAGCGTTTTTCAGCCCTTCCCCTACCGCGATCACGGCATCCGCGGCATTATAATCGCGGGAGACCGCGGCAAGCTCCTTTTCGCTAAGCATATTTCTCTCGAACCATGTGACATGCTCTGTAACGACAAACGGCACATGCAGCCGCCGCTTGAGCGCACGGGCATACCGGATGGCGCGGAACGAGTGAACATGAATGATATCCGGCCTCCCGCTCTCACGGAGAATGCGGTGCATTTCGCGCAGAATGCGAAAATATGTAAGATGGAACCGCAGCGGCTTTACATGGATAAGATATTCCGTAAGGTTTCCGTCGGTGCACTTCTCCGTCTGCACACCGCTCATGCCGTCGTTATAGACCGCCATAACCGTGACCGTGTGGCCAAAACGCGCAAGTGCCGCCGCCTGTTCGGCGAAAAAGCTCCCCTTAACGGGATCCTCCTTTGTCGGATACCACGACGGCAATACCAGAATGTGCATTTTCAGTTCCTCTCCGGCGGCAGAAGCGCCGTTACCTCGCGAATTTCGGCGGCAACGCGCTCGTCCCACGTCCGGAAATTCTCGTCAGCAAAGCGCTTTGCCCCCTCACCGAGACGTTTCCGTTCATCTTCGTCCGACAGCAGACGACATATCTCTTCGGGCAGACAGGAAAGCTCTTTTTCCGGAAGAAGTATACCGTTTGCTTCGTTTTTGATTACTGAACCGGTCGTCCCAGTGTCAACGGTGATGATCGCTTTTCCGCAGCGCATAGCTTCAAAAAGCGGATTACCGAGATTTGATGCAGAATACAATGAAATGAACACATCCGCGCGCTGCAAATAGTCATAGACCAACTCATGGGATATTTTTCCCGTGAAAATCACATGCTTTTCCAGCCCTAGCGCGCATACCTGTTCTTCCAGATTTTTTCTCTCTTCCCCATAACCAACGATGACAAGCTTTGCCTCCGGATGAGACTTTACAACCTCTGCGAGTGCATCAATTGCCAGATTCACCCGTTTTCCCGCCTGCAGGCGGGAGAGAGTCATTAATACTGTATCCGATTTATTCAATGGAAGCTCCGCTCCCAGAGAGACAGCCGGCGCTCCCGGAATATCTACGCCGTTGCGCCAGAAAAAAATCTTTCTACTCTTATTTCCGGAGCGCTTCAAAACTTCATCTCCGCGCGTACCGTCGTTTGTCATCAGCACCATGTCCGCCTCGACACCGTATGCCTGCAGCTTGGGGTAATACCGGAGACGGTTGACTAAATTATCTTTTTTCGTCATCATGTCCCATATACCATAAAACCGCGTGACCAACGGCATACTGTAGGTCCTGCTGATTTGTTTCGCTGCATGCACTGCGTGGGTGTCCTGTCCGTAAACCACAGTATTATCAGCAGTAAGGTGCTGTTCATTGATAAGCCGCCTTGCTTCCCGGATCAGGATATGGCGAATGGCAAACACATTGGCAAAGCCAAAAAACCATCCAATTTTCCGGATTCTGGTCTCCCTCAAAAAAGGAGGATTAAACCGCACGATATAAAGTCCATCCCCGTAGTCCCGTTCGCCGAGCGGCGTATCCTCTTTTGTGCCGACATCCACAATCCAAACCTTCCATCCGGCAGCAATAAACCCCTCTACCGTTTTCCAGAACGTAGGGGCGCCAACATTATGCCGTTCTCCGAGACCGGCAAACGTAAGAATAAGAAGATTCTTCATTATTTTTCCTCCAAATCCGAAACGATCTGACGAACGCGGTGAACCCAGAGATTTCCGTTTCTCAGTGCTTCGATACATTGTTTTTCATATTCTTTTCTTTTCCCTGGATTGTCCATTATGCTTTGCAGCGCGTTCGCCAGAGCTTCCGCCTCATACGGCACGACCAAACCGATGCCGTTTTCACGGACAATGGCCGAAATCGTCCGAGCGTTTGTAACAACAACAGGCAGACCATAACTCAGGTAGTCAAAAAGTTTTACATTGACCGCTAAATGCGTGTATGGTGTCGGAGACACCGGTATGACCGAAACGGCAGCGCGTGCATACAGCGGCTTCAGCCCCTCGCCCGACGTATGATGCACCTCCAGCCATGGAGCTTCCTTATACGGACTTTGAAACGCGTTCCATTCCTTTTCCCGGCAAACAAGGATCAGACGGTATGTCCTGTCTCCGGCGTTTAGCTGCTCAAGCGCCTCAAGCAGCATCCCGACGCCGTACCCGCCGTCCAGCCCACCGACATATATGCAGGTCTTTTCCTCCGGGCACCGCTCAGAAAGATGATCTTCGCCTGCTGGGGGCAGCGAACGCATATCTGTATAGGAAAAATACTTCTTACATTCTTCCGATGGAAAGTACACGATGTCTGCACATTTGAGCACGTTATTTGTGCGCTGCTGCAAATAATCCAGCCAGTGATCCTTCAGCCAGCCGGTAAGATCTGTCCGGCGGGGATACAGTTCCGGAAACATCCAATAGAAATCCCGGTAGAAATACCCGATGGGAATTCCCATTCGGGAGATTTTCCGGATAAGAGCGATATCGCAGCGGAACGTGATCGGCATAGAGGGAGATTCGATATAGCAGATATCCGGCCGGTTTTCCCTAAGCCACCGCCGTATCTCCTGTACCGCTTCGGTGCGCGCCTTTCTTTCCCAGCGCTGCTGTGTGCCGGAAAGGAGCTTTACCTCGTGTCCCTCGTCGAGAAACGCCCGGTACATCTTCTGCGGGCGTACCGACGATCCGGAGGTGCCGGAGTTAATATCCACATAGGCGATATACAAAATCAGCATGAAAGAACTCCCTCATAAAGCTCGGTAAGCCGAGCGGCGATGGTCTCGGGGGCGAATTTCCGGCGGATGTCCGCGGAGATCGCCGCGCTGTCGTAGTCTTCGCGGCGGAGCATCATGCGCTCCATGGCGCCGGTGAGCGCGCTCTCGTCGTCCACGGGGATCAGAATGCCGTTCTCCTCCGTGACAAAATCCTCCGGGCCGCCGCAGCGCGTGGCGATCACGGGAAGCCCCGCCGCCATTGCCTCAATATAGGCGACGCCAAACGTTTCGCTCCTCGACGCCAGCACAAAGCAGTCCGCCGCGGCGTACGCTTCGGCAAGTTCCTCTCGCGGACAGTGGCCGCGGAAGGAGACGCGGCTGTACAGCCCCAGTTCGGCGCATAAAGCGCGCAGCGCGCCGCTCTCCGGTCCATCGCCGAAAATAATAAGCCTCGGCTCGCCGTGCAGCGCAGCGAACGCATGGAGAAGCCCCGCCATGTTTTTCACCGGGATGAGATTGCCAGCCGATACGAACGTGAAGCGTTCGTGCGCGTTCCTCTTCGGCGCAAACCGCGCCGTATCCACGATATTGGGTACGACAATAGCTTCGACCCCGGTGTTGGCGCGCATGTTTTTCGCAAGCGCCCGGCTGACCGCCAGCACGGCGGCACAGCACTCATATTTTCTTTTCAGATGTTCCGCCTTCTCCGGTGAAAGCGCACGGTTGTGCAGGGAGGAGTGCTCAGTGAAAACGAACGGAATGCCCTCCCGCTCCGCCATCGCGGCAAGTTCAAGGCCGAAATGCTGGTGGATAATGTCCGGCTTCCAACCATCCTTTGCTATGGCGCGACGGATACCGGAGGCCGCCAGCCGTCCGGCCAGCTCCGGAAGCCCCATCGGCAGCGCGCCGCAGGGAACCGAAGCGTAATAAACGGGTATGCCGTCCAGCGTGTATCGATAACACCCCCACGGGCGGGAGTGGCGGATCGACCGCGTGTCCACGGCGGCAAAGCGGACATCGTGTCCGGCATCCCGCAGCGCTTTGGCCTGATCTAGAGCAAAAATATTTACTTCGTGTTTTCTCGGACTGTCAAAGCCAGAGGCTGCAATGAGGATTTTCATCCGTTATTCTCCTGCAAGAATGTCCGCAATGCGGCGGCAGGCGCGGCCGTCGCCGTAGGGGTTCGCGGTGCGGCTCATTTTTTTGTACGCCGCCGCGTTATCCAAAAGCTCCGTGAAGCTCTCGTAGATTGTTTCCTCCCGTGTGCCTACCAGCCGGAGCGTTCCGGCCGCGACGCCCTCGGGCCTCTCGGTCGTATCGCGCATGACGAGCACCGGCTTGCCGAGGCTCGGCGCTTCCTCCTGAATGCCGCCGCTGTCGGTGAGCACGAGATAGCTGCGCGCGAGAAAGTTATGGAAATCCAGCACATCCAGCGGCTCGATGATATGGATTCGCTCGTCGCCGCCGAACACCTCCGCCGCCGTTTCGCGCACGGCGGGGTTGCGGGGGATGGGGTAGATCGCGCGGACATCGTCGTGCTCATCGAGCACGCGGCGGATGGCGCGGAACATGTGGCGCATCGGCTCACC
>ENA-ORMN01003289-ORMN01003289.1-human-gut-metagenome-genome-assembly--contig:-NODE-3289-length-12897-cov-2.590251_pt1 | contig 12897 bp, 13 predicted proteins | sample MGYA00242102_ERZ508993 | MGnify/ENA primary metagenome ERZ508993 (study PRJEB26280, sample SAMEA2338770) | human gut metagenome | biome: human gut; feature: human-associated habitat; material: faeces... | reverse complement strand
AAACCGGCAACATTGCCGGTTCTGAAAGGAAGTGATAGAATGCCAAACGCTTATATAGAGCTGATCGATAGCCTGATTTTACAGCGGCAAGCACTTAAAATATCGCAACGCGAATTAGCTTCTGCCGCCGGAGTTTCGTGGACGGAGGTTGCACTCATGGAGCAGAAAAAGCACATGGTACAGCTCCGGGCACTGCTGCGGATAACAGCCGCGCTAAACTGCAAACTGGTGGCCGTGAGTGTCGAATAAAAACATTGCCATATAAGGTGATTTCTGGTAGAATAAAAACGAACTGCAATATGCGGTTCGGGTGCTGCCATAAAACGGTGGACGGTTTGGCCCTCAGATGCGGATTTTCCGCACCGTGTGAGGGACGTTTCTTGAATATGAAAAATCCCTCAATCCGACACGGAGAGAGGGATGATACCATGAGTGATTTTGAAATCTTATCTTTAGTCATCATGACCGCAGGATTGATCGTTCAAATCCTCATCTACATAAAAAAGAAATGAGCCGCCCATACTTCCCAAAGTCGTCGGCTCATTTCTTTGAGTAACACTGAGGGCTAACCGTTCATCGGCAGCACTCTTTCTATCTACAAGTATAAACGACCTGTGAGGGAATGTCAAGAATGAACTGTTTCAAAAGTTATACCTTTTGATTCAATGTATATTCATGTGTCAAAAGATATACTTTTGTAGTTTTGAAATGTAGCAAAACTATTTGGTATCTTTTGGCACGTTTTTGGTTAGGGAGGTATTCAATGATTATTTTCTATACCCGGTGTTCTACCGCAGAGCAAAACGAAGCGCGACAGCTGGGAGATGCACATGCTTGCCATGCAGAGAAGATCTACATAGATAAAGCATCCGGCAAAAACAGAGATCGTCCGCAGCTTGAAGCTATGATAAGCTTCGCCCGGGAAGGTGATAAAGTCGTCTGTTCGGATATATCCAGAATTGCACGCAACACGCGCGATCTACTTACCATTATAGACGAGCTGCAAAAGAAAGGTGTTGCTTTCCAAAGTCTGAAGGAGTCAATCGACACCTCTACCCCGCAAGGTCAATTTATGCTGACCGTATTCGGAGCATTAGCGCAGCTTGAGCGCGATTGCATCCGGCAGCGTACTGAAGAAGGGCGCCGCATTGCGATGCAGGAAGGTCGGATCACCGGGCGGCCGAAAGTGCAAGTCGACAAGAAACAGTTTCTGCAAGTCTGTGTAAAATGGCGTGCTCACGAAATTACAGCCGTAGAGGCACAGAGACTTACAGGACTTACAAGCAGCACGTTTTATCGGCATGTAAAAGAAATGAAAATTTAATTATCACTTGTTATCGAAATGATTTTATGATAGTATTAAAATAACGATAAAGATATATTCAATTTCAGACAAAAGTTGCACTTTATGCAGCTGAAATAAAATCAAAGCGAGAGGAAGTAAAATCATGAAGATGAAAAAAGCGTTTGCGTGTCTTCTGGCCGTTCTGTTGATCTGCGGTATTATGCCGACAGGTGTATTTGCGGATGAGACTTCTGACGGAGAAACCACAGACGAACCGCGTTACAAAGTGGCTATTCAGTTGACTGACTCAGAAACGGATTTCACGGACAGTAATCCGTATTACAGCCTTGAGGGCTCTGTGTACGACATTTACAAGGATGTAGACGATCCGGACAATTATCCGTATTGGGAATACGAGCCGTGCGCAACAACGCAAGCTACAGATGAAAACGGTTACTGCGAGGTTCCGGGCGGATTGCCGAGCGGAAATTATGTTGCAATTATGAGCACAAGAGCAAAAGGATACCGTTACGATCGGAATCATTACGTTTTTGGAATCACGGATAAGGATGTTCTCTTAACCGCTACAGTAAAGCCCAGTTCGATTACCATGAACATCTACAAAAACGACAGAGATTACGGCGCAGCAGCCGGTGATGCAACGCTTGGCGGCGCAGTTTATCGCGTATACTATCCGCAGGGTACAGGTGAAACCTATAGCGACATTACGACCGACGAAACCGGTTTTGCTATGGTGGAAAATATGCCTTTCGGACAAATCCGTGTGCAGGAAATCACAGCGCCGACCGGCTACAAGCTGGACCCGATTGTACACACGTATAATATCACATCCGGCGGTAATGAAGAACCTTTTGTTCTTGTCAATTTCAGTCTCAGAGATGAAGTTATCAAAGGTAAGATTGCTATAAAAACGCAGTCTGACATTGCGGTGCTGTCGCTCGATACGCTTGACGCACAGGATCGCAAATTCGAGGTTTACCTTGCATCCGCCGGAAGCTACAACGATGCAAAAGAAACCGAGCGTGACATCGTAACCGTCGATGAGAATGGCACGGCTCTTACGAAGCTTCTCCCTTACGGCACATATACCGTGCGTGAGATCGGCGAAGACGGCGAAGTGCTGTCCGATAGCTTCAATGCTTCCATCATCGAAGATAAAACCTATGTATACACGTCCGACGGAGAGCTGGAAGAAAAGCCCGAGAGCACAGCAACACCGGCACCTACGGCAGCACCTACGGCAACACCCACGGCAGCACCCACAGCGGTTCCTACAGCAACGCCTACGGCAGCGCCCACTGCAACGCCTACGCCGACATCTTCCATGCCGAAAACCGGCAGTGACAACACGGTCGTTTATGCTGCAATCATGATCTTGATGATCTCCGCAGCGGCTATGAGCGTTATTATTTATCGTAAACACCGCAATGTAAAATAAAATATCTCCCATACGCAGCGTAAGCTGGTGCCGATAATTCAGCACCTGCTTTTTGCATACTTGATTTGAAGAAAGTCTCGCGCTATAATTTAACTGAGGAGCTGATTTACATGAAAAAGAAAATCACAGCTATTTTAATGACAGCAGCATTGATGCTTACCATGGCGGCGTGTGCGGGCAACAGCACAGCGGATACCGGCGTTGAAAGCTCTGCATCCAGTGCAGTGAGCAGCAAGCCGGTTTCGAACACAAGCTCCACGGCCGCAAGCAGCGCCAAGCCGAGTGCATCGGCGAAGCCTACGGCTACTCCCTCTGCCGGTGCTGCGGCAACGGTCAAGCCTACCGCAACGCCGAAACCGGAGAGTAAAACCGAAAGCAGCACGGCAGGTAAAGCGAGCGCGACAGCTACACCGAAACCGGCAGCAACCGCAAAACCGAGCAGCTCCCATACTTCTAACAGCAAGCCTTCCGGCAGTGCGGCCAGACCTACACCCGCACCGACTGCGAAGCCGACAGCTGCACCCACCGCAGCTCCCACAGCCAAGCCTACGGCAGCTCCTACCGCAGCACCAACGGCGGTTCCCACCGCGACGCCGAAGCCCAAGGAAAAGGTCTGGGTCGTGGACGTACCTGCTCAAGAAGAAGTCGGGCATTGGGAAGATGACTACTGGATGGGCAGCGATTGGGTTTATCAATGCAATGGATGTGGAGCTCAGTTTGCAACGACGGATGCTTTCTGGGCTCATTCAGATGCTAACTGGGATGAGGACGGAAATAACTACCATGGTGGTTACTCCATGGTGAGCGGAGAACCGTACAAGCATTATACAGGAGAGAAATATTGGGTTGTAGATACACCCGCACAAGAAGAAATCGGACATTGGGAATACAGATAAAAGTTAATAGATCAGGCTAAAGCACTCGATTTTACATTGAGTGCTTTTTTACTGCTCAAATTCAAGCCGTGTCATTTTATATGCGGCTTTTTTCATATAGAAAAATCTTTGAAAGGAAGCAAAAAAATGAAAAAGAAGCTCAAAAAGTCACTTGCATGTCTGCTTGCAGCGCTGCTGATTTTCAGCGCCGTGCCGATGAGCGCTCTTGCCGATGAGGCCGATACACCCGTATCGGTTACGGTCGAAACAAACGCTGAAAAAGCAGCGCAGGACACGGAGCCGGATGCAGAACCTAAACCGGAAACCACGGCAGAGCCGACCGCGACGCCGGAGGCAAGCGCAAAGCCCTCTGCCGAACCGACAGCAGAACCCTCACCGGAGGCAACAGAGGAACCGACTGAATCGGAGGTCAGTGCAGAGCCGGAAGCAACGACTGAACCCACTGCTTCCCCCACGCCAAACCCGGAGGATGGAATCAGTCTATTAGCGCTCGGCGATGAGGCGGTTACGCGTTACCGCACGGTAGGCATCAACGGTAATTTCAGTTCCAACTATTTGTATGATCTCGGTCAATACCCTCTCTACGATATCCTGTTCAATGGCACAAGCTACCCGGCCTACTGCTTACAGCACGGTAAGGGTCGTGTGAACAACGGAGCATACGTGCAAAGAGACAATTATGGCATGACTGAAGCTATGCGCCGCATCGTGGCTTATGGTTTTAACGACACAAACGCTTTGCAGGACGGCAATAACGGTTGGTACAGCGCCGAAACCGCCAAAATGATGGTCACACAGCATCTTGTCTGGCTGGCGTCCGAAGGCTATATTACCGTAGACGGGACAAACTGGTCTTGGGGTTCCGGCATCGATACCGATGTTGAGCGCATGGCAAATCTGGCGTATAACGGTTCTGTTGTACGCAGTTACTACGCAGAGCTTAAAGATCGTCTTTTGCGGTCGGAAATCGTCCCGTCGTTTGCAGGAAAAAACAGCAACGGCAGCGATGCACAGGAAATCGCTTTGCAGTTCGTGAATGGCAAATATACGGCCACCGTTACCGATACCAACGGCGTGCTGGATTTATTTGATTTTCAAAAAGCAGGCTTTGATATTTCCCGTAACGGCAATACGCTGACAATATCTGCGAGCACGCTGCCGGAGCAAGAGACCACGGTTATCGGTGCAGGCTATACCGTCGGTGATAAAAACAGCATCGCCGTTTGGGAGGACAGAGACCAACAGGCCAATATTCAGCACCAAGCGACCTGCCCGGGCACAACGCAGACCATGGCATATATCAAGATAAAGGGCGAAAAGCCTAAATATACCGTGACACTGACCAAAACCAGCGCCGATGTAAAAATCACAAACGGCAACGCAAATTATTCGCTCGAAGGTGCTGTTTACAACGTTTATAAAGCGTATGTAAATCCCAACCACGATTATACAAATGACCCCGTTGTCGCAACGTTTACAACTCAAAAAGACGGACACGCAACACTTTCCAAGAAGCTCGAAAACGGCGACTATGTAACAATCGAGCAGGTGGCTCCGTTAGGTTACACACTGGATACATCGGTTCATAGATTTTCCGTTGACGGCAAGAACACAGATATTCCAGTTGTTGATGACCCCGGACGAATTCGTTTAATTATTCGTAAGAAAGATAGCACTACTGGAAGCAACACAGCTTCGGGTAATGCTTCGCTTGCTGGGGCTGTATATCGTGTTTCATACCTCGAAAATGGAGCAACTACGTATAAGGATATTACAACCAATTCAGCAGGTGTGGCGGACTTGAGAGATATTCCTTTGGGATTAGTATCCGTGCAGGAAATTTCCTCACCGGCAGGTTATAAATTGGATACACGTGTTCATACATATAAAGTTCATCCTTCTCAAACAACGCCTATTACATTTGAACTCGAACCCGCCGACTTTACGGAAGAAGTCATGAAAGGCCAGATTGCGCTGCATAAGCAGTACGAAACGCTTGATGAACCTGCCGATGAGCAGGGCGCGGAGTTTGACGTATACCTCAAATCTGCGGGCAGCTTCGATGCAGCCAAAGAAACCGAGCGCGACCATATCACCACCGGCGCGGATGGCATGGCAACCACAAAGGATTTACCTTACGGCACATACGTCGTGCATCAAACAAAGGGCGGCAACGGCCGTCAGCTTGTAGCCGATTTTGATGTTTCAATCTCCGAGGACGGCAAGGTTTACAGCTATGATCTTGTCAACGTACAGAAAAATGCACAGCTCAAAATCGTAAAGACTTCCGAGGATGGCGTAATCGAGGGCATCAAGTTCCGCGTGACGCGCCTTGAGGATAACTATTCCGCAGAGTATGTAACGAATGCCGCAGGCGAAATCCTTACCGAAACACTCCCGATTTACGCGGACAAAGACGGCGCAACCAAGTATCAGTACCGCGTGGAAGAACTCGATACAGAGGAAACTTTCGGCTATCAGCTTCCCGACTCGCAGACCGTAGAACTCAGCGAAGGCGAAATTGCTTCTGTAAGCTTCCATAATGTGCCGATTGAAATCGGTACGAAGGCCACCGTTGAGGGAGAAAAAGAAGTTGATCCGCTCGATAAAGTTACGCTGACCGATACGGTATCATACACTGGCCTTGTTCCCGGTAAAGAGTACAAAGTAACCGGCGTACTGATGGATAAAGAAACCGGTGAGAAGCTGCTTGTTGACGGCAAAGAAATTACAGCTGAAACTACCTTTATCGCAGAAACAAAGAATGGCAGCGTAGACGTTACCTTTATCTTTGATGCAACGGGCTTGCATGGCAAAGAGATCGTCGTGTTCGAGGATTTGTACCGTGAGAACGTGCTGCTTGCTACCCATGCGGACATCAACGATGAAGGGCAGACGGTAAAGATTAAGAATCCTGAAATCGGAACAAAGGCAACAGCAGACGGCAAAAAGGAAATTACAGCGGATAAGATCACGATTACCGATGTTGTGAGCTATAAGGATTTGACCCCCGGTAAAGAATATAAGCTTACCGGTGTGCTGATGAACAAAGCCACGAACGATAAGCTGCTTATCGATGGTAAAGAAATCACGGCAGAAGCTACCTTTACGCCAAAAGCTCCTACCGGCGAAGTTGAGATGACGTTTACTTTCGACGCGCGTGAGCTGACGGTCGAAACCGAGGTCGTAGCTTTTGAAACACTCTATCGCGACGGTATTGAAATTGCAGTACATGCAGACATCGAAGATGAGGGTCAGACGGTGAAGATTCTGCCGCTGCACGGCTCCATTATGACCACCAAGGTAAACGCAGACGACCCGACAGATAAAATCTCCGGCGCGACGTTCGGCGTTTACTCCGATGCAGACGGTGACGGCATCTTCAACGCTAAGACCGATAAGCTCGTTGGCACGCTTCAGGAAGGCGACACCGGCGTTTATACGCTGGATTCCCTCCCTTACGGAAAATTCTTCCTACACGAGGACAAGGCTCCTGAGGGCTTCGTACAGGACAACATCTACTATCCGTTTGAGATTAAAGAAGACGGGCAAATCGTAAACTTTGAGACTGTTCCCGGCAAAGATTTCCCGAACAAGCCGATCAAAGGCACTGTCACCACCACAAAGGTGGATGCTACCAACCCGCAGCACAAGCTTTCCGGTGCAGTGTTTGAAATCTACCGCGATGCAGACGGTGATGGCCGCTACACAGAGGGAGTAGATACGCTCGTCGGCCGTATGGATGAAATAGAAACCGGCTTCTATTCCCTCTCCGACCTTGTTTACGGAAAATATCTGATTTACGAAGCACAGGCTCCGGCAAACTTCGTTCGCGATACGATCTACTATCCGTTTGAAATCACGGAAGATGGACAGACCGTGACGTTTGAAACGATTCCGGGCAAGGATTTTCCGAATAGCCCTGTTTCTAACCGCCCGAAGACCGGCAGCAGCCGCAGTGTTCTTCCCTACATTGCTTTTGCCGGTTCTGCTTTGGGTTTGACCACCGTACTTCTGGTTCGCCGCAAAAAGAGCAAATAAATTTTGAATAGCATTGCAAAAAGCAAGAGCGCCCGGATTATCCCGAGCGCTCTATGTGCAATGTTAAATGAGGAGGTACCACTTATTTCATGAGCAAACAAATTAAAGCTATCATAATGCTACTAATTTTACTAATTTCTTTATGCGCACCTGTTATGGCCGCTGATGCCGATACCTCAAGCACAAGTATCGACTCAACTATCAGCTATTCTGAAGGAAACAAAGAACCTCAGTTTCTGCTTCCGCTTGATCCGGAATCACAGCTCCGCCACCTCAAATTTGAATTAGGCTGTGCAGCTATAATTGCAATATGTACAATAGTTGCTGTTGTGTCCGCCATTAAGATTATACAAATCAAGAATTCACAGGTTGCAAAAAAGCAATCCACACTTCGCCTTGATTCCAAACACTCACACAAGTATAAACAATAATTCCATCAGAATTATTTCCCGCAATAGGTTCCCCATTTTTTGTTAATTCAGTCCCAGAGTTTTCGCCTCTAAATTTCTCAACTACTTGATATTTTTGTTGGGTGCCGTCTTTCAAGTCAATATATGCTATATCGCCTACTTCACATTTCTTCAGTGTTCCAAAGCCTTGATAATTGTGATCTCCAATAAACCAGCCGCCCTTTGACGAACCCCAAAATTTGACAGCAACATCATCTTCATCCATTGCATTTTTCATCTCATCAGCATCCTCTTGGGTAACCAGCTCAAACTCGTAGAGACCAACATCAATGTCAACTGCCGGAATTGTAAATCTCCCAATATAGTGTTGGCTTTCTTCTGTGAAGTTCCGATTGATTGGATGTAGCGCAAAATGATGAATAACTAGAGTAGATAAAACAACTACAACCATACTTACAAAAACAGCAAAAAGCCTTACAGACAATTTGTTTTTAGCCTTATTCTGCTTCACATGCTTCCCTCCCATCCTTCTTCAACTTTTTTCATAAGGCTGAGGAGCTCCAAACGCGCAGAGGGAGTCTCTGGCCACTTTTTCTCATATTCTATAAGCTCGTCGAGCAAATAATAAGTGGTTGTCCATCCTTTCAAAGCGTCCCAATAATCAATTATGATCCGATAGACGTTAATTAGTCGCAGCAATTCTGGCTCACGCTTACCAAGATCAATCAACTCTGCACACCAATCTGCCCCCTTCTGCAATTCGCTTTTTGTGTCAGGATTTGCTTCATTTTTCAGTTGATGCTGTAAAAATTTACTCACAGAATCCATATCTTGCAAAACACATCCTAGTTGTGCGTCCTGCCCACTAAAGGCTCGATTTACTTTTATCTCGTTTTTGTAAGCAAACATTACAAAGGGTAAATAATTATCATGCAGTGCCTGATAATTGATACCAGCAGTGTTTGCTCGCACTAACACACCTAGAGCCGCTTTAACTCCATACTTATCATTATATAATGTATTTGTTGCTATTGCCCTAAAATCTTTATTTTTAGGCAGATACCGCAATAAAACGGACTCCTCATACACAGACGATCCGGAGCGTTGAGTTCCGTAGACCACATCCGCCACTATTTTTTCTACAATTATTTTGTTTTCGACTGAGCTAAACAGCAACATCTTTTTAAGTGTCTCTTTTGGCATTTATTTCATCCCTTCAAACTTGTTATATCACGATTATATAATGTTATCATCTCAATGTCAATATATCGCTAAAAACTCATTGTATATTCAAACGTAAAAGAAAAAACTCACGTTTTTTCACTTTTACAGCATAAAAATGCCAAGATTATCCCGAAAATTCTATATGCAATGTTAAGGAGGTACAAATGCTTTCAATTTTATTCGGTATTATAGTCTTTTGCGGTATGGCTGCACTTATTATAAGTATATTTAGAAGTTGGTCTATGCACAGTAAAATACCTATAAAAGAAATTCTCTTGTGCTTCGCAGTAATGATGACAGCACTTTTCGTTCTCCCTCTTGTTAGAAATATCGATGAAGATTTAGTAAGCTGGACAGCTGAAATAAGCCGAGTAACGGTGACCAATACCGAAACCAACGAAACGCTATTTATCGCCGAAGGGAACCTCTCCGTTCACGCCAGTGGAACCAACTCCTCTACTTGGGGATTTCTCGGATTCTTTTCTTCTAATACATCATCCAACGATTCATACCTTACTATAACTATCAAAACCGGAAAGGATGCGAATTTGACGTACAAAATTCGACTATCAGAGAAAATCACCTATTTTGTTGAAACAATCGACCAAAGCCCAGATAATCCATACTATTACAAAGTGACCAATAACATAAGTCAGCTCAGAGCAGAAAACGAATCGTAAATGAATCGTAAATTCTAGAGGAAAGAAACCCGATGGTATCAAAAGAATTCTTTGAGTTTATATCGGCACACTGCGGAAACGTGGTTGCATGGCTACTGGTTTTGCTGCCATTTATTCATCTGGCTTTAATAGTCGGCCGATTTATTTACTATTTATTCCGAGAGCATAAAATTGTATCACAAGCGATAGGGCATGATAGCGATACACCTCTTTGGATGGTAGCTTTTGAACTATCCTGTATGGATATTTACCCAAATGTCATGCTATATGCTCTACTTTCTATGTTTTACTTTGATGTTAAACTCGGTGCAATACTGACAATGGTTTCGGTAATTGTATTTTTAATTTTCCTACTTGATAAAGCAGTAACAGCGAAAAAGGATGTCGGGTTTTATGTGAGTTTCCTTATAATAGGAACAACCGCTGCAATAGGACTTCTCTATTACTTTTTGACTTAATTTTGCCAATGCAGAGCGAAAAAAGCCTACTATCGCCGGATAGCAGGTTTTTTTAATGCAGGAAGACCGGTCGCAACCCCGGCGGGGCAACCTGTAAATTCAAAAGAAAGGAAGAGCAAATGCAAAAAAGAAAAAAACTCGCCGTGATCGGCACACTGCTTATCGTGTTGGTCGCCGGTGGTATTGTATGGCAGGTCGTCGATGTCAATCGCACCGGGCGTTCGCCGGTATCAGCTCTATTTAAAAATGAAGGACAAGAAGCTTCTTCCAATGAACCGTCAGCTGATCCCGTTACAATCGTCTTGCGTGAGGAAGTGCCGACGCCAACACCATCCCCTACCCCATCGCCAACACCTACTTCGGCTCCAACACCGACGTCGACACCTACTTCTGCACCGGCAGAATCGTCAAAAACCGGAAGTACTTCCGGTTTTTCGACTGAAAGTCGGCCATCAGGTTCGCAAGTAGGCAATCAAAACACTGTTGAAGAACCCAAAACAACGCCAAAACCAACGCCAAAGGTCACGCCTACGCCTCGGCCGCAGGTCATTGAGGCAACGCCGGAACCCACTCCCGTCCCGGAGGTGCAAAACATCTCGCTTGATACATACAGCATCGATATTTTGCCCGGAGACAGCTGGCGCATCAACATTGCCGCAGCACCTAGTGATTTTTACAGCATGGGCGCGCAGTGGGTGTGCAGCAACTCCGCTGTTGTCTCTCTCTCAGGTTCCGATACTTCCGGCGTCACCATCACGGCCGTAAGCACAGGCTCGGCCACCGTCACCGTGTATAGCCGCAGCACCGGTCAATCCGCAAGCTGCACCGTCAACGTAAATTAAGAAAAGAGGTAACTTTATGAACATCTTAAATCAGCTCTATTTTCTCGCTATTTCACATTTACCGGCATCCACCGTCGCCACGATCTCCGGTGCACTCGAAAGTGCTTTTAACAACAATGTTAAGCCGGAAATGAAAGCTATTGGAAATATTATCATGTATATTATCTCCGGCGTGCTCATCATCGCGTTCGTCGTGAAAGGCGTTTTCGTGTGGAGAGACTATCGTCATAACGGCGGAGAAATTCAATGGAACGTACTGCTCGTTCTGTTTATTTGCCTTGTGGTTGTTGTTTCCGCGCCCTCGTGGATGTGGAGCGTCATTGGGTGGTGATGACCTATGTTTGCAAGCTCATCGCTCGAGGAAGTTTATCACTATGTGTACTATCAGCTCACCTCTGTTGCCCTCACTATGCTCGATGATGTAAACGGACTATCCATCAACTTCTTCAGCAACGAATTCATACAAGCTATTGTGAATTTCTTTACCCTGTTTGCTTGGGGGTTGGGATTGACCGGCGCAGCCATTGCTATAATGGACTTTGCCGTTTCCTATCAGACCGGTGGAGGCGGCAGCTTTACCGGAACCGGCATGAACATGCTGCGACTTTTAGTCGCCCTGCTCACCTTTTCGAGTATTCCTATATTGCTGTTTCAAACAAGCATGGATATTTACGGCACGGTGCGCAGCGTGGTCGTCGGATCAATGGACGGCGCAACCGTCAGCATAACCGATTTGGTCAAAGGCGCTGTGCAAAGTATGTTTAAATCTGTTTATGGCACACTGCCACCGGTTAAAATCGCAAACGGAATTTGGGAATTCCTCAAAAAGCTTACAGACGGCTTCCAAGCCACCGATCCCGCCGATGCCGCACTTTCCTCAAATGCCGACTGGTGGGCGCTTATTCAGCTTATCATTCTGGTGTGGGCAATCTTCAAAATTTTCTTTTCCAACCTCAAACGCGGCGGTATCCTTCTCGTGCAAATTTGTGTAGGATCAATGCACATGCTTGCGCTTGCACGCGGATATACCGACGGCTTCGGAAGTTGGTGCAAACAGGTTGCAGCTTTGTGCTTTACTGCTTTTGTGCAAAACCTGCTCTATCTGCTCGCCATTATCATGATGCAGGATGCAGCCTCCTCAAGCCTGTATTTTTCGCTCGGCCTGCTGCTTGTAGCTGCCGAAGTACCGCGCATTGCGCAAATGTTCGGTCTCGATACTTCCGCAAGGTTCTCACTCGGCAACGCTGCACACAACGTCTCCTCCGTGGTGTCGTTGGTCAAGCAATTCGTATAAGGAGAAAACATCATGAACGACGATCAAAACTATTTTTTCTACCCGGAAAATCTCAGTGAAAAGGCATTGTTTTTCGGTTGGACGGGTATAAACCTTGTTATCATCGCAGTGGGGCTTGTGCTCTCTACCCTTATCTTTTTCTTCTCTTTTGTCTGGGTTCCGCTGTTGATAACCCTGCTGTATATGGTGTTGACTTTTACAACCGACAATCAATCACTGCTTAAAGTCATACAGAGATATATCAACTATCTGTTTTTAGACCAGCTCGAGTACTTCTGGGGCGAGCCTAAATATTAAATTGGAGCAAA
>ENA-ORMN01003283-ORMN01003283.1-human-gut-metagenome-genome-assembly--contig:-NODE-3283-length-12915-cov-2.874106_pt1 | contig 12915 bp, 5 predicted proteins | sample MGYA00242102_ERZ508993 | MGnify/ENA primary metagenome ERZ508993 (study PRJEB26280, sample SAMEA2338770) | human gut metagenome | biome: human gut; feature: human-associated habitat; material: faeces... | reverse complement strand
CTGGAATTACTTGATGCTGCCGGCAAAGCAGTAAAGGAAATATCTGGTTTGCCACCTATAACTCCGGTATATTCAAATACAATCCTAGAAATAACAGCTGGAAAAATTATGTTTCCACTCCCGGAGTTCCCCACGGACTCCCTTACAACAAGGTGATAAGTATTTATGAAGACAGCAAGCAACGCTTGTGGTTCACCATGCTGGGAAGAGGATTCTGCTCATTCAACCAGGACACAGAGGAATTCACTACTTATGATTCTTCACAAGGGCTTGCCAATGATGTGATTTATAAGATTGTAGAAGCCAACAATGACATCCTTTGGCTCACCTCCAACAAAGGATTGATACGGTTCGATCTGAAGACCAAAACCTCGAACATTTATGCAGACAACAATGGACTGCTCACCAATCAGTTCAATTATAGTTCAGGAATTAAGAGCAAAGACGGTACCATCTATTTCGGATGTATCAATGGCTTCATTGCCTTCAAACCCGAGTCCTTCACCGAAAACACTTATTTTCCACCTGTAGCCATCACCGATTTCCTGCTTTTCAACAAAAGCGCCGATATAGGCACCAAAGATTCCCCCCTCAGCCAAAGCGTGACTTATACCCGGGAAATAAACCTGAAGTATAATCAAAACTCTTTTGCCTTCCGCTTTGCAGCTCTTTGTTACGCCGCCCCTGAAGAAAATTACCTGAGTTATACATTGAAAGGATTTGATAAAGAGTGGTATAATGTAGGGCGGAATTCGGTAATCAATTATTCCAATTTACCATATGGAACTTATATTTTCCATTTAAGAGGATCGAATAGTGACGGAAAATGGAATGAAAAAGAGCGTATATTGAAGATTCATATTTTACCTCCGTTTTATTTATCAGGGTGGGCCTATTTTATTTATTTGCTATTAGGAATTCTGTCTGTGGTAGGTATCATTTATTATTTCCGGAAAAGGAATGAGCAGAAACACCAACAGGCCATGGAGAAATTCGAACGGGAAAAGGAACGCGAACTCTATACTGCAAAAATAGATTTCTTTACGAATGTGGCGCATGAGATTCGTACTCCTTTGACATTAATCAAAAGTCCGCTTGAAAATGTGCTTGTTTCTCCGAATGTATCTGCAGATATCCGTGATGATTTGGAAATAATGAATCTGAATACTACCCGTTTACTGGATTTGGTTAATCAGTTACTTGATTTCAGAAAGACTGAAACACGTGGGTTTCAACTGAATTTTGTAGAGTGTAATATTTCGGATATATTACAGCAGATTTATATGCGGTTTACTCCATTGGCACGGCAAAAGAAATTGGAATTTGTTATTGAATGTTCGGAATCTATCTATGCGTCGATAGATCGTGAGGCGTTGACTAAGATAATTAGTAATCTGTTTACTAATGCCATTAAATATTCTGAAACTTATATTCATGTCCGGTTGTGGATGGAGGATACTTGTTGGTTCTTGTCTGTCTGTAACGATGGCAATGTAATTCCTATGGAAATGCGTGAAGAGATTTTTAAGCCTTTCATACAGTATAAGGACGGATTTTCCCGTAAGGTTTCGGGTACGGGAATTGGTTTGGCATTGGCAAGATCTTTAGCTGAGTTGCATGAAGGGAACTTAATTATGGATGATTCACAAAAGCAGAATTGTTTTATTCTTTCATTGCCAGTAAAGCATGAACATACTATTGCCATTTCGAAGAGTGAGATTAAGTTGAAAGAGGATCCGAAAGAAGAGGATCCGGGACAATTGCAACAGAAGCCGCGTTACACTGTATTGATTGTGGAGGATAATGTTGAAATGTTGGCTTTTGTTGTCAGACAATTGTCACCTGTTTATCAAATATTGACTGCAACTAACGGAGTGGAGGCCTTAAAGGTGTTGGAGGGGCATACAGTGAACTTAATAGTATCGGATATAATGATGCCCGAAATGGATGGGTTGGAATTATGTGACCGTATAAAATCAGACTTGGATTACAGTCATATTCCTATTGTACTGTTGACGGCTAAGACCACTTTACAATCAAAAATAGATGGTTTGAAATCTGGAGCGGATGCTTATATTGAAAAGCCGTTTTCTGTGGAGTATTTGAAAGTGTCTGTTGCCAATTTATTAAGTAATCATGAAAAGCTGCATGCGGCTTTTGCACATTCACCGTTTATACAGACCAATTCTATGGCTATGACGAAAGCGGATGAAACTTTTTTGAAAACCTTGAATGAAGTGATTGTTGCCAATATGCAAAATCCGGACTTCTGTCTGGACGATATGGCGAGTTTGCTTAATATGAGCCGTTCCAGTTTGAACCGCAAAATAAAAGGAGTGTTGGACATGACCCCTAATGACTATATCCGTTTAGAGAGATTGAAAAAAGCTGCTCAATTATTAAGGGAAGGAGAATGTAAGGTAAATGAAGTATGTTATATGGTTGGCTTCAATACTCCTTCTTATTTTACTAAATGTTTTCAGAAGCAATTTGGTATTTTACCAAAAGATTTTGTGAAATGATTTTTTTCGGCGCATGAAATAGAATAATACATTCAAAAATCGCCCTCAGGAACTATTCTGAGGGCGATTTTTGAATGTATTATTCTATTAATTGGTTGAATAGTTCTAGCACATCCGGGGAGTTTGGAATACATTTGCATCACAAAAAGTTGAGAATATGATTCATGTAATACTGTGAAAAAAGAAATGCCTATGACATAACAAGAATGTGACCTTCAAATTCTATCTGTTGTATGTATATTTATGATACATACTTGTGATTAATTAAAAAGCGGAACTGAAATCTCCGCACAATTTTACAAATCTAATTCTATAAAAAATGATTAAAAAATTATTAGTCTTCTTTCTGACTATTTTTACGATGACTGCTTATGCGCAGAACGTAACAATGACCGGAACCGTAGTAGACACAGACAACTTGCCTTTAATTGGTGTGAATGTGGTTATTAAGGGTACTTCTACCGGTACTACTACTGATTTGGATGGTAAGTTTACTCTTACTGGAGAAAATGGACAAACATTGGTTTTCTCATATATAGGGATGACCCTCCAAGAGATTGTTTACAAGGGAAAACCTTTGCACGTGATAATGAAGGATGATTCCAAGGCTTTGGAAGAGGTGGTTATAATTGGTTATCAGACTGTGAAGAAATCTGATCTGACGGGTGCAGTAGCAGTAGTTGATACCAAAGAGATGAAAAAAAGCTCAGCTGGAACACTTGTCAGTCAGATGCAGGGGCTTGCTACAGGTGTAAACGTTCGTAGTAGTGGTAGAGCAGGTGAGGATGCTTCTATTCAAATTCGTGGTGTGGGTTCATTAAGTAATAATGCTCCGTTGTGGGTGGTCGATGGGATGATAACTGATCCGGGAGTTGACTTTAATCCGGCTGACGTTGAATCTATTCAGATCTTGAAAGATGCTTCCGCTGCCGCTATATATGGTTCTCGTGCTGCTAATGGGGTGATTATTGTTACTACTAAGAAAGGGGTGAGTGGTCCTATGAAGGTGAATGTAAGTGTGAAAGAAACATTGGAATGGAGTCCGAAGTTTGATTTGATGAATGCGGCAGAGTACATTAAATATAATGATATAGCTTATAAAGAAGCGATAAAAGATGGTATAGCCTCCATAACAACAACTCAGAAGCATTCCGAATATGATACCAATTGGCAGGATGAGGTATTGAAGACAGCTTTGGTACAGGATTATAATGTATCTTTATCCGGTGGTGGAGATTCGGGTAGTTATTTTGTTTCAGCTGGTTACTATAATAATGATGGTGTATCTTATGGAAATACGTTTGATCGTTATAGTTTCCGTGTTAACACACAGGGGAAAAAAGGTTGGTTTTCATTCGGTGAGAACTTGGCCTACTCATTAACTAATACAGATCCGAACCAGACAAATACTTATAATGACTTTTTACGTATGATGCCTACTATTCCGGTTTATGATGAGAATAATCCAGGTGGTTATGGATATGGAGATGCGGCTAAATATAATACTTTCGGTGTAAATCCCATTGCACGTGAAAATTTGGAAAAACGCCATATGAGACAAAATCGTCTGAATGGTTCATTGTGGTTGGAGTTCAAACCTTTCGAGTTTCTTTCTTATAAGTTCAATGGGGGCGTTGACTTGTATTTCTATGAAAATTCATGGTTTCGTGGTGAAGGTAATTGGCAACAAAATCAGGAACATCGTGATCCGGAGAGCCAGAAAGCACGTGATAATACTTATAATATGCTGATTGAGCACACGTTGAATTTTAACAAGGATTTTGGAAAACATCATGTCGATGCAGTATTAGGTACTACTTACCAACATCATGAGTGGGAGGGGTTATGGGCTTCCCGTCTTAATTTTCCTATGTTAGGTAATGGTGATTATCTGACAGTGTTAAATGCTGGACAAAGTAACCAACAGAATACTAATAGTATTAGTGAGAATGCCATGATCTCTTATTTGGGACGTGTTAATTATATTTATGATGACAAATATTATCTGACAGCTACTTTCCGTCGGGATGGTACTTCTCGTTTAGCTAAGGAAAATCGCTGGGGTAATTTTCCTTCTGTTTCTGCTGCCTGGAGAATTTCTAAGGAAAGTTTCTTTAAGGTACCTTGGATTGATGATTTGAAGATCAGGGGAAATTGGGGGCGTTTGGGTAATGCTTCTATCGGTGATTGGGATTATGTTGGTACTATTAATCAAAGCATTGTGACGGTATTTGGTGGAGCTATTGTACCTGGAGCCACTCAAGTAAAATTAGTGAATACCAATCTTGTTTGGGAAACCAAAGAAACCGTAAATATTGGTTTTGACGCTAGTTTTCTCAATTCACGTTTGACTTTCAGTGCCGAGTATTATCATTCAAAGACTAAGGATGTTTTGACGGAAATGCCTATTGCCATCTCTACCGGTAATCAAGAAGGGGCACCTAAAGCAAATGCGGCTAGTTTGCGCAATCGTGGATTTGAATTGAGCTTGGGGTGGAAAGATCAAGTTTCAGATTTCAAATATGGTGCATTGTTGAATATTACAACTTTGAGTAATAAAGTATTAAGTTTAGGATATGAAAAACCTTTTATTGATTCAGGTCAGGCAAGAACGAGGTTGAATGGTCCGTTGGCAGAATTTTTTTTGTATAAAACCGATGGGATTTTTAAAACACAAGAACAAATAGATAATTATGTAACTCCTGATGGCGAACCTATTATGATTTCCGGGAAACGTCCGCAATTAGGTGATGTGAAATATATTGATACGGATAATAATGGACAGATTACGGCGGATGACCGTCAATTTTGCGGAAGTCCGTGGGCAAAGATGCAAATGTCATTGGTCTTGAATGCTGAATGGAAAGACTTTGATTTCAGTATGATGTGGAATGGGCAATTTGGTAATAAAATTTATAATGTATCCAAATGGCAAGGACGTTTGTTCTCGGACAATTCCAATTATCTTCGCTTCAAGAAGGGAGAAGAACCTTATCAGGTAAATCAGAATTCTGATACGCCACGTATAATTTATGGTGACCAACGTAATTCATGGGATGCGGATCGTTTCCTTGAAAACGGTTCTTATTTCAGACTGAAAAATATTTCTATCGGATACAATCTTAAAAAGGAATGGTTGAAGAATTTGGGTATTGACAAACTTCGTTTATATGCTACCGGTAGTAATCTGCTCACTTTTACAGGCTATTCCGGGCTTGATCCTGATTTTATAAACACTAATATTTGGAATAGTGGAACGGATAGTTTTTCATATCCTAATACTCGTTCTGTTATGTTTGGCTTGGATTTGACCTTTTAACTTATAAATTAGTATACTGATATGAAGAAAATATATAGATTTTTATTTGCTGGTGTCTTGGCTTTGTGTGCTACCGGATGCAGCTCAAGTTTATTGGATATAGAAAATCCGAATGAAGTAACCAATACTACTTTTTGGAAATCGGCGGATGATGCAAAAGCTGGAGTAAATGCTTGTTACAGTTTCTTATATAAAGAAGGGACTTGGATGCGTTGGTTGTCTTTTCGTTACGATCTGTCATCAGATGAAGGATGGAGTTCGTCTCCTTGGATAGAATTAGGTGACTGGACGCGTTTTCTTTATAATAATTATGATTTCTATGAGGGTAATAAGGTACATTGGGAGCATTTTTATGTAGGGATCTTTCGTTGTAATCAGGTTTTGGCTAATGTGCCTGCGATTGAAATGGATGAGGTTCAAAAGAACCAACTTTTAGCACAGGCTTCCTTTTTGCGTGCTCTGTGGTATTTTCAGATAAATCTTTTGTGGGAGAAAGGGACATTAGTTCTTGAACCTCAAAATGCTGATTACATACCTAAGGACGCTTCAGAACAGGAAATTTGGGATCAGATAGAAAAAGACCTTACGTTTGCAATGGAGAATTTGCCGGAGGCATGGGATGCGGCAGATTTAGGCAGAGCGACAAAAGGTGCTGCTAAAGCTTTGTTGGGCAAGGCTTATATGCAACAACATAAATATGATAGGGCCAAAGAACAGTTGCAATGGCTGATTGATAGGGAAGGCTCTTTGTATGGTTTGCTTGATAACCGTGAAGACAATTTTACCGATTTGAATGAAAATAATCAGGAGGGAATATTTGAAATTCAGTTTGATGATCAAAATAAGGGGGGCACAGGCAATGATGCCAGTATGGCCTTTGGTTTCCAGCGTACTCAGTTTTATGCACCCGGTGGCACTCATGGTACGGGTTGGGGCGATGGTAAAGCGCGTCGTTGGCTAGTAGATGAGTTCTTGAAAGAGAGAAGGGTTGATGGCAGAAATGACTTGCGTTTATACAATAGTATTCTTTATAAACATTTTGGAGATGATTTTCCTGATCAGTCAAAAAAATACTATGCCAATGAAGATGCGTCACAATGGTTTGATGAGTGGGGACAGGACACAGAGGATTGTTATATTCGCAAATACAATACTTCTTACTATCGTGAACGTGAAGACTATTTCGCACGTAATAATTATCGTATTATGCGGTATGCTGATGTTTTATTGAGTTATGCGGAGTGTTTGGTTGAAACTGGAACTTCGGCTTCTGATGCGGCTGTTTATGTTGATAAGGTAAGAGAACGTGCAGGGTTATCCAAACTGAAAGATAGTCGGTGGAAGGATTGTTTAAGTTCAAAGGAGGTCTTTATCAAACGTCTTCAGATGGAACGTGCTTTGGAACTTTGTTTCGAAGGCTGGCGTTGGGCGGATTTGAAGCGCTGGGGATTGCTTGATTCACAGGCTGGTATTGACGAGCTGAAAGCTCGTGACAAGGACTTCAACAATTTTGTGATTGGCAAACACAAACGTATGCCTATCCCTACATCGGAAGTTGAAATCAGTAAGATTGATGATGTTCCTCAACTAACTCAGAATCCTAATTATTAATAAAAAAGAAAGACTGTGTCGGAGTGTTTTTTCTTTTTATAATACTTCCGGCATAGTCTTTATTTAACTAGTATCATTTATGCTTGTCTGCAAAAAAATACTGATCTTCTGTGCTTTTGCTTGTTGCGGTACTTTATTCGCGCAAAACATACAGAATCCGGTGCTTCCCGGAGTAGCGGATGCCGGTGTGATGAAATATAATGGTAAGTATTATATAGGTGGAGTATTTACCAATGGGGATTTTTATGTTTCCGACGACTTGGTTCATTGGGGTAAACCTGTTCATGTCGTGACTATGGATAATGGCTGGAGTAAAGGAAGTGGTGCCGGTAATGAGCAGATTCACGCCAATGATATGTTTTGTTTGAATGGTGATTTTCACTTATATTGGTCTGTCAATTATTGGGGTAAGGATAAGCATGCTGTTCACATTGTACATGCTCAAAGTAAAAATGTGTTGGGGCCCTATATAGAGCCTGATAAAAAAACTTGGATGGATAATCGCATTGATCCTAAGGTTTTTAAAGATGATGACGGACAATTATATATGTATATGGTGCGTTTTACTGATGGAAATACTATTTGGGGACGTAAAATGAAGAATCCGGCGGAATTTGCCGGAGAACCAGTGTGCTTGTTTGCATCATTGCCGGATACATGGGAGACCATGGATAACAGAGTGGCAGAGGGACCTTGGGTGATGAAATACAGAGACCGATACTATTTGATGTATAATGCCAATCATACCTCTACTGAGTGGGGGAATTATCAATTGGGGGTTGCGGAGGCAGACTCACCTTTAAGTTTTCAAAATGGGAATAAATATAGCTATCCGGTAGTAAATTCTAATCAAATTCTACTGGAAGAGAATTATGTGGATCTTTTACGATATGGCATCACTTATGAGCCATTGTTTGATTATACAGAAAATAATCCTGGAGTCGGTTGGATGCTTCCGGTATATCAGGCTTCCGATTGGAAGAAAGGAGAATGTGGATTCTCATCTAAAGAGATAAAAGGATCTACCACTCGTCATTTAGGTACTTGGTGGACATCTCCTTCATTGTGGTTACGTAAATCTTTTTTTGTTGGCAAACAGGTGGGAAATTTAGCACTCAGGGTTGCTCATGACGGAGATACAAAAATATATTTGAATGGAACATTGATTTACGAAAAACAGGGACGGGATTATTGTATGGTAAACCTTGATGAAAAGCAACGAGAGCTTCTGAAAAAAGGAGAGAACTTGCTTGCTGTAGAAACAAATAAAGGGCGTGCCCAATTTTTTGATGTTTCTTTGTTTGATATGAGGAGTGAAACAGCGGATGATATTTTGATGACCCCGGGACAACCTAATATTTTAAGGGGGCCCAATGGATTTGAATGGTGGCTTATATATATGGCTAATAAAAATAATGAGCGTAGGGGGCAGTATATTAACCGTGTTCATTTCTTTAATAAAACATTATTTGTTGAAGGAATAACCGGTCCTTGTACAGATGGCTATCATCCGGAACCTTCTTTGCCCACTTTTTCAATGAAAGGGGAAACACCTTCTTTTGGAGTGCTGCAACAAGTGAAACCTTCTACAACTTATATGTTTGAAACAGCAGTCAAAACAGATGGAGATGCTGGTATCATTGCGTGGTGGAAAGATGTGGATAATAATGCTTATATCGGTTTCGATACAAAGAACCACAATTGGTATTTGCGTACCATTATTAATGGTAAAGAAAAGGAGGAATATTTCACTTTGCCTAAAGATTTTCGTTGGGGTGTTTATCATCATTTACGTATTGAACGTAATCAGGATTGTTTAAAAGTATGGTTGGATGAAATACCATCTCCTCAAAAACATCTGTTTACAAAGATTATTCCTGTGACGGAACCCGGTGTTCCCGGAGTATTTGATCGGACTAAAAAAGCTTTGTTCGAAGGGGTGACTTATACTATCGGATTTGATGATGACCGGATACAGTTAAAAGAACATTCAGAAATATTGAAAGGTGATTTTCTTGATCATTATGAATTTAGTTTTCAACTTTCAGGTTTGTCCGATTGTAAGATGTCAGGAAGCTATCCGGTTTATGTGGATAAAGATAACTATGTAAAAGCTCAATTTAATGGTATCACGCGTATGCTGGAAGTGGTAGTTGTAAAACAAGGACAACAGATACTTGATAAAAAATATCCGTTGGAACATTTACAAATGGTTTATCCTGATGTGAAGTATACTGATTTTGTCGAAAAATGTTATCGTTTTATATCGCCTTCATGGATAAATGCCCTTTACCTGAACCGTCATGAAGTAGGGAATAAGGCGGAGTTTGTAGACGATATGTTTAGTAAATTTACAATAGAATATTTGAATGAGGGAAAATGGTATCCATTGAATAACAGCGGGGCGACGGTGGCAGAGCATCTGGCTTATAATCGTTTGTCTTTTACTCCGATAAAAACGGAAGGTATTCGTTTTATTAATAAAGACGCTCAGGATTTGGAACGGCATATTTATAAGTTGGGAATTCAAGAACAATTAAAGGAATCTTATAATTTCCGTGCGGTGAGAAGGGGAAATAAGCTCTATCTTTTTGTTGACGGAAGAGAATTAGGGAGATTGGATATTCATTATCCTGCTTCTTGTGTAGGATTTTGTTCTGGAAATTATTCTCCGGTATATAAAGGAATATTGTATTATCATATAGGAAACTGACTAGTATTATGAAAAAAAAAATGATTTTTATTTGGTTATTGATGTTGGGGACATTGACTTCTTGTCAGTCATGTTCCTCAGAATATAAGAATGTGAATGAAATAATTGTGGAAGAGCTGGAAATACCTGTTCCACTGGGTGACCCGTTTATATTGTTGCACAATGGGACTTATTATGCTTATGGTACTCACTCGGATGAAGGAATAGAGGTTTATATCTCGGATAATTTAAAAACGTGGAAATATAAAGGGCTGGCTTTGAATAAGAAGGATTCATGGGCAGACTGTTGGTTTTGGGCACCGGAAGTATATGAAGTGAATGGTAAATTTTATATGTATTATTCGGCAGATGAGCATATTTGTGTAGCAGTGGCAGATTCCCCTGTAGGACCATTTATACAAAATAAGCAAGAACCTATGATTGTTGAGGAGAAATGTATTGATAATTCTTTTTTCATGGATGATGACGGTACTCCTTATTTGTCATTTGTCCGTTTTAATGATGGGAATAATGTATGGATAGCCGAGTTGGAAAAAGATTTGATAACCCTTAAGAAAGAAACGATGCGTCCTTGTATTCATGTTTCACAGGCTTGGGAGGAAGTGTGGCCTCGAGTCAATGAAGGTTCTTATATTCTCAAACACAATGGAATTTATTATATGACTTATTCTGCGAATAGTTATGAAAGTCCATTCTATGGTGTAGGTTGTGCTACAGCTACCGATATAATGGGGGAATGGGCTAAATACGACGAAAATCCATTATTGCAAAATCCTGGTGGGTTGGTAGGTGTAGGGCATAGCGCCATGTTCACTGATAAAGAGGGAAAACTTCGTATTGTATTCCATGCCCACAAAGATAAAAGTAATATTCATCCGCGTGCTATGTATATTGGTACGGTAAATTTTGAGAATGTGAATGGAACAGACCGTATGAGAATCAGTAAAGAATATATAACTCCTAAATTACTGCAATGAGAAAAAATTTGATCCTGTCTATCTGCTTTTGTTTGGTGTCTTGCTCATCATCGTCTGCGCAAGAAGAAATATCTGATGGTGATAAAACCAGCTATTACTGGAATCCGGTGATAGATTATAGTCTGCCCGATCCTACTATTATAGAAGGTGGTGATGGTTATTATTATTTGTATGCAACCGAAGATATTCGTAATTTGCCGATCCATCGTTCCAAGGATTTGATTAATTGGGAATGGGTAGGTACAGCATTCACGGATCGAACGCGTCCTGATTTTGAACCGGGTGGAGGCTTATGGGCTCCGGATATCAATAAGATAGGTGATACGTATGTACTTTATTATTCTATGTCTAAATGGGGAGGTGAGTGGACCTGTGGGATCGGAGTTGCTACATCCGACAAACCGGAAGGGCCGTTCATTGACAAGGGACCGTTGTTCCGAAGCAAGACAATTCAAGTTCAAAATTCTATAGACCAATTTTTCATGGAAGATAACGGGAAAAAATACCTGTTTTGGGGTAGTTTCCGCGGTATCTATGGGATAGAGCTGTCGGGAGACGGCCTATCTGTTTGGGACGGAGCCAAAAAAAGACAGGTTGCCGGAACCGCCTACGAAGGTACTTACATCCATAAAAGGGGCGATTATTATTATCTGTTTGCCTCGATAGGGAGTTGTTGTGAGGGATTGAAAAGTACCTATACTACAGTTGTAGGCCGTTCTGACAGCCTGTTCGGCCCGTACACCGACAAACAGGGACGACCGATGATGGAAAATCATCACGAGATTCTGATTCATGGAAATGAGGCGTTTGCTGGTACGGGGCATAACTCGGAAATCGTCACGGACGATCGTGGAAACGATTGGGTTCTCTATCATGCTGTGAGTCGGGAACATCCTACCGGACGTGTCCTGATGTTAGACCGGATTCGTTGGAAAGATGGCTGGCCGGAAGTCGAAGGGGCGAGTCCTTCTCTGGAAGCGGAAGCACCGGAGTTTATTAATTGAAAGTTGAAGATTGAAAGTGAAAATCAATTACAAATCATAAATCATAAATCATGAAAAAGACCTTATTAGCATGTTGTGCATTAGCACTGACCTTGGGCGCACAGGCTCAATGGAAACCGGTAGGAGATAAGATCAAGACACCGTGGGCGGAACAAGTGAATCCGGCGAATGTCCTTCCCGAATATCCCCGTCCTCAATTGGAACGTGGCGATTGGCAAAATCTGAACGGGGAATGGGAATATGCCATCAAACCGGTTGGCGATGTAGAACCGGCAACATTCGATGGTAAGATTTTGGTTCCTTTTGCTGTCGAATCCTCTCTGTCTGGCGTACAGAAAGAAGTTGGCGAAAACAGCGAATTATGGTATAAGCGTACTTTTTCCGTTCCTTCAGCCTGGAAAAACAAGGATATCGTATTGAATTTCGGTGCGGTGGATTGGAAAGCGGACGTGTTTGTAAACGACATCCTGATCGGTTCTCATAAAGGCGGTTTCACTCCGTTCTCCTTCAACATCACTCCGTATCTGACAGGAAAGAACAACCAGAAGCTGGTTGTCCGTGTATGGGATCCTAGTGATAAGGGATATCAACCGCGCGGTAAACAAACTTCCCGTCCGGAAGGCATTTGGTACACACCAGTAACCGGTATCTGGCAGACAGTATGGTTGGAACCGGTAGCTGCTGCCCATGTGACTTCGGTAAAGTCTATTTCCAATATTGACAATAATACGTTGAATGTGACGGTCGGAACTTCCTGCGACTGCAATTC
>ENA-ORMN01003277-ORMN01003277.1-human-gut-metagenome-genome-assembly--contig:-NODE-3277-length-12951-cov-3.406483_pt1 | contig 12951 bp, 10 predicted proteins | sample MGYA00242102_ERZ508993 | MGnify/ENA primary metagenome ERZ508993 (study PRJEB26280, sample SAMEA2338770) | human gut metagenome | biome: human gut; feature: human-associated habitat; material: faeces... | reverse complement strand
TTGACTTTGTCTATCGGAGAGAATGAGCAATATGAAAAGTACATGAATACGGCATGCAAGGCCATCCAGGATCTGATAAATGGACGGCCCGTGAGTGTCCAAATTTATGAGATGGAGCAGCCGGATACCTTGTTGTGGGCTATTTGGTGTATCCAGCAGTTTGCGCGTTATAATAGCCGGAAGGTTTGCTATGAAAAATATGGTAATCTGTTGGTTGAGATTATTAAATATATAATTGAAGGAAAGCATCCTAATTTGTCCTTGCATGATAACGGGTTGTTATATAGTTGCGGAGTAGATACCCCAATTAGTTGGATGAATTCTACTTCAAACGGACGCCCTATTATTCCCAGATCTGGCTATTTGGTTGAATTTAATGCCTTGTGGTATAATGCCCTGAAATTTGTCAGTTTGACATTGTCTGAATTAAATGATCCACAGTGTCAAGACTTTGTGGAACAACTTAATAGATTGGCTGGAATTGTCGAAAAATCGTTTAAAGATGTATTCTTGAACGAGTATGGCTATTTGCTTGATTATGTAGATAATAAGATGATGGATTGGAGCGTTCGTCCTAATCAGCTGTTTGCCATATCGTTAGATTTTTCACCATTGGATATTAAAGAGCAAAAAAAGGTGCTGGATATCTGTACGAGAGAGTTGCTAACACCGAAAGGAATCCGCTCGCTTTCTCCCAAGAGTGGGGGCTATAATCCATTCTATGTCGGAAAGCAGGTAAACCGTGATTTTGCTTACCATCAGGGAACAGCATGGCCTTGGCTTACGGGATTCTATTTGGAAGCTTATTTCCGCGTGTATAAAATGAGTGGTATCAGCTATATCGAACGTCAGCTGATTGGTTTTGAGGAAGAGCTTTTTTATCATTGCGTCGGAACTATTCCTGAATTATTCGATGGGAATCCGCCATTTAGCGGTAGAGGAGCTATTTCTTTTGCCATGAATGTGAGCGGAATCTTAAGAGCGATTCGGCTGTTGGAACGTTATAAAGTAGATGACAAATAAAAGCAGAATAATATGAAAGTATTAATGTTCGGTTGGGAATTTCCACCTCATATCTTGGGGGGCTTAGGAACCGCAAGTTATGGCATTACAAAAGGTCTTTCATTGCAACCAGATATGCAGATTACCTTTTGTCTACCTCGTCCGTGGGGTGATGAAGATAAATCTTTTATGCATATTATTGGAATGAGTGAAGTCCCGATTGTCTGGAAAGATGTGGATTGGGACTATGTGCAAAATAGAATCGGTGATAAAATGGATCCGCAGGATTATTTCAATTTGCGGGATCATATTTATGCAGATTTCAATTATAGGCTGACTGATGATTTGGGATGTATTGAATTCTCTGGTTGTTATCCTACAAATTTGTATGATGAAATAAATAACTATTCTATTGTTGCAGGAGTCGTGGCAAGAACAGAGCAGTTTGATATTATCCATGCGCACGATTGGCTGACTTATCCTGCAGGAATTCATGCCAAAAATGTGTCGGGAAAGCCTCTTGTAATCCATGTGCACGCGACAGATTTTGACCGTAGCCGCGGAAATGTAAATCCGACTGTTTATAGTATCGAAAAAGATGGTATGGATCATGCCGACTGTATTATGTGTGTAAGTGAATTAACACGGCAAACGGTGATCAATCATTATTATCAGGATCCTGCCAAATGTTTTGTAATGCATAATGCGGTTTATCCTTTGTCTGATGATATCAAAGATTTTGTGAATCAGCGAAATGAGGAGAAGCATCGCAAGGAAAAGGTTGTTACATTTTTAGGGCGTATCACCATGCAGAAGGGGCCGGAGTACTTTGTGGAAGCTGCCGTACAAGTGCTTCAACGTACACAAAATATACGGTTCTGTATGGCCGGGTCAGGAGATATGATGAGTAGTATGATTGAAATGGTTGCTCAGCGAGGTATTGCAGATCGATTCCATTTCCCTGGTTTTATGAAAGGTCGGCTGGTTTATGAGGCTTTGCGCGATAGCGATGTTTATGTAATGCCTTCAGTTTCTGAACCTTTCGGAATTTCACCTCTTGAAGCCATGCAGTGTGGAGTACCTTCAATAATTAGTAAGCAGAGTGGTTGCGCTGAAATATTGAACAATTGTATAAAGGTAGACTATTGGGATATTAATGCAATGTCTGATGCCATGTATTCAATTTGTACAAATGATGCACTGTATCAGTATTTGAAAGAAGAAGGAAGAAAGGAAGTTGATCAGATAACTTGGGAAAAAGTTGGTGAGCGTATCTACGCTCTTTATTGTCAAACCATAGATAAAAATAACCGATAAACAGGGCTAAATATGAAAACGATTTGTCTATATTTTGAAATACATCAGAACATTCATTTAAAGCGGTATCGTTTCTTTGATATCGGTACAGATCATTACTATTATGATGATTATGAAAACGAGCGTTCAATTACGGAAACGGCCGAGCGTTCGTACATTCCGGCACTCAATGCCTTGATTGAGATGGCCCAGCAGTATGGAGATTATTTTAAATGTGCTTTTTCGCTGTCCGGAAGTGCAATTGAATTGCTTGAGTGTCATTCTCCTCAAGTAATTGAATTGTTGCAAAAGTTATCAAATACAGGCTGTGTGGAGTTCTTAGCAGAGCCGTATTCTCATGGCTTTTCTTCGTTGGCAAACGAAGCCTGTTTTAAGGAAGAGGTTGCGCGTCTGTGCAAGAAAGTAAAAGATCTGTTCGGGCAGGAGCCTAAGATATTCCGTAACTCTTGTTTAGTTTATTCCGATGAAATTGGTGAGTTGGTGGCTCAAATGGGATTTAAAGGAATGTTGGCAGAAGGGGCACGAAACGTTTTGGGATGGAAGAGTCCGCATTATGTTTATAATTGTAATCGCGATCCGCGTTTGAAGTTGCTTTTGCGCGATTATCGCCTTTCTGAGGATGTTAGTTTACGTTTTAATGATTCCAATTGGAGCGAGTATCCTTTATTTGCAGATACGTATGCAGACTGGATTGCCCAGTTGCCGGAAGAAGAACAGGTAATCAACCTCTTCATGGAACTTTGTGCTTTGGGTATTTTCCAACCGCTGTCATCTAATATTCTGGAGTTCCTTAAAGCATTACCTTCTAAGTGCAAAGAACGTGGAATCGTATTTTCTACTCCTTCAGAGATTTGTGCAAAGATTAAATCAGTGGGCGAATTGAATGTATCATATCCTACATCGTGGGTTGATGAAGAACGCGATATGAGTCCTTGGTTAGGAAATGTAATGCAGCGTGAAGCGTATAACAAGTTGTATAGCATTGCTGATCGCGTCAGAATGTGTTCTGACCGTAAAATCAAGCAAGATTGGGTCTATCTGCAGGCTTCCAACAATTTGCGTTTCATGAGTACTAAGCCCAACAGTTACGGCAGCTATCGGGGTATATATGATTCACCTTACGATGCGTTTACTAACTATATGAATATTTTGGGTGACTTCATTACTCGTGTGAATAACCTGTACCCTGCCGATATGGATATGGAGGAACTTAATTCATTCCTTACAACCATTAAAAATCAGGATGAGGAACTCGTAATTAAGGATAAGGAAATAGCACGTTTACAGCACATGTTGGCAAAGTTGGAGCCAGAGACAAAGGTAAAGAAGTCTACGGCTACCGCTAAAAAGACCACGACCAAAAAGGTGACACGCGCGAAGTAAGTTTATTATTGAATCCATTTTCAGAAAAAATGCCATGGAGGGAAAGGTTCTTTTCATGGCATTTATGTCGTCATAAGTAACGTATGTATAAAGTCCAGGGCGGAAAAACGCGGAAAGAGAATAGCCATATTCAGTTGTGTTACAGTTGTCGTGTAAAGTATTTTGCATGTTTATTGGCTATCTTTTGGTATATTTTCTGTTGTGCTGAAGGTTCAGTTAGAGCAGAGAATACAAGGTTTGTCCGGATTTATACAATGTCTGACGTTGTATCAGGAAATTATCTGATTGGCGCTTTTTCCAGAGTTTCCAGCGCTGTGGGGATGAGGAGTTATTTAATGTCTTCAGTTTCTGCTGATCATAAGCGTAAGGCTGTTTCTGTGGATTTGCAGGATCGGGAGATTATAAGTGATGCCGAGTCCAATTGTATTTGGCAGTTGCAAAAGGCCGATGATGGGCTGTGGCATATTCTTAGCGCAAATTCACAACTGGGACTGACTGCTTCCGGGACTACAGATTTAGAGCTAACCTCATCATACGATGATTGGATTGTACGATTTGTTGGTAACGGAGCTTTTGAAATTACAGACGGAACTCAACGTCGTATAGGATTGAATTCTGCAGCCAGTGGTGTTTATTTTGGGCGTTATCTTCCGCAGGTTGTTGATACGGTTTATTTGGCTTTATACCGAGCGATGGAGCATATCAATTCATCTTATGTCCCTCAAGATGGAGACACCGTGTCGTTGGCCGCAATGTTGGGAGGTACGGCGTATGCATATTGTACAGCTGACAGTTTGTGTGACGTAGGCGATTTCCTGACGGTTAATAATCGTTTGGCACATGGAGTGCCGTCGTGTCGTTATATAGTGGAGTCCTATATGAATGACTCTGATTCAGCATTTAGCTTGCGAACTTTAAATGATGCGTATTTACGCCTTTCGGAGGAAAAAGGGATAATTGTTTTGCGAGAGAGTGAAATTCCACAACCGTGGGGGATGGATGAAATATCTCTGTTTTCATTATTAGAGAGTGATACGATTCGCGTGTATGCAAAATCGGATGCCGGACATCATCTCTCGTTGACATGTAATGCCGACGGACCTGCTGTTAGCCTGTTGCCATGTTCGGCTTCGGCAATTACAAAAGAATTCAAGCCACATTGTGTTTCGTTGAGCGGTGCATACAGTATGCCAACAGTCGATAGCTTATTGCAAGAAGACCGATATAGGGCATATGATTTTTCAGCAGCAGATTTGCCTCAAAGATTTTGTACCAAAAGCTATTCGTTTGACAACAGTAACCGTTTGTTTTATTGTCTGGAAGAGCAATTGGCCAGTCTTCCTGAGAATCTGGGTAATGTGATAGCAGGAGCCGAAGGAATTTATAATGCGGCAGGCCCTATAACGTGGATTGATCGTGTTCCTTTAAGTATACCTTATTCCTTTGGATTAAATGGCGAGGTTGTCAAATATGTTCGTCAAGCTTGTCTTGACGGAGGGTGGGAAACCCTTTATTTGCCTTTTGCATGCAGTACATTGCCCAATAATTTTCATTTTGAACAGTACGTCGGGATAGAAGATAGGTATTTGCGTTTTGAGCCTGCAACCGAAATTCAGGCCAATGTGCCTTATGTTTTTCGTTACACAGGAAATCCCTTACAGGAATCTGTTGCTGAACTTGTACTAACGTCCGATAATGGGCAGATCTTGTCAAATTGTCAGGAGGAATCTGTAGATTCAGAATATGCTCCGATGGCAGGGACTTATGAAGATATTTACGTGGATAATAGCAATGCCGGGAATTTTTATTTCCTAAATGCCGAAGGTACTAATTTTGTGCGGGCTGCAGCAGGAAGTATTTTGCATCCGTTTCGTCTTTATATGGATTTTGCTGATGAAAATCCCGTAGGTTATGTCGTATATATGAAAACAAATACCGGTATCATATCTGGGACAGGACAAAGCCCCAATGATGAAATATATGATTTATGCGGCAGACGTTTAAAACGGCGTCCCCACGGATTTTATATACAGAATGGACATAAAATGTATAATTTAAAATAATAAGACATGGTAATAGCAGTTGATTTTGATGGAACTATTGTAGAAGATCGTTATCCTGGTATAGGTAAGGAACGTCCTTTTGCTACGGCTACATTGCGAAGACTGATTGAGCGTGGTCATCGATTAATATTGTGGACTGTGCGCGAAGGTGAGTTGCTTGATGAAGCCGTAGCGTGGTGCGAGGAACGGGGTGTTGAGTTTTATGCGGTAAATAAGGATTTTTACGAAGAAACAAAGGAGGAGAATAAGCATTATAGCCGTAAAATAAAGGCTGATGTATTTATTGATGACCGTAATTTGGGCGGCTTGCCGGATTGGGGGATGATTTACCAGATTATTGTGGAGCATAAAACTTACGAACAGTGTCTGTTGGAGCGCATGGGGCAGCCGATACCGAAGAAAAAGAAAGCCTGGTGGAAATTCTGATTATTATAAGAATAATTTAGAGAATAAAGAGAGATTATCTCCTGCATATCGAGGGGTAATCTCTTTTTTGTAGTCCAAACTGTTTTTTGAATAACATCATCCGTTCTCCTTTCTTGCATATTGCGGGAATTATTAGTAAAAAAACAGGGTCTGACTTTATGGAGTTAGTGTTCCTTGAAAAATGATTAAGGTTTGACCTTGTTTGTTTTTCTCGTGTGGTAGATTGTTTGCGAAAATAGATTTGAATAATGTTTTCGTAGTCACAAAAATAACCATCTCTCATAAGAGAAATTTATCTTGTCATACGAACGGGGGTGAATAACCGATTTTTGGTGGTGAACGAATGGAATGTAATTTTGTTTCCAGAGTAAAAGAACATAATTTTGCACTATCCAGTCAATGAGACAGATACAAGAATTTTATATTTTACATTTATGAAGAAGAGAACAATAATCACAATGGTTCTGGTAGGAATCCTTGGCTTGGCGCAAGCCCAAAACAACTCCATAAGTGACAAACACTTGCAGTCTGTTATAGCGATAAGTCGCGTATTAGGAGACGGTCGAAAGGTTGAGACCGTTGTACTTCAATACGACACACCTATTAGCAACAAAAGTCTTTCCACTGAGAGTTATCATGTAGAAGATAAGGAGGTGACACGCATATATGCTAACAATGTTCCCGAACGAGCACAACAAGGAACAGACGGACAGTATGTCATCATTGAAGTAAAGGCAGAAGTAGATTTGAATGCTCAGCCTCAAATGCCTAGTGAGGCTGACAAAGAAAAAAACAGGAACGCGATCGTATGCAGGGAGGTCCGGGATTACGTGCAGGATGGAGCACCGGGGGAAATGACAAATATCACGGTAATGCCGTAGTAACGCAAATCGCTGATATAAAGACCTGTGCAGGAATAACCTACAAGGCAAGCACCTTGCCGATAGAAAGTACTTTCGAGAAATGCCTCGTGGCAGATGATTTCAGACAAGAAGACTTTATAAGTCCGTATACTGGACAAGTATTACCTTATAATATATACTTGCCGGAGGACTATAATCCGGCAGAACAATATCCTTTGGTACTCTTCATCCACGATGCAGGAGTGGCCAGTGGAGACGTCACGCACACACTTTATCAGGGGAACGGTGCGACTTCGTGGGCAGAGCCGGAAGCACAAGCACGTCATAAGTGCATTGTTGTTGCCCCAGAGTATCCGGTTATTACGGTAGATGATAACTGGAACTACAGCCACCACCTTGATGCCACCATTGCTTTATTAAAAGAGCTCCAGACTAAATATTCCATTGACCCGAAACGCATTTATACTACAGGCCAGTCAATGGGATGCATGTCATCCATTGTGTTGATGTTAAAAGAGCCGGATCTGTTTGCCGGTGCACTACTTGTAGCAGGAAAATGGAATCCTTCCCTAATGGGACCGTTGGACAAACAGAACATCTGGATTATTTCATGCGAAGGCGATACTTCGTCCAATTCATTGCAAGGACAAGCTGTAGAATTGTGGCGTAGTCAGGGTAGCAAGGTAACAGAAGCAACATGGGATATGACGTTGCCAAAGGAACAACTCTCCGAGGAAGCAAACAAAATGCGTGCTGAAGGTAACCATTTGCTGTTTACCCATCTTACAGGCGGCAATCATCGCGCCACATGGTTTGTGGCATACGGCATAGAAGGTGTGCAGGATTGGCTGTTTGAGCAACATAAATAATAAGCATCCCTTTTTCAAGGAAAAAACAGTTTATAAAAATGAAAGTCTGATGAAAAATGCAACGCTTTACATCGATCTGGCATTCAGCTTTATCCTATTGCCATTGGTAATATACGCATTCCCGGTGGAAAGATGGTGGGGTACATATCCTTTATTTTTCTGTTCGTTTGTCGGATGGTTGTATGTTACCTATTTTTTATACAAATACTTCATTATACCCAGGCTGTTTCTGAAGGGCAAAAAGCGTGTGGTAGCACTGATAACGGTGCTACTCTCGCTGTCTGTCACCTTCTTTTTTTCAGCCTACGAAATAACATCACCCCTTTACCAGATTCATCAGCAACAACGTGAGATTTCTCCGTATCCCAATTGAGGAATCAGACAAAATCAACAGGCGATATGGTTACATTACATTCTAGTTGTCATTTTTTGTTTTGCTGTAGGAATGCTAAAAGAAGTATACAGACAAAAGCTGGCGCGGACAGAAATGGAATATGAGCGTAACAGGGCGGAACTCGCACTCTATAAAGCACAGATAAATCCGCATTTCCTCTTCAATACGCTCAACACGCTCTACGGATTGCTTGTTACCCAGTCTGACAAGACAGAGGTAACTCTCGAACGTTTTATCAACCTGACCAAGTATATGTACAACAATGCCAATCGGGAATTTATCCCTCTGTCGGAAGAAGTGGATTATATCGGACAATACATAGCTCTTCAGAAACTGCGATTGAATGAACTGGCAGATGTCCGTTTTACACACGATGTGGAGAGGGGAGAAATTCCTATTCCTCCTATGATGCTTATCACATTCGTGGAAAATGCGTTTAAATACGGAATATCTTCCAACGATTCTTGCTTTATACATATCCGGCTTAGCCAACAGGCAGATAAACTATATTTTGAAGTAACGAACTCTACATTCGACCGTGAAGTGAAAGGCTCCGGCCGAATGGGTATAAAGAACTGCCGTCGCAGGCTTGAATTATTGTATCCCGACCGCCACCGTTTAGACATTGAACAGGGAAGTGAAGGGATATTCCGTGTCCGACTTGAAATAAAACTAGAAGAAACAGCATGAAAGTAATAGCTATAGATGACGAACCCATTGCACTGAATATCATAGAACGATATTGTAAACGTCGTGGAGGTATAGTGCTGGAAACATATAGTAAACCACGCATGGGAATGCAACGTATTCGTGAATGGTTGCCTGACATTGTACTGCTCGACATTGAGATGAACGGTACGTCTGGTATTGAACTGGCCAGACAGCTTCCATCGTCTTGTTGCCTGATATTTACCACCGCATATGCACACTATGCATTGGATGGCTTTGAAGTAAATGCTGTGGATTTTCTACACAAACCATACTTCTACGAACGTTTCGACCGCGCCATACAAAAGGCAGAACATTGGTTACGTATGAACGATTTGCTTCGCACGTCTGAATCTGCCACACGTCAATTCATGTTAAAGTCGGAATATAAGAATGTAACCGTTTCTATAGATATGATTCTGTATATTGAATCTATTGACAATTATGTCAAGGTACATCTTGCAGATGGTACGTCCGTGCTCTCCAAAATGCCTCTGCGTACAATTGAAGAACAATTACCGCAAGGAGAATTTATCCGAATCCATCGCTCGTTCATAGTTTCCCGTTGTCGCATTTCACGTTTCTCGCGGTCTGAAGTTACGCTGACTAAAGATGAAAAGGTACTTCCAATCGGTAAGAAATATCTGGATGATGTAATTCAACAACTAAAAGATACACTCCGCTCTTAATTTATGAGTCCAATCGATTACTAATAACAAATTGTCTTTTCTTTCATTTTCTTTTTGATAATCTTGTTTCAATAGATAAATGTTATAGATGCCAGTACGGCTCCTACATAGCCTATACGCGACATAGAAAGTGTGTACATACCAGAGCCTATATATGTGCCGCATGCTATTTCCAAATTAAAAATACCGGAAAATAAGTCATCGATACTGCAATGGTTTCGATTGGTGAGTTGTTTATTGTTTCAGCCTGCATACAATACCACATTAGAGGCTGTAAATACCATACCCCACAAGGCGCACAACAGGATAAGCAACATGCAGCGGCTTGAAGTAGCATAAGACAACTAAAGATACCCAAAAGTACAAAGCCTGTGAACTTGTAAGGATTCTTATTATAAAATCAAGAAAAAGCAAGACTACCGTGATTGTAATCGTAGTCTTGCAACTTGTTTTAAAAATGGCTCTTTATAACTATATCAGGTGTATATATGAGGTAGCGATAGCAAATGAAATAATAAAAAAATCCAACAAGACAGATTTTTTAAGGAACGGCAGCTTTTGTAAAGATAAAGTTTCCCGATTCGGTATTTTGGAAGTATCGGCATGAGGTAAATATCCAATTAGGGGATGACAGATGATTTTTTCGGGGTAGCAGGAGATTTACTATATTCCACAACTTAGCAAAAGGGCGAGTTTGACAATCAGTAGCAACCCCAAGTCAAAAGGTAAGTTGATTATGTAGTAGAAGGGATTTATGGTCAACAATAGTAAAGAAGATTTTCGATGAAAAGATAATCAATGATCCGAGGATAAAAGACATAAGTCACTACCAGAATCTTCCCGGAGTGACTTATGTCTTTACTGTTTATCTCTTTTTATTGTTGAAAGCGGCGGCTTGCACGGAGCAGATGTCGCGTTGCGCTGATTAATTCTTGCGTTTCCTGCAGGGAGTTAAGATATAGCAATATGATTTTGATATTGCTGTTTTCCTTTTGTAGTTGACCCTGTATTTCATGACGCATTTGCGAAATCCTGCTTTTTAGGGCATTTCCATCAACTAATACGGAATCAGCATTGCTGAAATCTCCAGAAGTAATGATGTCATGTACCTGATCAAGCATTTTCTCTGTCTCTTGGCAAATAGGGTGGAATTGTTTGATGTATTCTTTAGGCAGAGGGCTGAAGTTGTTGTCTACATGTTCCATACAGGGTTCCAGCATACGTTTAAGACAGTATATGATTTGTGAGCAACTGTTGCATCCCAAGTGAAACCATGTATTCTTTTCAACAGCTTGCAGATAATCAATTTTGCGCATACCGATAATTTCTTTTCGGCGATAGCGCTTCCATTTGCTTTTTTCCTGACTGATGACTTCGGAGGCGTGTTTCAGTGATTTGATATTTTCGTTGAAAAGGCCTTGGGTAATTTCTGTGAATGAGTTTTTTGATAATTCAATCAGTTCAGATTGGGCCTGGCGGATGTGTTTGAGCAGCAGATTCCAACTTTCGTTTTTGTCATGACTACGCACCAGGCTTCTGAATATTAGATCCACGTTGTCTACTTCCTGTTTTTTCTTGAAACGACGATTGTTGTTAATCAGCACAAGTGCAAGCACAACCATTGTTGCACACATGGCAACTACACCACCCAGATGGTTGACCGTAGCAAATGTGAAACTTACGATGAAGGCTGCTCCTGCGGTAAGAAACCAGCCGCCAATAACGGTTATTACACCTGTGATACGGTAAACGGCAGTTTCGCGTCCCCATGCTCTATCTGCCAATGACGTACCCATAGCTACCATAAATGCCACGTAAGTGGTAGATAGGGGAAGTTTTAATGAAGTTCCGACAACGATCAGAAGGGCTGCTAATACCAAATTTACCGAGGCACGAATGAGGTCAAATGACATGTTATCGTCCAGTATGGCTTCGTCTGTGTTGAATCGGGAATTAATCCATCTTTTGATGCTTTTGGGTACATAATGTGTAATGATTGATGTAGTATTCAATACTCCTCTTACGGTATGGCGTGCGATTCGTGATGAACTAAACACTTCCTCGCCCTCGTCTTGGCGTGCCAGATTGTTGGAGGTTTCAATAACCTTGCGGGCTTTCTTTGACCGGAAAATGGAAATAATCATTACAACGCCTGCTGCCACCAGAAATATGGGCACAATGCGGTCGAATCCGGGATTTTTTCCAGCAAGTATTCCCATATGGTATTGGCTGGCTGTTGCCCCATGGGCGTTTTGTGTGAAGTCAAGATAGGATTCAAGTCCGGAAAGCGGTACTCCAATAAAATTGACCAGGTCGTTTCCGGCAAAAGCCATGGCCAGTGAAAAGGTACCAAAAAGAACTATAATTTTGAAAATATTAATTTTAAGCAGATAGAGGATTTCAATACATATGGTTGCAATGATAAAACAACTGGTTAGTATTAAGACTTTGTGGCTGCCAATCCAATCTTGTACATTGCTGGTCATGAATTTGGCGTTGCCAATTCCGCTTACGATAAGAAAATAAAAGATTACTGTAATAGAAATACCTCCGAATATGGCAATCGTCCATTTTAAATGATTCGTATACTTAAAAGTGAACACCAGACGTGTTATCCACATTACGATTAAACCGATGACAAAGGCAATTGCAACAGACAGAAATATTCCGATAATTACCGAGAGTGCTTTATCAGTATTAATCAGTTCTGCATATGTGAATCCCTGGTTGAATATCTTGGAGATGGCCAAGGCAGAACTACCGCCCAACAACCCAAACACCATAGAAACAGTGGTTGAGGTTGGCATTCCCAAAGTATTGAAAATGTCCATCAAAATGATGTCTGTGGTGGAAACTGCCAGGAAGATGCATATCACTTCTTCAAAAGTGTAATAACTTGGGCTTAAAATGCCGTGCCTGGCAATATCCATCATTCCACTGCTTGTAGAGGCACCAACAAATATGCCGACAGCTGCTACTATTAATATCGTCCTGAATTTGGCTGCGTTTGCACCTACTGCGGGGCTTAGAAAATTGACCGCATCGTTTGTAACTCCTACTGACAAATCAAATGTTGCCAATACGAATAGAAAAATAAGTATACCTAGATATACAAAGTCCATACTGTTAAAATGTTGAGTCAATGTAAATATATTGCAAAGATATTACAATTCTCTTAAAAAACAATACTTCGGTAAAAATTTACCGCGCTAAAAGTTAAACATTTGAAGCCGGCTA
>ENA-ORMN01003274-ORMN01003274.1-human-gut-metagenome-genome-assembly--contig:-NODE-3274-length-12956-cov-2.362608_pt1 | contig 12956 bp, 11 predicted proteins | sample MGYA00242102_ERZ508993 | MGnify/ENA primary metagenome ERZ508993 (study PRJEB26280, sample SAMEA2338770) | human gut metagenome | biome: human gut; feature: human-associated habitat; material: faeces... | reverse complement strand
GATGCTGCCGGCATCCGCGCCGAAATCGACTTGAGAAACGAAAAGATCGGCTACAAGATCCGCGAGGCTCAGACTCAGAAGATCCCCTACATGATAATCGTCGGCGATAAGGAAGCCGAAAACGGCACTGTCTCCGTGCGCACACGCGCCGGCGGCGACGAGGGCAGCATGCAGGTAGAAGACTTCATCGCAAAGCTCGGCGAAGAAGTGGCCACCAGAGCAAAATAATTATTTCAGCCTGCCGATACCCGGCAGGCTGTTCGAAAATAAGGAGAAGCTATGAAATTACTTTTCAAGCAACGCTTTTTCTCGTGGTTTGACAGCTATGATATTTACGATGAGGGCGGAAGAGGCGTGTTCACGGTGGAGGGCAAGCTCGGCTGGGGGCATGTGCTGCATGTTTTGGACGCAGGCGGCCGCCATGTAGGCACGGTGCGCGAAAAGGTGCTGACGCTGTTCGAGCCGAAGTTCGAGATATTCACCGGTGCAGATGAATACATCGGCTGTATAACAAAGCGATTTACATTCTTTAAGCCAAAGTTCGATATTGACTTCAACGGTTGGCAGGTCGAGGGTGATTTCTGGGGCTGGGACTACTCGGTCGTGTCGCCAACGGGCGAAACGGTCGCCGTCATAACAAAGGAGCTTTTCAACTGGACCGACACCTATTCCATCGACGTTGCGCGCCCCGAGAATGCCCTGTGTGCGCTCATGCTCGTGCTTGCTATCGACGCCGAAAAGTGCAGCCGAAATAACGGCTAAACGCTATTTTCTGTACAGAAAAGACCTCCGCTCAAGACTGTTTGACCCGAGCAGAGGTCTTTCCTTTTCCCAAAATTTAAAATGCGTAGAACAAAATGCCGAGACCGGCGGAAAGCACGATCATCAAAATGGGCGAGGGTGCTTTCTTTTTAAAGTGCTTATAGCCAAAGTGCAAAGTAATCAGCAGCAGCAAAATCACAACACCGCGCAGATCGACCTCGGGGGCGCTTCGTATGGTCGTAAAGCCGAATAGCGTGCTGAAGCCCATCGTCAGCGCCGTAGCCAAAATGAGCGCCACCACGCACGGACGCACGCCGGAGAGGAATGCCTGTACACCGGCGTATTTCAGCAGATTACTCAACACTGCCGCAATGAGCAAAATAATGACGAACGAGGGGAGCACCACGCCCAAAGTCGCGAGCAGACTGCCCAACACGCCGCCTTGCGAAGATCCGATGAACGTCGCCATGTTGACGGCAAGCGGGCCGGGGGTCGATTCGGACACCGCAATAAAGTTGATGAACTCGCTTTCCGTGAGCCAGTGATTCGAGAGCACGGCTTCGCGGATGAGGGAGATCATGCCGTAGCCGCCACCGAACGACACTGCGCCAATCTCAAGGAAGGTCAGGAATAATTTAAAATAGATCATTTTACGTCACCGCCTTTTCCACGCAGGCGCTGTATGAAGTAGGCCGCAAGACCAACCACACCGCTAAGCAAAATAAAGTAGATGGACGAAAACGAAACCGCGAAAACGGAAAACGCTATCATGCAAACCGCTACGCCTGTGACAAGCACGGTATTGAGCGCCGTCTTTTCAAGACTTTTCAGCATGCGCACACCGGCGGAAAAGATGAGGTACACAACGCACACCTGAATTCCGCGGAACGCGCAGGAAACGAATTTCAAGCTCAAAAACTGGTCAAAGAATAGGGAAATAAGGTAGATGATGACAAACGAAGGGATACACACCCCAAGCGTGGCCGTCGCCGCGCCGGGCACACCGGCAATGTGATAACCGATATACGTTGCGCTGTTAATCGCTATCGGGCCCGGCGTAGACTCCGCAATCGCGATCATGTCGAGGAACTCTTTTTTATCAATCCACTTTTTCTTTGCGATAAATTCATTTTCCAGCAAAGCAACCATCGCATAGCCGCCGCCGAACGTGAAAGCGCCGATCTTCAAAAATGTGAGGAACAGCGTGCATAGTTTTTTCATTTTTCAACCCCGTTTTCTGCTGATTTAAACACGATAATCATACACCGTTTCACCGAAAAAAGCAATAAAAAGGAAGCAGGAGCACTTTCGATGTGTTCCTGCTTCCTTTGCTTTATTTTAAATTACTTAGAGAAGAGGTTTGCGACACGGATGCAGAAGCTGTCTTTGGTTTCAGTCTCGGTCGTGGTTTCTTCCGTGGTACTCGTGCTGTTGCTGCTCGAGTCCGTTGCGGTGCGCATTACGTAGCTTACGGTCATATCCGTACCGTCTGCGCGGCCGGAGCCCTTGAAGCTGTCCGCACGATCCTTCATGATGTCAATCACGCGTGCCAGCGTGGAATCCGGGTCGGTAATTTCGCTGAGGCCGTCGAGCTTATCATTGATTGTATCGGAGAACTCCGTCATGCCGTCGCTGAGTTCAGACGTGCCGTCTTTAAGTTCTGCGCCGCCGGTCTGGAACTGACCGATCGCATTCGATACGGTCTTGCTGGAGGAAGAGAGCGTCTCCATGCCGCCGAGCAGTTGGTTGGTGCCCGCATCGAGCGTGCCTACGCCGGTTGCGAATGCAGAGGTGCCGGTTGCAAGCTGAGAAGCACCGCTGCCAAGCTTTGCAGCACCGTCGGAAATCGCGTTAGCCGCACCGACAACCGTGTCGGTGTCTGCCGGATTCTCTGCGTTATACAGCGCGCCGGTCAGCGTATCAACACTGTCCATCATTTCGCCTGCCTGCGAGGAGAGGTCTTTGAATTCACCCATCAAACTCTTGAGCTCATCGGTGTTAATGTCCGGGATTGCCGCTGCAACCTGCTGCACAGCGCTCTGCTTTGCCGTCGCAAGGTCATCGGAAGACGTTACTTTTTCTGTAACAATCGGGGCAACCTGTTCAGCAACCTTCGGGCCAACCGTGCTTGCAATCGTATCCGAATCAATATCACTTACAACCTGACCCATTGCCGTTTTTACAGCAACTGTTGCTGCGCCGGAAAGCTGTGCAGCAACGCCGTTGATCGTATCTTCACTCGGAGAAGTCGGTGCTTTAATCTTCTCCTGAATTGCCGACTGCTGTTCGGGCGTGAGGTTTAGACTCGGATCCTGTAAAAGCTCACCGAGTGCCGTCTGATAACCGCCTTGGAATACACCGGTCGAAAGTGCTGCCGCCTGATCTGCTACCTGATCTGCGCCAACTGTCGCATTATCGGCCGCCTGCTGAACGTTGCCTTTGATTACTTCCGCTGTCTTCTGGGAAGCCGCTTTCGCTGCATTGCTTGCAGCAGCTTCGGAAGCCGCTTTCGCTGCGCCGCTCGCCGCGCCATCGAAAACCTGTTCAGCGCCTGCGCCGAGCTGTGCTTTGAGTGCTGTCATATCCGGGATTTCAACGGTCTCCAGCTTGCCGGAAAGCTCGGCCATTTTGTCTTCAAGCGCGGTCTTCTTTTCGGAAGCCTCTACAAGGCCCGGGACAAGCTGCTGATTCATAACGCCCGCAAGCTGTGCGGTACTGTTCTGCAGCTGAATAGCGCCGAGGGAAAGCTCGCCGGTCTTCGTTGCCAAGAGCTGTGCGTTTTCAAGCAGGTTCTCCGTGCCGTTTGCAAGGGTCTGTGTGCCGTTCAAAGCGCTGTCCACGCCAGCATCAAACTGGCTGTAACTCGAAGCAAACGTGTCAAGGCTTTCGACAAGTGTGCCCACAGCGTCATCCAGTGCGCCGGAACCATCCTTCAGCTGATCGATTGCATCGGTCAACTCATTCATCGTGTCGCCAAGCTCGTCGGAAACCTCATCGAGGTCGAGGTCGGAAAGGCTCGGAGCCGCGGCGAAGAGAAATGTCGGGACGGTGCAGTCCGTAACATCCGCTTCGAGGGTAAGGGTATCGAGCATCAGGTCGTCGAGCTTATCAAAGCTGTCGGGGAGCAGGTCGCTGACGGCTTCCTTCATGCCCGGCATCGCAAGGTAGCAGGCAACCTGCGTTTTGGAATCAGACTCCACAAGACCGTGCTCTGTCGTGATGTTCTTGAAGTTTTCGCTCGGCAGCACAGCCGCCGCAACGGTAAAGAACGGGGTATAGACGGTGCGCTTTTTACCGTTTACGGTCACTTCTTCGCCGGTGTTGTTCGTCAGCTTAACGGTTGCGACAAGGTGGCCGCTCTGACCCTTGAGTTCATCGGCCGTAACCGCCTTGCCGTCGAGCGTATACTCGATGGAAACGCCGACCGGCGCCTGTGCGCTGTTCTTGCCCTGATAATAAATATCGTTTTCGTCCGTCGTCCACTTGAGCGTATTGCCGAACTGTTCCGGCATCACGTCGCTCTTGAGGTTCTGGATATCGGAAAGGCCGCTTTCGTCGGTAACGGCATCAAAACCGTCATCGCTGTGCAGCCAATCGCTGGTGATCTGCTCCTGCACGGAACCGTCTGCGTTCAGGATGAGATAAGAGGTTTCTTTTTTCTCAACGGTAGCATCCGCCGCGAAGGCCGGGGCAGCGCAGCCGAGGAGGAGAAGTGCGGAAATCGTAGCCGCAACGGATTTTGTAAGATACTTACTCATATTGATCGAGATCCTTTCTCTGAATCGATTATGCCTTTTTCTCGGTGATTTCGGGCTTTTTCAGCCAATGGAATGTGGTCTTTCTGAGAATTGGCTCCGTAATGACGAGCAGTGACGGCAACACAAGCAGGATAACTGCCATACTGATGAGTGCGCCGCGGCTGATGAGCTTGCACAGCACACCGATGAGCTCCATACGGGAGACGAGGGACACGCTGAACGTTGCCGCGAAGAAGGTGAGACCGCTTGTTAAAATGCTCTGACTGCACTGTTCAACGGCAATTTGAGCCGCTTCCTTTGCAGTGTGACCCGCGTTACGTTCTTCACGGAAACGCGTGGTCATGAGGATCGCATAGTCGACCGTTGCACCGAGCTGAATGGTGCCGATAACGATGCTTGTGATAAACGGCAGCGTCGTGCCGGTGAAGTACGGAATGCCGAGGTTGATCATGATGGCGCTTTCAATCGCCGCAACGAGCAGTACCGGAACAGAAGCGGAGCGGAACACGATGGCGATAATGACGAACACGACGATAATACTTGTGATGTTGACGTTATTGAAGTCGACATCCGCAACCTCGATCAAATCTTTCGTCATCGCGCCTTCGCCGGTGATGACGCCGTTCGGGTCGTACTTTTTCACAATATCGATCATTTCGGAGAGCTGGTTATTTTGCTCGTCACTGCCGCTCTTATAGGAGGAGTTTGCAAGGATCATCTTGTGGCCGCCGGCCTCGAAGATGTCGCGCACGTCGTCAGGAATAAACATTTCCGGGATTGCGCCGCCGACGAACTTTTCATAGCTCAAAACCTGGTGAATGCCGTCCACGTCGCTCAACTCATCGGAAAGATCAGAGAGATTTTTTTCGGAAAGGGTATCGTCCACAATGATAAAGTGGGACGTTGTCATATCGAAGTCTTCCTTCAGGCGGTTCGTACCCGCAATGCCGGGAAGGTCCTGCGGAAGCGCATCAAAGATCGTGTAGTAAACGGAAGTCTTTGATTGTGCAATGAAGAACGGAATGAAGATTATGATAAACGCAATCAAAATCGGCACACGGTGCTTCACAACGAAGTTCGAGGTACGCTTGAGCTTCGGGATGAACGTGCGGTGCGTGTGCTTTTCAATGGCACGACGGAACGTCATGATAAGGGACGGTAAAACCGTGATGGTGCAGATAACGCCGAGCAGAACACCCTTTGCCATGACGACGCCGATGTCTTCGCCGAGCGTAAGCTGCATGGTGCACATGGCAAGGAAGCCCGCAATCGTTGTAAGGGAACTGCCGGTAATGGAGGAAAACGTCTTTTTAATAGCCGCCACCATGGCGTCCTCATCGGATGCCGCCGTCAGCTTTTCTTCTTCGTAACGGTGCAGCAGGAAGATGGAGAAGTCCATCGTAACACCGAGCTGCAGGACCGTTGCCAATGCTTCCGTAATGTAGCTGATTTGGCCGAGGAAAATGTTCGTGCCGAAGTTATAGACGATTGGGAACAGCATGCCGAGTATAAAGATAAGCGGCACAATCGTTTCTTTCAGGCTGAGGAACAGAATCAGCAACGAAGCGCCCACAGCGCAAAGGATATACAAGGGCATTTCTTTATTGATGAGGCTCTTGGTATCTTCCAAAATAGCCGACATACCACCGATGAAGCAATCTTTATTCAAGATGTTCTTGATTTGCTTCTGCGCGTTCATCGTTCTGGCATCTGCGCTCGGGGCATCGAACTGAACGATGAGCATCGTTGCGCCGGAATCGTTATAGAAGAACTTCTGAATATCGCTCGGAAGCATTTCCTTCGGCGTCGTCACATCGATAAAATCGCTCGTCCACATGACCTTCTGTACGCCTTCGACCCCTTCAAGATCGCTTTTCAGTTTTAAGGTATCAGGCGTAGACATGTTTTCAACCGTAATCATGGAAACCGATGCCATATTGAAGTCATCCTCCAAATACGTCTCGCCGATCATGGAATCCAGATCTTTCGGCAGGTAGGTCAAAATATCGTAGTTAATGTAGGTGCCGAGCGCACCGAACACCGAGGGGATCAAAAGCAGAACCGCTAAAACAAGAATCAGCTTTCTGCGCTTCACGATCCATCGTGCAAAGTGCTCCATTTAGCACCGCTCCTTTCATTCGGGAACCATCCCGTTTATTTCGTTATGTAGTTTAGTCCAAAAACGACCAATAGTCAATATTAAAAACGACGAACTGCGCAGGCAAAATAAATTGACTATTAGTCATTTTATTCAAATCTGTACAAAATGTTGTTTTTGGCTTGCTTTTTACGGTGTATCCGCCTTATACTATAAGACAAATAAAGGGATTACACAGTTAGATTTGAATGTTGGGAGGCCACAGCCATGCGCGGCGGTGTTGAACAGAAAAAAGAACAGAAAAAGGAGGGGCTGCTCGAGGCGGCCTATCAGCTTTTCCTTGAAAAGGGCGTTAACAAGACCTCGGTCGATGAGATCGTAAAGAAAGCGAACGTCGCAAAGGGTACGTTTTATCTGTATTTTCACGATAAAACCCAGCTTCTGCAGCAGCTCACATACCGCATTTCCGCGCGTGTTTTGAGTGAGGCCTATGAATATGCGGAAGAGCATAAGACCGGCGTTTTTGTAGAAGACATCATCCTCATGGTCGATTACATCGTGGAATACTTTAAAAGAAGCCGTCTGACACTGCGGCTTTTAGAGCGCAATTTCTCCTGGCCGATGATTGAAAAGCAGCTTGATCTAAGAGAAGACCCGTTGTGGGACAAGCTTGTCACTGCCATTGAGAGCAGCTCGCTCGCCGTGGGCTGCACGGAAGATGTCTTATATAAGCGCGTGTTTTTGGTGGTTGAGCTCATCGGTTCCACTTGCTTTGCCACGATGATTGAAAATAAACCGGATACAATAGACAACATGAAACCCGTGCTTTACGACATGGTGCGTAAGATGCTTGCGTAATGTAAAGCGTATCGACTTTGCAAAGCTGAGTTGATTTGTAAAGTTATATTGACTTACACATAAACCTCCCGGGACTGATTTAAAGCTCGCCCCGGGAATTTTCTATGTTCGATTGAACTTTTTCGCAAGATATAGTAAAATAGAAACCGAAAAATGAGAAAACACAGAATCAACAGAACGGAGATCATTTGAACATATGGATAAATCGGGAATCCTTGCACTGCGCCGCGCAGTGCTGGAAAAAGACTTTGCACGCATGAATGACCGCCAAAAGCAGGCCGTGTTCACCGTAAACGGCCCGCTGCTCATTTTGGCAGGCGCAGGCAGCGGAAAAACAACGGTGCTCATCAACCGCATCGCAAATATCCTGCGCTACGGCGACGCGTACAACAGCACCTATCTGCGTGACGATCTCGATGAAAATGATATTGCCGCGTGCAAAGCTTATATTGAAAACGGCACGCCACTCACAACGGAATCGCAGGAGCATTTGAGCGTTTCTGCCTGCGCGCCGTGGCGCATCATGGCTATTACCTTCACAAACAAAGCCGCAGGCGAGCTGAAAGACCGCCTGTGTGCCATGCTGGGCGAGACCGGCAACGACATTTGGGCATCGACGTTCCACTCCACCTGCGCGCGTATTTTGCGCCGTGACGGCGAGCGCATCGGGTATTCCTCACACTTTACGGTGTACGATACCGACGACCAGCGCCGCTTGATGAAAAGCATCTTAAAAGAGCTCGATATTTCGGAAAAAAACATCACACCAAAATCGATTTTGAACGAGATTTCCCGGGCAAAGGATTCTTTAATCTCGCCTGCTGAGTACGCCCTCACGGTCGGCGACGATTTCAGATTAAAGATCATTTCCCGCGCGTATACAACGTACCAAAAGCGTTTGGAAGACGCCGATGCTATGGACTTTGACGACCTCATCAACAAAGTAGTGGAGCTCTTCAAAAAGTGCCCGGACGTTCTGGAATACTACCAGAACCGTTTCCGCTACCTAATGGTTGACGAGTATCAGGACACAAACCATGCGCAGTACACATTTGTGCGCATGCTGGCCGAAAAAAGCGGTAACCTCTGCGTGGTCGGCGACGACGACCAGAGCATCTACAAATTCCGCGGTGCGACGATCGAGAACATTCTGAGCTTTGAAAATACGTTTCAGAATGCGACGGTCATTCGTCTGGAGCAGAATTATCGCTCGACGCAGAATATTCTGGACGCCGCGAACGCCGTCATTGAGCATAACACCGAGCGAAAAGGTAAAACGCTGTGGACGCAGAACGGCACCGGCGCCATGATCCACCTGCACACGGCAGAAAACGAAACGGATGAAGCCGAGCGCATCACGAAGATCATCTTAGACGGCGTTGCTGCGGGGCGGAAATTCTCTGATTACGCTGTTTTGTACCGCATGAACTCACAGTCGCTGACATTTGAACGCAATTTTGCAAAATCCGGCGTACCGCATAGAATTATAGGCGGCACGCGCTTCTACGAGCGCCGTGAGATCCGCGAGATGATCGCATATTTGAGCGTTATCAACAATCCGAGTGATGAAATGCGCCTGCGCCGCATCATCAACACGCCGAAGCGCAGCATTGGCGACCGCTCGGTCGAAGTCGCGGCGCAGATCGGTCAGCAGACGGGTGAGACACTGTTTGAGGTCGTCTCGCACGCGAAAGACTATCCCGCACTGTCCCGTGCCGCAACCAAAATGACGCTTTTCGCCGCACAGATGCAGGGACTCATCGAGCTCAACAACGACGAAGAAGTCACGCTCGGCGAGCTTTATGACGAGCTTGTGGAGCGCATCGATTACCTGAATTTTCTTAAGACCGACGACCCGGAATCCGCAGAAGACCGCGCCGCGAACGTGCAGGAGCTTGCTTCCAACCTGCGCCGTTTTGAGGAGGAGAACCCCGAAGGCACGCTTTCGGATTTTCTCGAAGAAGTTTCGCTCATTACGGACATCGATAATTACGATAATAACGCCGATTCCGTCGTGCTCATGACGGTGCACTCCGCAAAAGGTCTCGAATTCCCGGTGGTGTTCCTGCCGGGCATGGAGGAAAACATTTTCCCAGGCATGGCGAGCGTATATGTACCGTCCGAAGTGGAGGAGGAACGCCGTTTAGCGTATGTTGCCATCACGCGCGCAAAAGAGGAACTGTACATTTTCCACGCGGAATCCCGCATGATCTTCGGCATGACGAACCGCAACCGCGTTTCACGCTTTGTGGAAGAAATCCCGGAGACGCTCATCGAGCACACCCGCTCCCGCGATTACAGCGCGCGCCCAGTCTCTATGCCGAGCTTCGGCGGCGCGAAGCCGTTCGGGGAAGCACTGAAAACAAAATCCGTTGCGGAAGCCGGCGGATTCACGCCGAAGCCGCGCGTAAAGCCCGCGCCTGCCGGTACATACCGCGTAGGCGATACTGTCCTGCACAAGGCGTTCGGCACGGGTCTCATCGTTTCCGCCACGCCGATGGCGAACGATACGCTGCTCGAAGTCGCGTTTGACAAAGTCGGCACCAAAAAGCTGTTTGCAAACTTCGCAAGACTGACAAAAGTATAAAAAGAGTAAGCCGTGCACCTGTTTTCAAAGTGCACGGCTTATATTATTCAAATGCGGTTCTAATTTTGTCTGCCGCAGCCACAGCCGCAGTCGCTCGCTTTCGGCGGGAAAAATTCATCGGTCGGGAAATCAATCTTGCGGAACAGCTCACAGGGATTGTCGCCGGAGGTGACGCATTCCTTATCCGGAATGCAGAAATCAAACGCAGGAATGAGCATCTGCACATTCCGCACAATCTGCACGATGGTAAACAGGCCAATCGTCACGTATACGGTGTTTTTCTGCTCTACCGTTTCAAACGCGCCGCCGTAACGGCTTGCAATGCAGTCCGGGATCACGCAGCAGGGCTCGCAGCCGCAGCGGCAGTGCTCGCAAAGCTTTGCGGAAAGCGCCACCGGCTGCGCGACCTGCACAGTCGCCTTGGGTAAGACCTTATTGCCCTGTAAATCGGCTTCGTCACGGCAGCTCTCGCTTGTAAACATCTTCACGTTGCCCTCACTGCCGTAGAGAATGACCTTCTTATTGAAAATTGAAATACCGCTCACGCGTTCGCAGCCCACTGTCGTGCCGCCGTACAGCTCCAAAGATACGTCAAAGAAAAACGTGAGATCAATGGAATAATACCCGCGGTTAAAGGGGATCGGCTGCATATCAATGTACACAGAGATTACATCAACGTCCCGCACCCGCACATTAGCGGAAGCATCCACAACGGGCTGCACCGAGGCGGGAAACAGCACACGTAAATCCTCTAAGCAGTCTTTATCTGAACAGGAATCGTAAATGCGCATGGCATCTATGCAGACGGCTTCTTTTAACGCTGCGCCGTTTTCGCAATCGGGTGTCCGCTCATTTTCAGCCATATTTGTAAACCTCCTTTGTGGTTTCTCAATGCCATTGTACGGAAAAGGGCGGGTATTGTGCCTGTCCCGCCGCTTTGCTCGGTTTTTTCGCATTGTAAGAAATTTTTCGGTTGTATATTTCGCCGCAGTTTGCTATAATGAATAGGAATGTACCGCGCTGCGGTGCAAAAAGTCGGCAAAGACCGGCAAATTTACGCAGAAAGCAGTAAATGAAACTATGGCATTGATTGTAATTGAAGGGCTGGACGGCAGCGGCAAAGGCACGCAGGCAAAGCTTTTGTATGACTACGCCTTATCGCGCGGCCGCGCACGGCAGGTAACGTTCCCGGATTATGACTCTCCGTCTTCATCGCTTGTAAAAATGTATCTGAAAGGCGATTTCGGAAAAGAGGCGGGAGACGTGAACGCCTACGCCGCAAGCGCATTTTACGCCGTGGATCGCTTTGCAAGCTACCGCATGAAGTGGAAAGACGATTATGCAAGTGGTGTGCCGATCATCTCCGACCGCTATGTGACGTCCAACATTGTATATCAATTAAGTAAGCTGCCAAAAACGGAGTGGAAAGCGTTCGTTTCGTGGCTTGAAGACCTGGAATATGAAAAATTCGAGCTGCCGAGGCCGGATCGTGTGATTTATCTGGATGTGCCGCCGAAAATTTCCCAAAGGCTGCTCACAAAGCGCTACGCAGGCGACACCACCAAAAAAGACATTCACGAAAGCGACATACATTATCTGCTACATTGCAGGGACTGTGCACTGTACGCCGCAGAGCATTTAAACTGGACCGTATTAGACTGCGCCGAGGGCGACACCTTGCGCAGCATTGAAGATATTCATCACGAGATCAAGGAAAAGCTGGAGGATTTATTATGATCTATGTATTTCTTGCAAACGGATTTGAAGAGATCGAAGCGCTCGCGCCCGTGGATATTCTGCGCCGCGCAGAGCTTGAAGTAAAGACCGTCGGCGTCGGCGGCAAAACAATCACCGGCTCCCACGGCATCACCGTAACAACTGACATCGAAGAAAAAGACGTTACAACGGACGATATGGAGCTGATGATCCTGCCCGGCGGCATGCCCGGCACACTGAACCTCGAAAAATCGCCGATCGTCACAACCTGCGCGGAATACTGCGCAAAGAACGACATTTATCTTGCGGCAATCTGCGCTGCACCGAGCGTTCTCGGCCATCTCGGCCTCCTGAACGGTAAGGAAGCCATCTGCTTCCCAGGCTTTGAAGGCGAATTAAAGGGCGCCACAATCTCCGAAAAGCCGGTCTGCGTAGACGGCAAGATCGTCACGGCAAAAGGCATGGGCGTTGCCGTGCAGTTTGGCTTGACGCTTGCTGGATTGCTGACCGACAAGAATGTTGAAAAGAAGATCCACGACGGCATTCAGTGCACGGATTGATGACCGATATAACCGAAAAAAACGCACTGCGCCGAAAAATGCGTGCGGCACGCAAAGCCTGCACGGACCGCGCTACACGGGATGACTGCCTTTTGCAGCGGCTCATGGCACTTTCGGTGTACCAAAAGGCATCGTGTGTTTTGAGCTACGTAAGCTTCGGCACGGAAGCGGATACGCTCAGAATTCTCGATCGTGTACTTGCAGACGGCAAAGCGCTTTACGTACCGAAATGCGTGCCAAACACGAACCGCATGGTGTTTTACCGCATCTCGGCTTTACGCGATCTTTCGCCGGGCGCTTACGGCATTTTGGAGCCGAAAGAAGCAGAGGCATATCAAGATGAGGCGAATGCACTGTGCCTTGTGCCTGGACTGGCGTTTTCAGCAGACGGCGCACGGCTCGGGTACGGCAAAGGGTACTACGATACGTTTTTTGCGCAGCATCCGGTTTTAAAGCTCGGCCTATGCTACGATTTTCAGCTCGTGCCGCAAGTGCCGACGCAGCCGCATGATGTACGCATGGACGGAATTTTGACCGACAAGCGGCTCGTTTTGACGGCAGATGAAGAAAGGATGGAATGAAAATATGAGTGATAACGGCAGGCGCTACGCCCCCAA
>ENA-ORMN01003262-ORMN01003262.1-human-gut-metagenome-genome-assembly--contig:-NODE-3262-length-12985-cov-3.692962_pt1 | contig 12985 bp, 8 predicted proteins | sample MGYA00242102_ERZ508993 | MGnify/ENA primary metagenome ERZ508993 (study PRJEB26280, sample SAMEA2338770) | human gut metagenome | biome: human gut; feature: human-associated habitat; material: faeces... | reverse complement strand
TCGAGCTTCTCGAAGCAGCAAAAATTGACGGTTGCAGCGACTTTGGATTTTTCTTCAAAATTGCAATTCCGCTGTCGAAAACCATCATCGCAGTTATGTGTCTGTTCTATGCGACTGCAATGTGGAACCAGTTCTTCAATGCACTGATGTTCCTGCAGGATGACGGCAAGATGCCTCTTCAGGTCGTTCTTCGAAACCTGGTACTGATGAACCAGTCCAACCAGATGGGAAGTAGTGCTTCTGAGATGGTAACAAAACAGAAACTGGCTGAGCAGTTAAAATACTGCGTTGTAGTTGTTTCCGCATTCCCGCTGCTGTGCGTATATCCTTTCCTACAGAAATACTTCGCAAAAGGTGTTACGATCGGTGCAGTCAAGGGCTGATACAGAACAGAAAAGTTATCGTTACAGAGTTCATGGCTACAACAGACATGATTTTATAGTAGAAACACAAAAATATTTACGTATTTCACTGCCGAAAAGGCAGCAAAATAAAGGAGGAACAACATGAAGAAAAAAATCGTATCCGTATTACTGGCAAGCCTTATGGTAACCAGCATGCTCGCAGGCTGTGGAAACAGCTCGGGCAGCTCAAGCAGCTCCGGTGCAGGAAGCACAGGAGGAGACACCACATCTGCATCCGGTACAGAGGCAGGTGACACAGGTCTCACAGCAGAAGAGCAGGAAGCAGTAGATGAGGGAATCATCCAGCTCGATGGTACTCTTCCGATCATCAAAGATCCGGCAAAATTCGAAGAGAAATACGGAAAAATTTCCGCTCTGATCGTAAACTCTGCAGACAGAACCGTAGAAGTAGGCGACCTGGCTATGTGCCAGAAATGGTTCGAGGACACAGGAGTAGAGTTTGACTGGCAGCCGATCCCGCAGGAGAGCGCAACAGAGAAAATCAACCTGATGCTTTCTTCCGGACAGGATCTTCCGGATGTATTCTGGAACTTCGGCGATGGTAAATCCGGAAACACCGTAGTTCAGTACGCAGACCAGGATGTATTCCTTCCGACCGAAGGCCTGATCGAAGAGTATATGCCGAACCTGAAAGCATTCCTCGATGACAATGAGCAGTATCAGCTTGAAATCACCGCTCCGAACGGCCATAAATATGGATTCCCGTACGTAGAGGAAATGAAAGGTCTTGTATTAACACCTGGACCATTCGTGATTAACAAAACATGGCTGGATAAAGTAGGCAAAGAAGTGCCGACAACCGTAGACGAGTGGGTAGACTGCCTGAAAGCAATCCGCGACGGCGGCGATCTGAACGGAAACGGCGAAGACGATGAAATCCCGATGGCAACCTGGTTCGGCGCAACCGATACCTTTGGTTCCTACAACCTGTTCTATCGTTTCACAGGTGCATTCGGATGCGCTGACTCCTACTGCGGCGGAAATGCATATGCGGATCACTTAAGACTGGTTGATGGAAAAGTTACCTTCACTGCAACAGACGAAGCATTCAAGAAAACAGCAGAATTCTTCAATATGCTGTATGAAGAAGGACTGATCTGGAACGGCTCCTTCGAGGCAGACTCCAGTATGGCATTCAACGCTTCCCTGATCAAAGAGAACGTTGCAAAGATCGGTTCCTTCGGTGTTTGGGGCGATCAGGAAATTACAAACCAGGAAGTACATGATCAGTACGTAGCAGTTCCAAGACTGCAGGGCGAAGACGGTATGACCGGTTTCGAGTGTAACTACTCTGAGCTGCAGGATTCTTCCGATACAGCAATTACAACAACCTGCAAATTCCCGCACGTTGTTGCAAGATTTGTAGATTACATGGTAGGCGATCCGGAAATCTCTGTTACATCTAACTGGGGCGCAATCGGATACAACTATGAGAAAGACGAGGACGGCATTCTTCGTACACCACTTGATGAAAATGGAAACTACAAACCTCTGAATCCGGAATATAAGAACTTTGGTGAGGCTCGTGTAAACTCCACAACCTGCCGTGGTTCTATGATCGTTCAGAACGAGTACTATGACACCGTTTGCGGCTACACCTTCGATGCTGTAAAACTTCTCGAGATGCAGAAAGAAAACGGTAAAGATGACATCATGGAAGAGTATGACACTATTCCGCGTGTTCTGATGACCCAGGAAGAGATTCAGCGTCTGGCACAGATTCAGCCGACCGTCTCCGATATCGTTGACCGTTACATCACTACATGGGTAACCGGCGGCGTTGATGATGCAAGCTGGGAGTCCTATAAGACAGAGCTTGAGGGCGCTGGTTTGAGCGAACTGGTTGAGATTTACCAGGGCGCAGTAGATCGAGCAGCTTCTGCAGCAAACTAAAAATCGGGCGAAAAGCGATTACGAAAAAACAGTAACGTAAACGATTTGCAATTAATGTTCTATAACTAAAGAAATTCCAAATGTGGCCATGTTGTATCCCATATAACATGGCCATATTTAAAAAGAAGATTATTTCGTTCTTATTTCTTTTTTGTTGAAGTTCCAAATGGAAAAAGATAAAATAGGAAAAGAGAGAACAGGAAAAGAGGGATCCTATGAGTAAACAGGGAAAAAGAGATTTTAGACCGAACATTCATTTTACACCGGAGAAAAACTGGAACAACGATCCGAACGGACTGATTTATATCGATGGTATCTGGCATCTGTATTATCAGCATAACCCAAATGACGTTGTATGGGGACCGATGCACTGGGGTCATGCAGTATCGAAAGACCTGATTCACTGGGAGCATCTGCCGGTCGCCCTGTACCCGGATGAGATCGGAACGATGTACTCCGGAAGTATGGCATACGATGAAAATAACACCAGCGGATTTGCGAAATACGGTGAGAAACCGATGGTGGCTGTCTACACGGCGCACAATATGGAAACGGGCCTGGAGCAGCAGTGTATTGCATACAGCCTGGATCAGGGAAAGCATTTTGAAAAATATTATGGCAACCCGGTGATCGAAAACCCGGGCACACCGGATTTCCGTGATCCACGCGTCTTCTGGAATGACAAAAAGGACTGCTGGAGCCTTGTTCTGGCATCCGGCGACCACGCAGAGTTTTACGCATCCCAGGATTTGAAAAACTGGAAGAAAACAGGCGAGTTCGGTGTCGGTGTCAATAAAGTGCCGACTGTATGGGAATGCACCGATCTGATCCGTGCTAAAACAGGAAATGAATTTGACGGATTCAAATGGATTCTGATAGTCAGCATGATACATCCGGGAACCGAAGGCCGTGCCAATATACAGTATTTCGTCGGTGATTTTGACGGAGATACCTTCCAGTGCACCGAGATCACAGACGAGCCGCTGTGGATTGATTTCGGATTCGACAATTATGCCGGTGTAACGTATGGAAACTACGACCGTCCGGTTTACCTTGGATGGGGCGTTAATCCGCTCTACGCGAACTTTGTTCCGACCGGTGAGTATTCCGGTCTGATGACACTGCCAAGAGAACTTTCACTTTGTGAGACCGAGGAGGGCTACCGCCTGAAAACAAAACCGTTCGGGATCGATGAGTACCGTGCGGGTGCCTTCCCGATCGGAAATCAGAAGCCGCTGCTGACCGAGAGCTTTGGACTTCTCGTGCAGGGCAATTTCGGAAGAATTGCGCTGAAAAACAGCAGAGGTGAGGAAGTAGTCATCGAGGTAACGGTGGACAGCATCACGGTGGACCGCTCTAAGAGCGGCGACCTTAGTTACTTTGATGATGTAGATCCGAAGCTCTTCAAAAAAGAGGATCTGCTGGTATCTACAACAAAACGTTACATGCGCGGAAATGTCAACATGGAGATTATTTTTGACGTTTCCTATCTGGAGATTTATGCAGATGGTGGTCTGGAGACCGCTTCCGTATGCGTTTACCCGGATGCTCCGTATCAGGTGGTTTCCACAGACGGAGATCTGGAAGTGAAAATGTACACTATTAAAAAATAGGGGATGGAACATTTATAAACGGTAACGATGCAGCATGGCAGAATCGAGATGGGACTCTGAAGCGTTACTATAAATAAAAACGACGGATGTCTGCAAAGCCGATGGAAGTGGTTTTGCAGACCGTTGTTTATCTTGGGAGGTTTTACAAAAATGATGAAAAAAAGAGATTACAGACCGAAAATTCACTTTTCACCGGAAGAAGGCTGGATGAACGACCCGAATGGCATGGTTTATGTAGATGGCGTGTACCACTTCTTTTATCAGAAGTACCCGTATGATACCAGCTGGGGACCGATGCACTGGGGGCATGCAACATCCCGCGACCTGATTCACTGGGAGCATCAGCCAATCGCACTTTATCCGGATGAACTTGGATTTATCTTTTCGGGAAGTGCTGTGTATGATACGCAGAATTCTTCTGAGTATGGTACCAATGAAAATCCGCCGATCATTGCTATTTATACCAGCCATCACAAAGACGGTTTGGAACAGCAGAGTATTGCATACAGCAATGATAAGGGCCGGCACTTTGAAAAGTCCTATCTGAATCCGGTCATCAAAAACCCGGGAATTTCCGATTTCCGTGACCCGAAAGCGTTCTGGAATCCGGTCAGAAGATGCTGGAGTCTTGTTCTTGCAGCGCAGGACCGTGTCTTCTTCTACGCATCCCAGGATATGAAAAACTGGGAGAAAACTGGAGAATTCGGACCGGAAGGAAACCATGTGAAGGGTGTATGGGAATGCCCGGATCTGTTCCCGATTGAGTATAAAGGAAAAAATGTATGGGTTCTCGTTGTCAGCATGACGAAAGCTTCCGAAGATGACCACTGCAAAATGCAGTATTTCCTGGGTGATTTCGATGGAGAAAAATTCCTCTGCACCTATCCATCCGATGAGCCAAGATGGCTGGATGAAGGCTTCGACAACTATGCAGCCGTTACATTCCAGAATGCGAAAGATGTTCTGCTGATGGGATGGGGTATGAACTGGCAGTATGCAGCGCAGACTCCGACAGAAGGGTACTGTGGACAGGCAACTCTGGCAAGAAAACTGTCCCTGACAGAAGTAGATGGTGCTCTGACCCTTGCGGCTGCTCCGGCCGGACTGGAAAAATTCCGCCACAGCAGCTATCCGATCGAGAATCACACAACGATCCGCACAGAGACCTTTGGACTGAAGGTTTCCGGAAAAGGAGATGCGAAAATCTGTCTGAAAAACTCAGTGGGACAGAAATTGAAGATTTATGTAACTGACACCAAAATCACGGTTGACCGTACCATGGCGGGCTACAAAGAATTCAGTGAGCACTTCATGACGGAAAAATATTCCATCAGCACCGCAGCGAGAAAGAAAGACGGAGCATGGAATCTGGAGCTTGTTTTTGATGTTTCCATTCTGGAACTGTTTGCTGAGGACGGCGTAGATGCTATTTCTACAGTGGTTTATCCGGAGACACCGTACGACCGTATAAGCTGGAAGGGTGATCTTTCTGTTGAACTTTACGAAATTGATGCATAAGGGCTGCGAGAAAGGGGAAAAGCAAAATGGGATACTTTAAAGATGTGACACCGGAATCAGCTGGAATCAGCTCCAAAGGAATTTTGAATTTTCTCGACCGAATCGAAGAGAACCAGATTGAGCTGCACAGCTTTATGGTGATCCGCCATGGACAGTGTGCAGCGAAGGGCTGGTGGAAGCCGTATGATGAAAAATTTCGTCATCCACTGTATTCGTTCAGCAAATCGTTGACAGCAACGGCGATTGGTTTTGCAGAGCAGGAGGGAATCTTATCGCTGGATGAGAAAATTGTCGATATCTTTCCGGACCTGCTGCCGGAAAATCCATCCGAAAATCTCAAAAAAATCACGCTGCATCACCTGTTGATTATGGGTTGTGGTCACGAGACGGAGATTATGGACAATTCCGAAAACTGGATTTCTACCTTTCTTCATCATCCAGTGCTCCATGAGCCGGGAACGTTTTATAAATACAATACAGCCGGAACTAACATGCTGGCTGCCGTTCTGAGGAAAAAAACGGGACAGAACGTCACAGAGTTTCTGAAATCCCGTCTGCTGGAGCCGCTTGGCATCACATCCCTTACCTGTGCGCTGCTCGGAGACGGAACGGAGCTCGGTGGAGGCGGTATGAAGATGGTGACGGAGGATATGGCAAAATTCACGTATTTTCTGTCCAGACAGGGCGAGTGGGAAGGAAAACAGCTGCTTCGAAAAGAATGGTTTGAACGCGCCTGCCGCAAACAGATTGAGACGGAGGGCGATTCGGAAGGCCACGTAAAAGACTGGGCGCAGGGCTACGGCTATCAGTGCTGGATGTGCCGTTATCCGGGCTCCTTCCGCGCAGATGGTGCGTACGGTCAGTTCGGCGTTGTGTTCCCGGATCTCGATCTGATTGTGATCCTGACAACAGCAACAGAACAGACTCAGGAGGAGTTGAGCGCACTGCAGGAGGAACTGATCCCGTATGTGAAGAAAGAGGCAGGAGAGCTGCCACCGTCCCCACTTGCCGGTGCAGTAAAAGAGCGTACCGCAGATCTGGCTCTGCCGCCGCGCAGAGGAACGAGAAATCCGTTTATGGAAGAGAAGGTAAGCAAGCATGTTTATGTATCTGCTCCGCTGATGGGGAACCAGCAGCTGCCGGATTCCGCAGAAATTCTGATCGGCGGAAGCGGTCTGTTTTCGCTGGAGACAAGTCCGATTCAGGAGATGCGATTCGCTTTTGGCTGCGATAAGATGTACTGGAAAGTACAAGAAGGCGGGAAAGAAAAGGAATTTGTCCTCTCCATGCGCCGGGATTTCGCCTATAGTGAAGCGGATGGCCATATTTATGCTGGTTCTGCTGCATGGCGTACGCTAAATACGCTCGAGATGGAGATTCGGCGGATGGACGGTTTGAGTGGTGGCCGCATGATCGTCAGATTCCAGAAGGAAAATCTTCTGCTGGAGGCAGAGGATACGCTGATTAGTGTCGGTGGACTCGGTATTTCACCACGTCAGGCACTGACTGTATTTGGAATAAAAAAAGATTAAACAGGTCGAAAGAGAGAAAAACCGGCGGAATTTTCCGTCGGTTTTTCCATAACAGTGTGAAAATCCTGTAAAAAAAAGAAAAACGATATGCAAAGCCGAACGGAAGAATTGCCAAGTCTCTCTGAACATGGTAAACTTTTACCTATATTGGAAAAGAATCGACACAAAATATTGAGATACAGGAGGCTCTATGTCAGTTTTTTCAGATTTATTATCCGAATATATCACCATGAAGGATGTCGGGGTTTACCCGCTTTCACAGTTCTGCGGACTCGATCGTTCTTTCATGTATAAGATCATCAATGGAAAACGAAAACCGGCCGGAGAGGATGTTGTGCGCAAGATGGCGCAGTTCATGCAGCTGACGCCGCAGGAAAAAATAGATTTCATGAATGTTTTACATCGCCCGGATGGGTGCGGAAGTTTATTACCGACGCAAATCAGTCGGAGAACTGATTGAAACGTTCAGCCACCGCGAGGGGAAAAAGGAATATATCTTCCATGAGGCGGAGATTGCAAAACTGGAATTGAACGGGGGGAGCGGAGAGATTCCCTTTCGGGGCGCAGTACATGTGCGGCATGCAATTTTGCAGCTGTTTTTCGGTGAAGCTGTAAAAGAAGACGGAAAAATTTCCGTTCTGGTCCAGCCGGACTTCGATTTTGCCATGGAACTTCTGCAGGTATTCGGGGAACAGAACCCGAATTTGACGATTCAACATCTGTTCTGCATGAACAACAACGAGAAGATGGTTTCGATGCGGAAAAATTACAACCTGAGTTGTCTGCAGAAAATTCTCCCGATCTGTGCCTGCGGCTGCGATTACCGTGCGCGGTACTACTACGACAATGTGACGGCACGGCTGAATGAGTTCCGCCTTTTCCCGTACCTCATCCTGACGGAGCACTGTGCGCTTGCTTTCAGCGCCGATTACCAGAATGCACTTTTGTTCCGGGAGGAGACGACGCTGCGGATGATGCGCGAGATGTTTGAAGGCTATTTCAAACAGTCGGAGCCGTTGTTTGAACGTCTTGACACGGTACAGTCCCAGCTTGGCTATACGGAAACACTGATTCGTCACTTTATCGCATCAGATTCCCCGCGGTATTTCTTCCAGAGAATGCCGTGTCTTTCCGGCCTTCTGACAGCAGAAATGCTGGAGCGCCATCTCGTAAAAGAAATGCCGGGGCGTGAGCAGATGATACGGGCGGTTGCACAGTACGCAAAGGTGATGCAGACACAGGTACTGGATAAAAAAACGACGATGTTTTTCTCAGAGGACGGCGTCAAAAGTTTCCTGGAAACGGGCCGCGTGGATGAGTATCCAAAAGAGTGCTATTCTCCGCTGGACTTTGACGAGCGTATTGCCCTGATCCGCCGCTTTCTGGCGCTGCGGGATCGCGCGAATCTTCGTATGATCCGGGAAACGAAAGAGAGAGCAGAGCATGCGCTGAATATTTCGGTCAATGCAAACGAGGGCTATCTTCTGTTCCAGACGCGGACAGAGCGGCTGATTTACCTCAGCATCCGGGAACCGAGCATTCTTATGGCATTCTACGATTACCTGGAATCCATGAAACCGGAAGAACTCTGCACGGAAGAGGAGATGCTGGGACGTGTCGAAGCCATTCTGCATGAATTTGTGGCTTGTCATTCCAGAGAAGGTTCGATATAATAGAAAAAAGGATATTTCCAAACCGGTCATCTCGGGTGAGTTCCGGTGTGTGTCTGCTGAAAAGAAGGCTGGACACACACCGGGCGGAAACCTGTGGATGACCGGTTTTGACTGTACGAAAAAGAAATGGGGGTTTTTACGAATGAGTGCAGAAAGTAAGACAAGAATGACGGAGGGCAGCATTTCGAAAAAGATGATTCTGTTTGCGATTCCGCTGTTTCTTGGCAATCTGTTCCAGCAGTTGTACAACACGGCTGACTCACTGATTGTAGGAAATTTTCTGGGAAGCAATGCGCTGGCAGCGGTCAGCTCTTCGGGCAATCTGATCTTTCTGATGGTTGGCTTTATTAACGGTATCGCAATGGGCGCCGGTGTCGTGATTGCAAGGTATTACGGAGCGAAAAACCGGGAAGATCTGCAGAAAGCGATCCATACGACCGTGGCGTTCGGCCTGGCGGCCGGTGCAGCGCTGACTGTGCTTGGCATGTATCTGGCGCCGAAAATCCTTGTGCTGATGGGAACACCGTCCGATGTCCTGCCGCAGTCCGTCGAATATTTCCGTACCTATTTTGCAGGATCTCTTGGTTTTATCATGTATAACATTTTCGTCGGCATCCTGCAGTCCGTTGGCGACAGCCGTCACCCGCTGATCTATCTGATCGTATCGTCGTGCATCAATGTTGTGCTCGACCTGCTTTTTATCGGAGGGCTTGGCATGGGGGTCGGTGCGGCGGCGCTTGCAACGGTCATTTCCCAGTTCACAAGCGCGATTCTCTGCATGATCCATCTGCTGCGGACGAAGGAAGAGTATCGTCTTCATATCCGCAAAATCCGTTTCGACGGCCGGGCGCTTGGCGAGATTATCCGCAACGGTGTGCCGTCCGGTTTCCAGAACTCGGTTATTTCGATCGCAAACGTTTTCGTGCAGACGAACATCAATGCATTCGGGAAAATGGCGATGGCAGGCTGCGGTTCATATGCAAAAATCGAGGGTTTTGCATTCCTTCCGGTTACATGCTTTACGATGGCATTGACGACGTTTGTCAGCCAGAATCTCGGTGCAAAACAGTATGACCGGGCGAAAAAAGGAGCGCGGTTTGGCATTCTCTGTTCCATTACCATCGCCGAGCTGATCGGGTTTGTGATCTATGCGGCCGCACCGACTTTGATTGCGGCGTTTAACAGCGATCCGGCCGTTGTCCATTACGGCGTGATGCAGGCGAGAACGATTGCACTGTTTTATTTTCTGCTGGCGTTTTCTCATTGCATCGCGGCTGTGCTCCGCGGTTCCGGGCACGCCGCGGTTCCCATGGTTGTCATGCTCTGCGTCTGGTGCCTGTTCCGCGTCAGCTACATTACCGTGACGGTCCGGCTGATCCCGGATATCCGCGTGATTTTCTGGGCTTACCCGCTGACCTGGAGTATCAGTTCTGTCATTTTCCTGTATCTGTTTTTGAAAGGAAAATGGGTATACGGCTTTGAAAAAGGAGGAAAACAAGGATGAACGCAGAATCGACGAGAGAAGCGCTTGATGTGGCATCGCTGGCGGGAGACATCCTGCTGGCGAGCGGCGCGGAAATCTTCCGTGTGGAGGAGACGATCGACCGCATTGCGCGGGCGTATGGCGTTGACTCCAGCGATGCGTTTGTGTTGAGCAGTGGTATTTTCCTGACAGCTGAGAGCGGAAAAAAGCAGGAATTTGCCCGCGTGCGTCACATTCCGCTGTCGGCGGCGCGGCTCGACAAGGTAACGGCAGTCAACCAGCTCTCCCGCGAAATCGAGGAGGGGCTGCACGCGCCGAAGGAGGCGAAGGCCTGGCTGCTCGACATTCAGCGGATGCCGGACAAACCAAGATGGCACCAGGTACTTGCATCCGGTGTCGGAAGCGCGTGCTTCTGTTTTCTGTTCGGCGGCGATGTGGTGGACAGCATGGTAGCGTTTCTGTCGGGCTTTGTTCTGTACTTCTATCTGCTGTACCTGCTGCGCGGCAGAATGTCAAAGATTGCGACGAATATTTCCGGCGGCGCGCTTGTCACACTGATTGCCGTTTTTCTGTATCAGGCGGGGATCGGCCATCATCTGGACAAGGTCATCATCGGTTCGATTATTCCGCTGGTGCCCGGTGTCAATTTCACGAACGCCATCCGTGATATTGCGGATCAGGACTACATCGCTGGTTCCGTGCGGATGCTCGATGCGCTGCTTGTGACATTCTGTATTGCGCTTGGCGTCGGACTGATTATCACAGGATATCATCAACTGGCGGGAGGGCTGCAGCTATGAGTGATACCATTCGTTTAATTGCGGAATTTTTTGCAGCCTGCGTCGGAACGATTGCGTTTGCGCTGCTGTTCCAGGTGCCGCGGAAATACTACCTGTACTGCGGACTGGCAGGTGCCTGCGGCTGGATCTGCTATAAACTGATCCTCCCGCATACGACAGAGCCGGTGTCCATCTTTTTTGCAACGGTGCTCGTCATCCTTCTGTCGCGCAGCTTTGCGGTGTACAAGCGCTGTCCGGTAACGGTATTTCTGATTGCGGGTATTTTCCCGCTGGTGCCGGGAAGCGGCATCTACTGGACTGCTTTTTACGTGGTAACCAATGATCTGGAGCGCGCCGGTGCAAGAGGATTTCTGACACTGAAGGATGCAGTTGCGATTGTGCTTGGCATTCTCTTTGTTTTTGAGTTTCCGCAGAGCTGGTTCCGTAAGGTGTTGACAGACAAAAGCAAATAACCTATTATTGTAGTAGAGATTATAAACAAGGAGGAAGGAAAACAAATGGCATTAAATCAGTTTTCCAGAACACAGCTTCTGCTCGGACAGGAGAGCATGGATCTTCTGGCGAATGCAACCGTTGCCGTTTTCGGTATCGGCGGCGTGGGCGGCTATACCGTGGAGGCACTGGCAAGAAGCGGTGTCGGCCATTTTGTGCTGGTAGACGATGATAAGGTCTGCCTCACCAACATCAACCGTCAGATTATTGCGACGAGAAGCAGTGTCGGAAAATATAAAGTAGACGTAATGAAAGAACGCATTCTGGATATCAATCCGAAAGCGGAGGTAGAGGTATACAAATGCTTTTATCTGCCGGAAAATGCGGACGATTTTGATTTTTCGAAGTATTCATACGTGGTGGATGCTGTTGATACCGTGACAGCGAAGATTGAGATTATCATGCGCGCCAAAGCGTGCAATGTGCCGGTCATCAGCTGCATGGGAGCTGGAAACAAGCTGGACCCGACGAAGTTCCGCGTGGCGGATATCTATAAAACGAACATGTGTCCGCTGGCAAAGGTCATGCGGCGTGAGATGAAAAAACGCGGCGTGAAGAAACTGAAAGTGGTCTATTCAGAGGAAAAATCCCTCCGTCCGCTTGAGGATATGAGCATCAGCTGCCGGACAAATTGTATTTGTCCTCCGGGAGCTGCAAGAAAATGCACGGAGCGGCGTGATATTCCGGGCAGCGTAGCGTTTGTGCCGTCCGTAGCAGGACTGATTCTGGCGGGAGAGGTCATCAAAGATCTTTCCGGTGTCAGAGAGAGACGGCAGCTGCAGTAAAAAATAAGAATAAAAGGGACGAGCCCCGGAAAAGCAGTTGTGCTTTCCGGGGCTCGCCTTGTGTTTATGGAAATTTGAAATTTGAAAAATTACATTACGGCAACAACATCATATTCGGTGCAGCCTTCGGTGAGCGGAATCAGATTTCCTTCTACTGCGGTTCCGTTTACCGTGAGGGAAGAAATACCTTTCTCCCTGTGCTCCGGATTCTGGAAGGTGATGTTATACCATGCACCGCGGAAGTATCTGCGGATCTTGAACTCTTCCATATCGGACGGAATACACGGATTTAAGGAAAGTCCGTCGTAATCCGGCTGAATGCCGAGTATGTATTGGGAAACATTGACAAAAGTCCATGCGGCAGTACCGGTCAGCCAGGAGTTCTTTGCCTCACCGAAGTGAGCAGCGTCTTTTCCGGCGATCATCTGAGAGTAGACGTACGGCTCGGTGCGGTGGATCTCGCTGATGTCCTCAATGTAAGCCGGGCAGATCTTGCGGTACAGATCAAATGCGCGGTTTCCGTGGCCGACAACGGTTTCAGCGATGGAGATCCATGGGTTGTTGTGGCAGAAGATACCAGCATTCTCTTTGTATCCCGGCGGATAGGAGGAAACCTCACCAAGATTCAGGTAATATCTGGTGTAAGCCGGCTGCAGAAGAACAACGCCGTACTTGGTTTCCAGAATGTTCTGGACAGAAGTCAGGGCTTTTTCTGCCAGTCCTTCTTTGACACCGATTTCAGCAAGAACACAGAAGCCCTGCGGCTCGATG
>ENA-ORMN01003254-ORMN01003254.1-human-gut-metagenome-genome-assembly--contig:-NODE-3254-length-13013-cov-2.794104_pt1 | contig 13013 bp, 10 predicted proteins | sample MGYA00242102_ERZ508993 | MGnify/ENA primary metagenome ERZ508993 (study PRJEB26280, sample SAMEA2338770) | human gut metagenome | biome: human gut; feature: human-associated habitat; material: faeces... | reverse complement strand
TTTCTTAACCGGCTCGTAAGCAATCTCTTTTCCCAAAAGAGCATCCAGGATTCCTTCCATGATCGTTACCAGACCTTTTCCTCCGGAATCGACCACGCCGGCCTCTTTCAGCACCGGAAGCATCTCCGGCGTCCGGTCTAGGGTCTCATTCATTTCATGGATGACTTTTTCTAAAAACTCTGCGGGATCTTCGCTCTTTGGTGCCAGCTGCACTGCTTTTTCCGCACCTGCCTTGGCAACCGTAAGGATCGTACCTTCTTTTGGTTTCATTACTGCTTTGTACGCAGAGTCTACCGCTTTTTCAAAGGCTTTCCCAAGCACATACACATCGGCCTCTTCCACCTCGCGCAGTACACGGGTAAAACCACGGAACAACTGGGAAAGAATAACACCCGAATTTCCGCGTGCGCCACGAAGAGATCCACTTGAAATCGCCTTACAGATAGTCTCCATCGAAGGCTCTTCCAAGGCTGCCACTTCATCTGCGGCAGACATAATCGTCATCGTCATATTGGTTCCGGTATCGCCATCGGGCACCGGAAAGACATTTAATTCATTAATGTATTCTTTTTTTGCCTGAAGTGCCGCAGCTCCGGCGAGAAAACATTTTCTCACCAGGGCAGCGTCAATCTTTTTTACGCTCACTCTCTTTGACCTCCAAATATCAACACTAGTATCCTCTCATCCATCAGTCAACCACTTTGACATCTTCTACGCGCACAATGATCTTGCCTACTTCCATTCCGGTAAATTCTTCGACTTTATATTTGACACTTTCTACCAGATTTTCTGCAACGGTCATGATGCTCACACCATAAGCTACGATGATGCGAAGTTCGATATAGAGTTTATTGTCCTTTACATTCACATATACACCATGACGAATGCTGTCTTTCTTCAATAATTTGACAATACCATCTTTCATATTTACAGAGGCCATACCGACTACTCCGGCACATTCCACTGCGGCAGAACCGGCGTATTTTGCCAGTACATCTTCATCTACGAGAATTTTTCCCATCTCGTTATCAAGTTCACCCTTCATATTGACCCTCCATTCACTCAAAATATAGTTATTTTTATTGTACACCAAAACGTGAAAAAAATCAATTCTTTCCCGATTCTTTTCACGTTTTTTGAGAAAAAGAATAGAATAGTAGTAACTTCTCCTTTGTGCAGGACAGGCGATCATGAAAAAATTACTCGGTTTTATCCTATTCTGGATCGGCATCGGCATGGCAGTCATGCTCTTTATCACAAATGGCTTTCTCGCCATCTGTATTATACTGCTCTGCCTGATCCTTGGTTACAATCTCTTTACTTCCTGCTGAAATTGTTTCCGAACGTCAAAAAAGCCAACCACTGTCTCCAGTCATTGGCTCTCTTATTCTAAGTATAGAGTGGACTATGCTCTTTCCACTTTTCCTGAACGAAGGCAGGAAGTACAAACGTACATCTTCTTCGTTCCACCATTCACCTTAACTCTAACCGATTTCAAATTAGATTTCCACATTTTGTTGCTTCTTCTATGAGAATGGCTGACAGCGTTACCGAAATGTACACTCTTATCACAAACTGCACACTTTGCCATGAAAAGCACCTCCTTCTATAAAATCTTATGTCAAAACCTTATTTTTTGTTTCACACACAACACGACTATTTTATCAAATCTTTTGATAGAATGCAAGAAAAAAATTCAAATTTTTTGATTTTTTTTCGTTATTCGCATTTTATTCTCCGTCTTTTTCGTTTTTCTCGTTCTTTTTGGAGAATTTTTCCACAAATTCCGGAACCATATCCAGCAATTTTGTAATACCATCCTGATTCTTTACATTGACAAGACGGGAAGTTCCATCTTTGATCACAAGTACGGCACTTGGCTGGATCTTTCCACCCATTCCACCGCCGCCGTTATTCTTTTTCGCACTATCGTCAGAAAATGCGCCGGCTGCGACACCAAAACTCACATCGACAAGTGGAAGTACGATCGTACCATCCTCAAAACGCACCGCATCTCCGATGACAGTCTTTGTCGTAATAAAATTGTCCATCCCTTTAAACAGAGATTCTACCGTATTGTTAAAACTGTTGTCACTCATTTTCATTTCCTCACTTTCCGAATACTTGATCGATCCATCGTTTGATATCCGGATCCAGATATCCGCGGATCACGAGACGCACCATATAGATCAGCCGCGCCTTTCCCTTTACATAACCATCTGCTTGAAACCGCTTTTCCTCAAATTCAGGGCAGATCCGGAGTCCCTCCGTATAAGCCGGAGGTACCATGCTCACAATTCCTAAGATCCAGCCTGTCGTACAGGGATCGCCTGTCCCAAATACAACCTTGCCGTCGATTTTCTCCGGTGCCATATACCGAAGCAGCGCAAACAGTTCTTTTTTTACCGTCCAGATCCCGCGTTTGTTTGTCGGATCCTTTATAAACGTAATTATACTTGATATTTTGTCAAATGAAAAGCCTTTTTTCTTTCTTTTTTTCTTCTTTTTCTTTGGCGGATCCGTTCTGTCCCCGGATACCGGTTTCTCTGCCAATGGATTTGGCTTGACACGTTCATCCGAAAAATCGGTTGTCACAATAACACCTTCCTCCGGCTCTTCCTGCGGAGTTTCCTTCGTTTCTTCCTTCTTTTCCGCTGTTTTTTTCGTTCGCCGGAAAAATGCAGGAATTTTTTTGAGCCGGTCTAGCGGGATTCCGAAAATACGGATACGGATGCCGCTTTCCAGTGTCTCCTGAACGATATAAACGACACGCAGAAGCCAGCTGATCTGACACCGCACCCGAATCTCGTCTTTCGTTTCCACCGTAACTCGGTATCTCACCGGCACAAACAGCGCCGCACACAGAAGAAGCACGCAGAGTGCCAGCAGAACCAGTAAGATCATACCAATTGTTTTGAGTATGGCAACTACAACTGCCACTCTACATCACCTTCCTCCTATCTCGAAAAATCCTTCTTTTCAAATATCTGTTTCGGAGAAAACTCTTCCGATGCCGCAAACCCTTCACATAAAATCTGCTCAACGACCGATACCGCCGCATCGTAATCCAAAGTCACGCCAATGACATAAAGTTCCTTCTGTCCATAATATTTGAAAAACAATTGATCGGTATTCATGATTTCAAAAAGATTTTTTTCATTTTCGGCAAGCGTAATGATATAAAAGCTCTTTTTCCATGGAAAATGCTTCGTTCTTCAATGATTTTTTTGCACTTTTTTTCCTGCTTTCGAACCTTTTCATCCATGTAAAGGTCTTTGTACCAAAAAATCATTTACTCCTCCATTCTGCCGCCTCATCCATCCACTCACGCAGTTCGATCATGGCCGCTTTCTTTTCTGCCTCATTCTGGCATCCAAACAGATTTGTCCGGATATAAGTCTCAATCTCACCGGCATTGGTAAATTCTACCGGGAGTTTTTCGAGCACCTCTGCCATAACCGCTTTCTTCAGTGGCTTAGAAAGTGTCGATAAAAAGTCGGACAATTCTCCGGTGAGTTCTTTGATCTTCTCTGTTTCCACCGCAGCTTCGACCGTATCGCTCTCGCCAAAACGTTCCATATCAATAAACAAACTGTCGGATAATAAATTGGCAATTTTCGCAAATGCATCAAATTCCTCGCCTTTTCCGAGTTCCTCAATGATCTTCTTATGAGAGGCTTTGATCTCAAAAAGAACGGCTTCCAGATAACTGGATTTTTCCACATACGTTTCAATCTTTCCTTCCAGTTTTACAAGCCCTTCCTCGTTCAGACTTCCGTTTGCCACTTCCATCAAAATGCCGCGGCAGTGCTCATACAAAGCACTTTCTTCCCGCTTATGGCAATTGGCAAGACTAAGCGCATACATCGCATTTACTACCTTTTGCAGCTGATAATAAAAATCGGTCACATGAAGAATGTACTCTCCCGCTTTTTCCAATTCTTTACTCATCACCTCAAACGATTCTTTTGTCAAACCTGCAAAATCCGTATTCTGCAATTCCTTCAAAAGGTCTGCAATGGCATCTTCTTCCGTCTCCGTACCGGCTTTCTGCAACATGGCAGCCGAACGTATCATATAGATAAAGTTATCAAGCGATGCCATATCGCCTCCGATATACAAACTTCCGGTGTCCTGAATTTTTCCCATCAGGCGCTGTTTTGTCATGTGTACCGGAATCATTCCCATCAGCTGCTGAAGCCGTTCTTTGACAATACTCTGGTCTTTATTTCCCACGAGAAATGCCATCAATTCTTTGACAAAAACATCTTCTTCTGTCGCAAAGACATCTTTCTGATAAGGTTCTTCCTCTTCAAAGTCAAATTTACGGTGTTTCAGCACATAATCATAACAGATCAGCTGATCGGTATAGGATGTATATTTTTCCATCACCTGTGTAATCTCGCCACGGATGCGGTCAAGCCGCTCGATACATGCTTTCTGCGCCTCCGCATCTTCCTCATACACATGCGGGATTTCCTTTCGCACCTCATCGTATCTGCGTTCTTCCTCTTCGGACAGATCGATGCCTTCCTGGCAGGTCTCCACCAGCATATAAGCCGAAAACACCAGTTCTATGGAGGCATAATTCAAATACGTATCCGCCAGATAATTGGCATAAATCGGGAGATTCTTGCGTGGTGCCACTCCCTTGTCCAGGTCTTTTATAATTTTTCGAATCTGATTCATCGTTTCCTCCTGTCATGCAGGCTTTCTGCCTACAGTACTAATACCCATCCCGTCAGCCAGCGCAGTCCGTTTTCCACAAATTCGAGGCTTACCGGCTGTCCGGACAATACCGGATAGAACAGTAGGAACAGCCCCACAGCCGCTGCCGCATATACATAAGCAAAAATGCGTTTCTTTTTATTGTCGCCGATAAAGCGGTACAATGTGTAGCCGATCATCAAGGTAACAAACGGTACACTTGGAAAATAATGGTAAGCAAATGTACATCTCGGCACGAGCATCCACGGTACGTACTGTACCAAATAAGCAAATACAAGGAACAATGCCGTCTTATCTGCTTTCTTCACCACAAGATAGATCATGTAAAGGAAGGCAAAGATGCCTGCCCACCATACGAGCGGGTTACCGAATGCGCTGATTCCTTCGCGCATATCATTTGCCACCGTGTTGCAGTAATAAAATACCGGACGGATCATCGTCGGCCATTCATACCAGGTGGAAGAATACGGATGTGTCGCTTCCAGCTGGGAATGGTAACTGTACATCGATTTCTGGTTATTGATCATCCGCGTAAACAGACCGTCTGTCGTTCCATCGTTAAACGGAATGTAAGAACCCAGATAGATCAGTCCCGGAATCACAATAAAGAATATGACACAGGCACCGATTGTCTTAAGAAAATTACTCTTAAAGACATCTATAACATGCCGGTGCGCAATCGTTCCGGTACTTCCGCCCGGATTGTTGCACGCCCTGCGGTATTCCATATATCGGTAAAGCATGATCGCCGCAAAGAATACAGCCAGTCCTGCTGCCGCATAAACGGCCGTCCATTTGCTGGCACAGCCGAGTCCCATCATCAAACCGCTTAAGAAAAGCGGAATCAGGGTCTTTTTAAATTCTGTATCGTAAAAACTTGTCTGTGCATAGCGAAGCATAAAGTAAAACATTGCCATGATAAAGAACGTACCATATACGTCGATCGTGGCAATTCTTGTCTGCGTAAAGTGCATAAAATCAAAAGCAAACAACGTCGTAACCACGCCTGCCACCCATGTCTGATGGAAGAGTCTCTTTCCAAACAGGTACAAAAACGGGAGCATTCCGATACCAAACAATGTACCGATGATACGCCATCCAAACGGATTCATTCCAAAAATACGGATTCCGAGGGAAATAAAGATTTTACCCAATGGTGGATGCGTATTTTCGTAATTGTACAAATCATGAATCATCTCATACGCCGTACGGGCATGATAAATCTCATCAAAATATGTTCCGCTGCGGAAGGTATGTGCATCGTCATACTCATCCTGCTCATCAAAAAGTTCCGGATATTGGTCATTATTGACCGGAACCACCTGATTTCCGTCCGCGTCTTTAAATACCATTTCTTTTAAGGTCACCAGATCTTCTACTGTCGTAAAGCGGATATAACGTGTCGTGACATTAAATGCTGTCGTCGCCTCCGAACCGCCGTCAGCGACAAGCTGCACATTGTTCCATTTGAATACATCGGAGACTTTCGCCGTTCCACCGCTCACATAATTGGTTCCATCGTTCGAAAGTTCCATATAAAGACTTCGGTTTTCATAACTTCCGGAAAATACTTCAAATTCTTTCAGGTTCTTCACTTCACCAAAATCAAGGACAATCTGCTGTCCTGCCTGCGTTCCTTCCCATCCGGTCTCCGGAGCGCTTGTCTTTCCGAGATCATGGAAAGCGAAAATACCATAAACAAGCATGATAGCAAATAAAATAATGTAATCCGTCTTTGTCATCTTTTCCATCACGACAGTTGGAATAATTTTCCATTCAAATCGTTTTTCCTGCTGTTTTTGTACAGTCTGTCGTTTCTTCTTCGATTTTCCACCCTCGTCTACATTCGCTTCCTGCACGATCTCACTCTTCTTAAAGATCGTGTAAAGAAGGTAACCAAAGAGGAACAATGTCAACACCGCAACCGCACCGATAACATAACCGGTTGGTCCCGTCGTTCCAAGTTCTACCGCCGTATAATACACATGCGCGGTATTCATATAAACCACCAAGGTATAACCGATAAATCCGTAAAACAATTCTTTACATGGACGATAGATAAATGCGGCAAGCATCAAAGCAACTGCCGGGAACAGATATCTCTCATGCATACGTACGGAAAAGCAGAACATCACACTGATGACAACTGCCATACTGAGAAAATATTTGGACTTGTCATTTTTCATTTTGAAGAATACGACTGCACTGAGTACGACCGCTGCGATGATAGCAATGGTTCCCCATGTCTGTGCCGGTATAAACAAAAATTTCTCCGTCTGTTCATGCCAGTTTTTTCCAATGATCGCCCAGAAATTGTATGCGTTGACAGAACAGTATTCAAACATTCCCAGCGTACCGGTATATTTTTCCAACGACTTCTCCAGCCCAAACGGAAGTGCTACAAGCACCATAGCCGCCAAAGATGCCAGACCGCCGATCAGGTCACGGAGCATCTTTTTCGTATTGAAATCATGCAAAAATACCTGCTCAATGATCGAATAAATAATGATCGGAGCAAACATAACCATCTGTGGCTTTAGCAGCACACCGGCACAAAAGGCAAAGTATGCTAAAATTCTCTTTTCTTCCATAAACAAGTAACAGGTCAGAAGAACCATGCAGCACAATACGCCGTCTACCTGTCCCCAGACAGAACTGTCAATGACAACTGCCGGATTCAGCGCATAAAGTGTGGAAAGCATCAGAGACATCCCCTCGGAAAATCTCTTCTTTGCCATCACGTAAATAAGATACGCTGCTGCCAGATCAAAAAGCATCGGGAACAATTTGATCATAAAAAGTCCCGTGGTCGAATAATTGTCAATGTTAAACAAGTGGCGGATCGCCGCAACCAGCCAAAGCACCAGCATATATCCCGGTGGATAGTCCGTTACATCACCCTCGTAAAAATGGGAAAGTCCTCCGGTAAATACCGTCTCCGACCAAGAGCGGAAACAGGTAATATCCACACTGTATCCTTCGTTCTTTACGGCAAGGATCGCTTTTACGATAAATGCCGCAACCAGAACAAGAATAATATTAAATTTCTGCTGCTTCATAGAATTCTTTGCGATCAGACGGCTTCCATCCACTTCTCCCTGAAACCACATCCAGTAAATCGCAAAAAATGCAAATACGGTTACTACCGCAATGGTTAAAATATCTTGATACATCTCTTACATCCTTTCCCCTTTGTTCATTGTATCTCACTCAGGAACGCTTCACGTGCTCATGAGTAAATAAATGGTCGGAACAATATTCATAACTTCCTTCGCATTTTGAGCAATACCGGAACTCAAGCTGCGGAGAATCGATCTCTGTCCTTCCACAAATGGCACATTTATGTCTTGGCTGCCCTGCCTGCTGCGCCGTATTTTTGTAAATGACGCGGCGTTTTTTCGCCTGTTTCATACGCATTCCCAGATGTGGTTCTCTTGCAATCGCATAAAAGATCACAAAATCCAGAAGCGCTGCCACGATCAAAAGCATCCGCATATATCCACGATAATCTCCCGTCTGCGCATATTGCACAATCTCGACAACATTCAGCAAAATGTAAATATATCCCAGCCATTTTGCTTTGATCGGAATGAGGAAATACAATCGGAATACCGTATCCGGAAACAAAAACGCAAAGGCTAAAAACATGGACAAGTTCAGATCACTCAAATCAATCTGATTTGCAAGTCCAAATCCAATCTGCGGTGCCAGCGCCTGTCCATTCGCATGGCAAACGACAAAATAATAGCCAAATGTCATAATGAGAATCAACAAAATTCCGGTAAAATAAAAGGCATTAAATCGAAATCTTCCCCAGATCTGTTCTAACATATTGCCGATCCAATAATACACATACAGCATGATACCAAAGAATATCATATTGATCAGTGCTCCCCCGGAACCAATGCTCACATACGGATAAAAAAGAAATGTTACGATTCTCCACACTTGTCCATGCAGGATGGCATAAACATTGAGGCTCAGATACATCTCATAAAATCCCGGAACCACCAATCCGAGCACACTTCCAATAATGCTTACGATAACCATGTAACGCATCAAATTCGGGATTGCATATCGCCCTAATTTGCGCTCTACCTTATCAAACCATTTCATAAATATTTAAAACCTCGCTTTTAAAATAAGTTTTTCTTCTTAAAGAAGAATACTAAAACTACGGTTACGATCAACGTAATCGCAGTCACAATATAAAATCCATAAGGGTTGTCCCCCAATGGAATATGCTGAAAGTTCATTCCGTAAAAGCTGGCGATCATCGTAGGGATGGAAAGTACGATCGTCACGGTTGACAAAAATTTCATAACCACATTGAGGTTATTGGAAATAACCGACGCAAAGGCATCCATCGTTCCACTTAAAATATCGCTGTAAATTTTTGCCATCTCAATCGCCTGTTTGTTCTCGACGATAACGTCTTCCAGCAGATCTTCATCTTCCGGATATTTCTTAATCTTCTCTGTACGAAGCAGTTTCTCCAGCACCGTTTCATTGGATCGCAGCGACGTGGTAAAATAAACCAGACTTTTTTCTAATTCCAAAAGTTCGATCAACTCTTTATTTCTCTGCGAAATATGCAGTTTTTCTTCGATCTGCTCGCTCTTGCGGTCGATGATACGCAGGTAGCGCAGATAAGAAGTCGCATTGCGGTACAGGATCTGAAATACAAATCGTGTCTTCTTAAACGTATAAAATTCCCGTTCACGGTTGTTCATAAATGCTTTTAATACCGGTGTCTCTTCCAGGCATACGGTCACAATCATCTTTTCTGTCGTATAAATACCAAGAGGAATCGTCACATACCTGTCTTTTTCGTCTAAGGAAGGGATGTCCACCAAAATCACAACATAATCGTTTTCTATCTCCACACGGGAGCGCTCTTCATCATCCAGGGGCGCACGCAGATCGTCAATATCAATTCCGGTCGTAGCCGACACGGTTTCGAGTTCTTCCATCGTCGGTTTCGTCAGTGCAACCCAGCATCCTTCCGTCACTTGATCCAATTCCTGCAGTCCGTCTTCGACTGTATTAAAAATTTGAAGCATGCTTCTTTCCTCCTATTCTCTGTAAATTGTAAACATAGATATTTTTATTATACTTTTTTGGGGAATCTTTGTCAAACTGTATTTGTTTTGTCATACGGTTCTCATTAGAAAATGAAACCAAAGTTTTCCAGCCGGGACCGCCTGCGCTTCGTGAACCCACGTAACAGTGCACGAGGGCAAACTACGCCCCCTTTGCACTGACGGTGTTCAAAATCCCTTACGGAAAATCTTTGATCTCATTTTCTAAATAGAACGGCAACAAAACAAATTACAAATTATATTGTCCTATCGACTATATGAATTGCTCATTCTGCCCATTCTATTTGGTAAAGTACAAAATCTGGTCTTCCTGCAAAGCCACTTGATCCAGGTTGTTTAACCGGACAAATTCTTCCCAGGTCGTCTCATGCGCCATCAATACTTCGCCCAGGCTTTGCTTGCCATCGGTGATGTACACTTTTTTCTCTTCTTCCTCGCTCGGAGCGTTTTCAGAAGAAACGACTTCTTTTTCTTCCGATGTTTCTGCCGGTTCTTCTGCCACTTTTTCCGGCTCATTTTCTGCGTTTTCGCTTTCGAAGACTTTCGCGCTGCTCTCTTCCTGTGACTGCACCTGCGTTTCGGTCTCTGTCTCATCGGCAACTGCGGTGACCGGCAATGGTTCGTCTTTTGGCACCGGCATACAGATCATTCCCCGGTGGGCGCGCACCATCGGAATACAGATTTCCTGCCCCACCTGAAGATTGTACACATCTACATACGGGTTGGCACGCAGCAGCATTGCCATCGGGATCCGGTAATACCGGCTGAGCTGATACAGCGTGTCTCCCGGTTTTATCACATGTACCATTCCATTACAATATCTGCGATTCATGAAGTTTCCTCAATTCTATTTGCTTCTCTAACAGTATATTCATTTACCATTTTTAAGTTACTCGCGAATTTTGTTTACAAAACGCAAATTTTGTCGTATACTATAACTCAAAGCGCATTTTTTATAAAACACATTTAATAAGTAATAAATCACTTTCATAAAGATAGAGATATACGTTTCACATAATGGAGGTTAGTATGAACAGAGTAGGTATTGATATTGGCTCAACGACAGTCAAGATCGCGATTATCGACGAACAAAATAAAATTTTATTTTCTGCATATGAACGTCACTACGCAAATATTCAGGAAACGCTTCGCGGCATCATCGAGCGCGCGTATGAGCAGCTCGGCGATCAGGCGATTGCACCGATGATCACCGGTTCCGGCGGATTAACGATCTTCGAACACCTTAACATTCCTTTTGTTCAGGAAGTTGTCAGCGTAGCAACCGCATTAAAAGATTTCGCTCCACAGACCGATGTAGCGATCGAGCTCGGCGGAGAAGATGCTAAGATCATTTATTTTACCGGAGGAATCGAACAGCGAATGAATGGAATCTGTGCCGGCGGTACCGGTTCTTTCATCGACCAGATGGCAACGTTGTTAAAAACCGATGCTGCCGGGCTCAATGAATATGCCAAAGATTACCAGGCAATCTATCCGATTGCTTCCCGTTGTGGTGTATTTGCCAAAACGGACATTCAGCCGCTGATCAACGAAGGTGCCTCCAAACCGGACCTTGCCGCTTCCATTTTTCAGGCGGTAGTCAACCAGACGATCAGTGGACTTGCCTGCGGTAAACCAATCCGCGGAAATGTTGCTTTCTTAGGGGGACCGCTTCATTTTCTTACGGAATTAAAAGCCGCATTCATCCGCACTCTCGAGTTGACCGATGATGCGATCATTGCACCGGAACATTCTCATCTTTTTGCCGCAAGTGGTGCCGCGATGAATTCAAAAGGCGAAGGCGAGACAACATTAAAACAATTATTGGACAAATTAAGCAGCAAGATTCATATGGAATTTGAAGTGACCCGTATGGAACCATTGTTTGCTTCGGAAAAAGAATACGAAGACTTTACGGCACGCCACAACAATCATGCCGTGAAAAAGGGAAATCTTGCCGATTACGAAGGAAATGTCTTCCTCGGAATCGATGCCGGTTCCACGACGACCAAAGTCGCTCTCGTCGGAGAAGACGGATCGCTTTTGTATTCCTTCTATGACAACAACAACGGAAGTCCGTTGAAAACGACGATCAAGGCTGTGAAGGAAATTTACGAACTTCTTCCGGACAGCGCGACGATCGTCCGCTCCTGCTCTACCGGTTACGGTGAAGCATTGATCAAGTCTGCCCTGATGTTGGACGAGGGAGAAGTCGAGACGGTATCCCATTATTATGCCGCTTCTTTCTTCGAGCCAAATGTAGACTGTATCCTCGACATCGGTGGACAGGATATGAAATGTATTAAGATCAAAAATCACTCGGTTGACAGTGTGCAGTTAAATGAAGCCTGCTCTTCCGGTTGTGGTTCCTTTATCGAAACCTTTGCCCGCTCCTTGAATTACGGGGTCAAAGATTTTGCGAAACTGGCCTTATTTGCCGAAAACCCGATTGACCTTGGTTCGCGTTGTACGGTATTTATGAACTCCAAAGTAAAACAGGCGCAGAAAGAAGGTGCTACGGTAGCCGACATTTCCGCCGGTCTTGCTATTTCCGTTATTAAAAATGCATTACTGAAAGTAATCAAATTGACGGATCCGAAAGACCTCGGAACCAATGTCGTCGTGCAGGGAGGAACCTTCTACAACGATGCAGTTCTTCGCAGTTTTGAACGTGTCTCCGGCTGTCAGGCAGTGCGCCCGGATATCGCCGGTATCATGGGAGCTTTTGGTGCTGCCCTGATCGCACGGGAACATTACGAAGAAGGAATGCCTACGACCATGCTTCCTTTAGAGGATATCATTGCTTTGAAATTTGAAAGTTCGATGTCTCGCTGCAAGGGATGTACAAACCAGTGCCGCCTTACGATCAACAAATTTACCGGCGGCCGCCAGTTTATCTCCGGAAACCGCTGTGAACGTGGTCTTGGAATTACCAAAAAGAAAAAAGTTGTTCCAAACTTATTTGAATATAAAAATAAACGATTGTTCGACCATTACAAACCATTAACTGCGGACAAAGCATACCGTGGCAAAGTCGGCATTCCACGTGTTTTGAATATGTACGAGGATTACCCATTCTGGTTTACGTTCTTCACGGAACTTGGTTACGAAGTCGTTCTTTCGCCAAAATCCAGCCGGAAGATTTACTCTCTGGGTATCGAATCCATCCCAAGTGAGTCCGAA
>ENA-ORMN01003249-ORMN01003249.1-human-gut-metagenome-genome-assembly--contig:-NODE-3249-length-13027-cov-2.212612_pt1 | contig 13027 bp, 12 predicted proteins | sample MGYA00242102_ERZ508993 | MGnify/ENA primary metagenome ERZ508993 (study PRJEB26280, sample SAMEA2338770) | human gut metagenome | biome: human gut; feature: human-associated habitat; material: faeces... | reverse complement strand
TAAGGAGGCTGTTTTTATGGAAAAGTACATTACTGACGAACGCACGGGACTGAAATATGAGTTGGTCGGTGACTATTACATTATCGCCGGAGACGATGAGACGGATGAAGAGAAAAAGCCAATCGGGATATGGGGTCAGCGGCATCTTCGCTATCTGAAAAATCACCGCAAAGTGCTATATGCCAACCTACTGACAAGCGGCAAATTAAACGACTACCTTGCTGATATTGACCGACAGGCAGAGGAACTTTTTCTTCGGCTTGCAAAACAAACGGCAGATGCAGAGGGAATTACGGAAAAACTGAAAGCCAGCGACCAAATGGAATGGGTCAGACAAATGAACAGCATCCGAAACCGAGCTATGGAGATCGTAAATGCAGAACTGATTTTCGCATAAGGATATATGACCAAGGGCGGCAGGGAGTACCAACTCTCTGCCGCCTTTTCTTGTATTCGCAGCAATTATGTAAGAATATTCCAAGCACAGCGGAAGCACCGAAGCCCGATGGGGAACAGGAGAATCAGTACACAGCACACAATCCCGAAGCAGCAAACAATAATTGCACATGGGAGTTTAACGCAAAGCCATATTATTGCTGCAAGCAGCGCACCCGTGATGTGGTATTCGGTCCAAAATAGTAGGGTTAAAATCGCCAAGCAGAGTATTACCATCGCAAAAATCCTTTCTCCGTAATACGAAATATTGAAGTTCTCTTTGATTACAATTCTATTATACACCCTTGTCCCATCCGGAAAAATGACTGCATGCGCAAAATACCGGCTTCTATTCTATTCGTTTCAGAGCAAATGCCGTGCTGCATTCAAATACCCAGTTTGAAATTTGCTGATGATAGACTATGCATTGTCCACCGAATACTGCGAGGAGGTTAATGCGTCTCGACCAAACACTGCGCTTTGCAGAGTATGGTCTGCTGCCGGTGGAATTGCAGCAGAGCGAAAACTGCAAACTAAAATCAAAGAATGTGAGGGACAACAATGAAAAGAGCAATATCCTTGCTGCTGGTCATCGTAATGACGACCATAGCGCTTGCCGGATGCGACAGCAAATCTGAAAATCCTGCCGGAAATGCGAATAGCAAGCAGCCCACCGACGAGTCCATTACAATCAAGGACTCGCCTGACAAATACACGTGGTACATTAAAAACTATGTCGGTAAGAATTGTGCTTCGATTGGGTACACCTCTATGAGCGGCGACCGCATGGACCACTACGGAGCAGGCTATATTGAGTTGGTTATGGTCACACCGGATGGAGCATATATTGACATCGAAACGGATGATGAGCTGAAGCAATATGTCGTCACCGCTCAGAGCTATGCTCCCAATACGGAGCTGAAATATGTTTTTGACACGGATGAAGACGGAAACGAATATGAAAACCTTGTCCAGTCACAGAATATTGAAGAAATCGTGCTGTGCGTAAAGAAAGTCGGCAGCAGCGAGGAAACCTCCCTCGGCCTGACAGAAATCACACCATCCCCGGATAAATACACTTGGTACATCCGGGATTATTCCGGCAGAAACCTTGCGAGCTGCGGCTACCTGTCAATGGGTGGCGACCGGATGGATCATTACGGGGCTGGATATATTAAATTTGTGATCGTATCCGATGATGGCAGCTTTATCGATCCGGAGGATACGGAATTGCTGAAAAATTATGTCATCACCGGCCAAAGCGTTTCGCCGAATACCGAACTGAAGTATGTCTTCAGCACCGACAGTGAAGGAAATGAGTATGATAACCTTGTCCAGTCTCAAAATATTGAGGAGATCGAGATCACGGTAAAGCCGGTAGGCGGTAATTAAATTCTGATTGACGATTTAAGGAGATGTTAAAAATGCAAATGTGCCCATTTTGTGATAAAGTTTATGATGAGTCCGAATACAGCCACTGCCCGTATTGCTCCGGCGAATTGCAGGAAGACACAAGCCCTCGACCTTTTAAGGTTTGTCCTAACTGCGATGGCGTTATGGAATGGGATGGTTGCTGGAAGTGCTTAAATTGTGGCGAGGAAGTTTATTCCGGCGAGGATGATAATGACGGAACAATAGAGGGCTAAACAGATTATACACCAAAAGGGAGACGGTGATGAACCGTCTCCCTTTTATCGCTTGTCGGAAATTAAAGATACTGATGTAACCAGTCTGGCAAATCAGGACTGTCAGTTGCCCAAGATTCAACGATTTCTTCATCCTCTTGCCATTCGTTCTCATCGCCGTCAAAAAGCTTTTGCCGGTGGCACTTGTACTTTACAACCGTGCTGCCCTCAAGCCGATACTCGTTCCAGTAGTAATTCTGCCTGCCGTAGCCCTTCTATTCATTGGTCTGATAAATAGTCATATGATAATCTTCTTTCGCATTCATCCATTTTCGGACTGTTAGTCTTATACTCCGCCACTTTTTGCATGTGGGGATTTGACTGTCAGCCAATCACATAAATACAACTTCGTATCCCGCAAAGCATCCAAGGAAATTCGTAATCAGGTTCTTAGCATTCTGTTCAACTGTATCATAAAGGCCGTTCTTCTCAGCCTCTCGCAGTCCCTCTGCTTTGATATCAGAAATCAGCGTCTGGTACTGCTCGAAATCAATAGGGTTCAAAATGTTGTTTTTCTCATTACACTCCATACTGCTGTCCCACGTAAGCTGATTGCTGTTGATTTTAGCCTCCGGTAGGGACACATAGATTTTTTGACTGTCATTGTCTACCTTAACCACAATGTCCTCTAGGTCGTACCCTGCCTTGACGCTGCCAGCGCAGGTAAGCTCAATGTGATTTGTGGTTCCCGGAACCGGAATATCATCCAGCATATAACGGGTAAAATCCTGTCCCTTCGTCACTATGTAACTGCCTTCGCAAGAGGTCAGTTCGCCAATTTCCTGTATTTTGGCTCGGACTTCATTTACAGTGACAATAGTCTTTTCAACTTCTCCGGGAAGCTTTAAGTCAATACCAGCGTTCTCTGATGACTCAATTATCTTGGCATCTGCCGTTGGCAACTTTCCGACATAGTATCCTGCGCCAAACACTGCTGCAGCAATTATGACTACAGCAACAGTATTTTTGACAACTTTCCAGAAACTTTTCATCTCGCCCTCCTTACAGCCATGCTGTAACTAACACAAGCAGGTAGAAGGCAGCAGCTGCGCCAATAATAGCCAATGCGATTTTTCCAAACTTTTTCATTTTTTCTCTCTCCTTTTCTCTCTTTTACGATTTTGCGTTCTTTGCAGTTTTGTCCGTTTTTTCGGTATGAGGAGTCAAAAAAGCCTGCATGACGCCGCTTTCCAACTGCGTTCCCATGACCAACGAATACGAAAGGCCGATACGATCTGCATATGCAGTATTCTGCCTTGCTTTCTCAACTACTCTGGAGGCACGGACCCTTTCCTTGACCGTCATAGGAACACCTCCTTCAGAAAGTCCTTATCTCCTTTGTGTGATTATATTATAAAGCCTCACCAGTTCTGGAAAAATGACTGCAAGTGCAAAATACGATGCCGTATTTCCTCTATTACAGCAAAAACCACTTCGGCTAATTGACCGAAGTGGTTTTCAACGACTATGTTTACCTATTTGCTCTTAGCCGCATTGTAATCATCGATATCAATCGATCCATTGGCCAGCATCTGCTCTGACCAAAGCTGAAGCGTTTCCACAGTGATAGAGATTTTTTCAAGTTCCTCCTGGATATGTATGAAGTCCTGAATCTCATCGCCGGTAATCTGTCCGTCAGATGTTATTTCGATCAGCCGCTCCTGCTTTTTGTGCATGGCATTCAAAGATGCCAGCATTTCAAGGACTATCTGTGAAAGGTCTTTGATCTTTACCTCGGGGACATATTGCTGGCCTATCGGACATTCCTTGGCGCAGTAATGGTTACAAAGATTGGGGTTCTTATAGCCGATGGACATCTCCAAAACCTCATCAGAGCGAGGGGTAGACTTTTCATTTTCGATTTTCTCAATTCGTTCCGGGGAAATCCATCCCAGCACTTCGCTGGCCTTTTCTCTGGAATAGCCAAGCGCCTCTCGGCTAATCTGATAGACGGTTTTATTTTCTTTTGTAGATATTCGTCCCATAAATACGATCCTCTTTTGAGTTACAATTCGATATATTCCGCCAATGACCCGCAGAGTTTTCGAGGCTTTATATGAGGCGCTGTTTGATAAACGGCCCCACTTTTGTCCTGCCATAGAACAATACCGTCGATATTGGCCTGCTCCAGCACATACCAATCCAACGGAACAGTAGTGTTGCTGCGTTCCTCTAAGGTAACAGGCACAACATTCAACCGTTTGGACCCGCAAACGCCTGTTAGCTCATGCCCAGCAAAAGATGCCGCTCCAAAGGCAGCGACATATTCCCGATAGTCTTGTGCAAATTGAAGGCCAAGTGTAATCTCTGCATTTTGAATGTTTTTATCGGAAGCTCCATTTAATGCGCAGAAATTCTCTTTGCGTTGCATTTTCGTTGCAATGTCGTTCATAGTTATGTGGTACCTCCCATCATTTTCGCTAACTGTTTCCAGAATTGCTGGCGTTGTAAATCCCAGGTATTTCCTACGCCATGCACCTCGGTAGGCTCACCAAACACATGCCATATCTTGTTGTTACCGCCCTGCATATGTTCGGCCTTGGTTAACACTGCCAAAGTTGAGTCTGCATGCTGACCGATGTGATGTAATTCATACGGTGTCCCGGATGGATCAAGTGCTGCGATTCCTTGCTCCATTCTCTGTAGATTTGTCCTCCCCATATCATCGACATAATTTAAATCTATTTTCCGGATGAGAGCCATGTTACCATTGACCATATGTGGAGACAGACCAGCTGATTGACAAATCTGATACTGTTCTATACTGGAAAATTGCTTGATGACATCCAGCGGATATCCAGACTCTTTTTGGATCAAGGCAGCCTCATTCATTGTCAAGCCATTCAGTGTAGCACCCTTTAATGCAATCGCTTCGCCGGCACCTCCGGCAATCGTGCCTGAAATTGCGCCCCATTTGAAGCCTTCGCTGCCTGCCAACGCTGCGGCCTTCATAGATTCATTTAGATCACCGGTTTCAATTCCTTTGACAACACCTGCGGATACGCCACTGAACACACCGGATGAGAGTGCCATAATTGTGCCTGTTTTGGCAGAAGCTGCAAAAATCATGCTGACAGCCGGTGCACCTGCGCCATAGGTCACAATAGAAACCGTAACACAAACTAGAATAACACCTGTTCCGATCGCAACATTCTTGAGTATCTGATCGTAGGTATCGTCGTATTTCTGGAATTCTGTGACAACGGTTTGTCCGTCGTCGCCAAGGGTAAACACATATCTTGTTCCCTGAAAGTAAGAATCCAGTTCTGATAGCGTATAGCCGAAGTAGATGCTTTCCTGCGAATTATATGCTACCTCTTCCAAATACTCTTTTGAGATATATATGGCATTTACATTTTCTACGAAGTAGTCTTCGCTATTGAGTGCCGTTACAAGCTCGGAATAAATGCTATCCTCCAAATATGGCAGAAGATTCACATCATTAAGGTCAGAGAATTCTGGCGGCTCTTCTTCGGTAAAAGAATATGCCGATTCCGGTTGACTCGTCGCTGGGGTAGTCGTCTCCTCTTGACTGCCATCGCTATTCGTTTGCGGTGCACACCCGGTCAATAAAGCACACGCAAGAATCAAGGCAATTAATCGCTTCATCAAACATCACCCCCATTATCGGCTTTGTCTGCTGAATCTATTCGTGAGATGTTTTTCGCACGGCGCTTTTTCTTGCGTTGGGCTATTGCGATTGCCGACCCAATAAATGCCGCTAAAAGTGTAGCACCTCCTGCATACAGCCACATGCCAGCTGGCATGTGGTTTTTTGATGCATCATCGGATGAAGAAACCTCACTGTTAGGTTGCTCGTTGGGATTATCTTCGTCTTTTGTCGTTGTATCATTTTCTTCATTTGGGTTCGTAGGCTCAGCCGGTGGTAGCGACTGCTCAGATGCCGGAATCAGCGTACCATCTGCCGCAACAGTTGCTCCCATTGACAGTTGATATTCTACATCCGAAATGGAAAGTCCTGTTGCAACGTGAGCTTTGAGTACATCATCCGTTCCGACATAGATAACTTTCGTAGTTGTTTGATTTGTATATTGATTACTTACGGTAATTGTATAGATGCCCTCATCTGTATACTTCGCGCCATCTTTGGCAGGCTTATTGAAGCGGACATCTTCGGTTAGTCCCTCTGCGCCATCCTTGCGTACTTCTTTCTTAATATCAATGTTAAGGTATCTGGATTTTGCAAGATCAAGGTAGAAACCGTTTTCGGTAATCGAGCTGTTTGTTAATTCGGCTCCTGTAACAACATCAAATGGATAAACCATACAATTACCATTGCGGACGGAAAAGCGGAAGAAAATCCGGTAGTCATTGTATGATGGAAACGGATTCCAACCGAACAAATCGAGATTGTTTTTACGCAACTCATAATCCAAAGCAACCTCATAATCTCCTTCCTCACAGAGCTTTACCTCCACGGCAGCATTCTGTGATGCAGTTGCCGCCAAATAATCAGTGTAGATTACAGGGTCGCTGGCATGATTTTGGTAATCTGTATGGCGAATAATCAATGTGCCACGCCCCATATCAGTCTTTTCAATACCGAAATACTCGTCGTGGCCGTTGGCATCATCGTTGATCGAAAGCGTCTCATCTCCATTGAGCTTTGTAATGTCCTGCTCCAGTTTGAACCACAGTGTGACTGTATCACCGACTGTTTTCAAAAATACTGGAGTGCCATTCTTGTCTTCTGTGACACGTGTGTATCCATTTACGTAGAACTCGCCAAGTTTCCACCCGAAATGAGGATCGTTCTCAGAGATTGCATTGTTTTCGGAAAAACCGGTATCGTGGCCTGCATTCACAACAGTACCCAAGTAGTGTTTGGATTCATTCGATTCTTCGGTTGCATACGCAATAGGTGGCGAAATCGCCATCATTGCTATCACAATGGAAAACAGCAGCGCAAAGAACGGTTTAGAAGATTGTACGACTTTTCTCATAATCTTCACCCAGTCATCCAGGCAAGTGCCGGACCTCTTTCTTTAAGTAATAGGAAAAATGCTGTTTGAGGGTAGCGCAGAATCACATTGGAATGCTTTTTACAACGCAAGAATCTCTTTCTTTTTGGCATCAAACTCATCCTGAGACAGAATGCCCTCATCGACAAGCTGCTTCAATTTACGCAGCGTTTCGATTTTCTCGTCATATGAGATCAATGCGTCGTCTGCCTCTTTTTCGGGCTTTTCGCTCTTGATCTTGTTCAGCAAGGATGCAGCACCGGAGGTCGCCTTTTTCCAGCCCTCCTGAAGGCTACCTTTTGCCGTGCTTGCGAACCGAGAGAGCTTGCTTGGCTGTGCGTTTTCAGATGCTTCTGCGTCAATGCTTTCGACCATCTCAATATCCGCAGCCATTTCCTCCTCAGAGTAGTTGAAGCAAGCCTTATCCAGCGCTGCATTGAGGCGGTTTGCCATCGGCATCATTGACACATAATTCAGGCTCCCCGAAATCACGCCGCCCACAATGGGAACCGCCTTGGAAATTCCCTGCGCTACCGTGGTTTTTGTTACCTTCACGCCAATGGCCTTGCCGATCTGCTTGATGATCGGATACCAGAAGGTTTTGGTCAGTGCCTTCTGCGGCAGCTTCTTCAGTGTTGTTTTTGCAATCTGTGTGGAAAGGACCCGCACGCCTGACACAGCGCCGGACACGCCGAACATCACACCGCAATACAAGATCAACTGGTTCCTGACTCGCTCGTCATCAAGCTGGTCCTCTGTCCACAGATCCGACGCACCGTACAAGTAAGACAATTCCTGCGCAAGGCGCAGGGCCATGCCAAAAAACTGTGCCACATCCGCCGGGATTGTCGCCGCCATCGCAAATCCGCCGGGAATACCGGCAACAAAAGATGCCACAGAAGACTGGCTGGTACGAACGAAAATCAGTTTCGTGGCGGCTTTCTCAATACGCTCTTGGGGAATTCCAGCACTGACCGGCCCCATATCAATTATGGTCTGCAAATCGATACCGTCGCCTGCAAAAGCCTCTGCAAGGAATTTGCTACGGTTGACCTTTACGCCGGGTATTTTGACTGCATTGGTAATGATCGTTTCCAGTGCTACGGAGGTCGTTTCGTTTTTAGCCTGTTCCATAATTCTCATTCCTTCCTCTCTATTAAGCCTGTGATTCTGCGTTGCTTTCCGATGCGATGAATTCCCGTATTTCCTCCGACACATAATCCTCAAAATGCAATGTGCCGATTTTACGAACCTTTTCGTTGATCTTATCCATCACCGCCCGGCATTTGCTGTAATCTCCGGCGCGGAAGTACACCTCCAGCAAATGCCCCAGCAGTTCGACTTGCCGTCTTGCATAGGCGGCGATCTCCAAGTGATCTCCGCAGGTCAGAATGGAGCGGAGCAGGTACAGCTCCGCTTGATCGTATTGCTGCCATTCCAGCATCAGATTGGCCATCGGGCAAAGCTGATCGTCGATTTTGGCAAGCTCCGAGGTGCTGATAATGTTTGTGATGTCGTAGGCCTTGAACAGATAGGCGCAGGTCTGCGGATAATTCTCCTCCAGATAGGTGTAGTACCATGCCATCGTCAGATCGTAGTCCCGCACCAGCTTGGAATTGGGCTGGGCGTATTTGTCAATCTGCTTCCGGACCTTTTCCAGGATTGCCCAGACCTGCTTTTTCTTCCCGGTGCCGCTGCGGATCAGGACAAGGGCCTTCAGCCGATAGCACTCACCCAGAAGAATGCCGGAATCTCCGGCATTGGAAACGGACAGCCAGTGGATGGCCTTATTTACTGATTTAAGGAGAAGGCGGACAATCTGCGTTTCTTCTGCTGTCTGTGCATCGTAAGCGCCGCTCAGCTTCGCATCATAAAATCCCGCAAGGATGTAATAGAGTCGTCCCCAAAGCACCGGACTGCGATTTCGTGAGATGGCGGTCCGCATTTGCCGGATTTTCCGCTCCGCTTCCGAGAAACGCCTGCGATCGTACAGAATCTCCAGCAGGATTTGATAAACCTTCAGGAGCATCCGCTCATTGCCCGGAGAAACCACGGCAATGAATTCCGTACTCTTTTCCAGAAGAAACTGTTCATTCTCGTAGGGCATATTTTGAATCGCATAATAGAGCAGTTCTATATAAATATCCGAAGAATATATCTGAGGTTCCCGCTTGCCGCCTTTCAATACAGCTGCAGCCAGCCGAAGAATCTCCCGAATCTCGTCGTGATCTGTTGCCGTGCTTTCTGCGTAGCTGCCGATTCTGTGAAGGTAGGATTCTCTTGCCCAGCCGGAACCATCTTTCGCCATCATTTTTTGAAGCCTCCGGTCAAGAAAGCTGCCGGGAGCATTCTCTTGAACCTCGTGAACTCGCTGGAGACTGCGGAGAAGATGCTTCGGATATTCCTCTTTCTGCGCTTCAACCTTCAGCCGGATATCCAGATACTGAAGGACCCTGTTTGCTGCATCCAGCGCCGCATCCGTGAACCCCCAGTTCGTTACGACCTCCTCGATAACCGGGTGCATTGTGAGAATCGTGTCGTTTATAGCAATCCAGCCTTGCCGGTAAAGAGCTCCGATGTCGTCTCTGTTTGGTAAGCGGAGCATATCGCGCAGCCGTTCAATGGAAACGCCGGTTCGGCCAAACAGAGACAGGGCTTTCATCAGAGCGTTCTGCGTTTCCGACAAGGTCTCTGCCGCAAACAGGCCGGAGATTATTTGCTGAATCGATTCCTGATGAAGAACTGCATCCCGTTGGTATCCGACCTTTTCGGGCGCAAGGCTTGTAAAGCCGTGCTCTGCGACGATTTGAGCCGCCTGCGCAAGAGACAGTGTGCAGACGGGACTGCCGATCTGCTTGGCAATCAGCTCAATGACCAATGTGTGACCGGATGCATTTTGAATGATCGAGGTGGCATAATACCGCTCCTCCGCACTGAGCCAGTGGCCGATGTGCCTCTCAAAAAGGAGCAGCGCAGTTTCTTCGGAAACGGATTCCACTTCAAGGGTGTCATACCCCTGCGCAAGCGCCTTGTCTCTGGTCAGAAACAGCAAACGCCAGCCCGTTTGCAGGAGCTTCGGGATACCGGTGCCGCTGTCACCGGTGTAATTGTCCATAACCAGTACGCAATTTTTACCGTCGCCAAGTTCCCGGAGAATCCCCAATTTTCGCTCAAAGTAGGCTTCTTCTGTTTCTAATTTGTCCTTTTGAACGCCGTGAATCTGTACGGCGTAGTCGTCGCAGATAGTTTTCTCAATCGTGCCCTGATAATCGAGGTAAAGGACAGAATCGATTCTCGACATACACTGCCTGATGCAGTGGCGGGCGAGAGTGCTTTTTCCGATACCTCCCATTCCCACAAGAAAGCTGCAACCGCCGGGGGCATCCAGAAGCCGCTGCGTCAGCCATGCCGTCTCCTGTTCTCTCCCAAGAAAGAACTCGGGTTCATAGATTTTGGAGCTTACCACATAGCGGGCGGACAGATCCGCCAGAGCTTGAAGCTCCGACAGCTTTTCGACCACAGTTTCCATATTGGAAAACCGATCCAGATAATAGTCCGCAAGGGTGTGATGGAAGAAATCCGTCAGGCGGAAGGTCAGCGCATCCCGATACGCGCCGCCTGATAGCTTGGACCTTGAAAAATCGTACCGGGCACCGGCATCACAGTCAAAGGCAACCGGTACACGATCAAATAGCATATAGAACAGCAACGCACCGATCCCATACACATCCGTGTGAGTCCCGATTCGTTTTCCGTCACCCCTTTGCAGTTCCAGCGCCGCAAAGCCTTTGGTAAAAGAGATTTTATCCCCCAATTCCGGAACGTCGGAGATTGGGACGACCGTGTCGAAGTCGAATAGCTGGATCAGCTCCGTGGTGCCCTCCAGCGTCAGAATATTGCTCGGTTTGATGTCGAGATACAGAAAACCCTTATTGTGGATTTTAGAAATGGCAGTTGCCGCACTTTTTACTGCAGCAATGCTGTCCTTGACAGAAGAATAACGATCATAGGACAATTCCTGCCCCTGAGCATACACAGAAACCACATACAATGCGTGGTTTGCTTCATAAATATTATAGGTATTGGCCGTCAGGTTCGTCAGCCCATCCGCTGCAAAGAATTCATTGCCCAGTTGATAAGCCCGCCACATCTTCTGCTTTGTCTGCGCGAATAGCTTCCGCTCTGTCTCCGGGATCAGCAGATTTCCATCCGACGATCTTTGTAAATTGCATCTGAAGGGGTAACATTCCTTGATTCTAACGGTTTTTCTTGCTCCTAGATTATCAATGTAATAAGCATTGTAAACGATGCTCGCCCCGCCACGGGCCAACTCATCGGTGATTGTGTATTCCCATCCGTCATTGAATCTAAGCGTAGTGCCTGCTTTAAGTGCAGCTCTAGAGTCCATTTTCTCACATCCTAACCTTGCTCGCATATTGCGACGCTTAGATTCTAACACCGAAAATTTAGAAAGCGGTTTTTTCAGTGCAGGGCATTCTCAGGAGCCATTTTATTCAGATAGGCCTCCCGCATAAAGGAACGGAACGCATCCAGCGGGTAGGCATCCTGCGAGGCATAGAGGAAGATCCAGTCATAGGGATTCCCCTCATACAGTTCCGGATAGCTGGCATCCAACAGCAGTCGATTGATGGATGTAATGCATCTCGGGCCGTCATACGGCTTTGCCGCATATTCCGGCTCCGTTCCCTTGAGAAGCAGTTCTGTCCAGAAGCGATAGAAGGCCAGCAGGATCATTGTTTTTCGGACGACCTCATCCGACTGCCAGTTCCCGCCGATGATGGCCTCCAAGCCCTGCCGATCCGGGAACGATTTGCTCACAAGGGGATGGATCATGGCGTTTGCTTTCAGCAGCGGCTGTAAGGTGCGGTCGCCGCTTATGGGATACAGCTTTTCGCCGTTGGATTCATCAAAATCCAGCAGCCCAAAAATCTGCCGGTAAATGTCCCATGCCGGCCGGGATTTCTCGGCGAAAGTCTCTTTTGGATAGCGGTACTTCAGTTCCTGAACAGCCAGTCCATTTTCACCGGCAATTCTTCTCCAAAGTTCACAGATATACTTCTTCGCTGTTGCGTTGTTATAGCCAAACTGGCTGCTGTTCACCGTTAAAAACGCAAGCAGTTCTTCCGGACTTTGAAACCGGTCCAATTCCTTGACAATCGTGCCGGTAAAGAGAACATCGGAATGAAGATCAACCGGCCCTTTTCCGCTCTCCTTCGGGGCTTTTTCAATCAATACACGCGCCTCGGAATAGGGCAATTGATGGCAAATGCAATAATAGTAAATTGCCTCTCGAATCGTGTGGCAGTCCAGATTCCGCTGCAAATACACACGGCGGAAGAAATCCCGTGTTTCGTCAAGTGTCAGGTGAAACGCAAAACAAAATTGAATCGCGTAATCCCGTTTCTCGGCCTGTGTGTGCTTTTGAAACCAGCCTTTCAGAATGCGTGCTTCTATCGGGATGCCCGCCTCATCAAATTTACACTTGATAAACCTGACTTTGGCATCCGTGTCTGCAAGGTTGCCGGTATAGCCCTTCTGCACAATAAACTCATCCAGTGCGGCGTCAAATGTCCGGAAGGAACTAGCTATCTCAAGCAGCTCCTGTATGTAGTTCTCATCCTCTGGAGAAATGTTATTGCCCTTCTGGGACAGAAATTGCGTATAATCTCCCATACCCATCCTCGTTTCCGCTGTATCTCAGCATATTTTGAATCACTCTCTCTTGTCCCCCGGCAGGACCTCCATAATATCTTCGATATGGCAGTCCAGCGCATGACAGATCCGAACCAGAACGTCCGTTGTTACATTGTCGCCACGGTTGAGCTTCCGGATGGTATAATCACTAATATTCGCTTTTTCCATCAGGTCCTTTTTCTTCATATCTTTATCAATGAGAAGATGCCA
>ENA-ORMN01003247-ORMN01003247.1-human-gut-metagenome-genome-assembly--contig:-NODE-3247-length-13028-cov-5.444693_pt1 | contig 13028 bp, 9 predicted proteins | sample MGYA00242102_ERZ508993 | MGnify/ENA primary metagenome ERZ508993 (study PRJEB26280, sample SAMEA2338770) | human gut metagenome | biome: human gut; feature: human-associated habitat; material: faeces... | reverse complement strand
CATTCAGGGAGGTTTAATATGGCGAGGCTTCTTGTGGTAGACGATGAAGAAAAAATTCGTTTAATCATTCGAAAATACGCCGAGATGGAAGGACATCAGGTTACAGAGGCAAAGGATGGAATTGAGGCAGTTTCCATTTGTGCACTAGAAGATTTTGATGTGATAATACTTGATGTTATGATGCCGGGAATGGACGGTTTTGCAGTGTGTAAGCAGGTGCGTCGTTATAAAAAGATTCCAGTTATTATGCTGTCAGCCAGAGGCGAGGAGTATGATCGCATCAAAGGCTTTGAGTTAGGTGTTGATGATTATGTAGTAAAACCGTTTTCGCCCAAAGAGCTTATGTGCCGTGTGCGTGTTGTCGCGCAGCGAAACAGCGTATCAGGTACTGCGTATACAAAATCTGCATTGCAAAGTTCAGTGCAAGCAGGGCAGAGTGAGAAAAGCCAGGAGATTGAAGACACTCTTACAGATCGCAAGGTGTATTGTCATGGCGATTTAGTGGTGGACTTTACCGGAAGAAGCGTGATGATAAAAGATCACAGGCTAGATTTGACGCCGAAGGAATATGATTTATTGTTTTATTTGGTTGAAAATAGAAATATTGCACTTAGCCGTGATCAATTGATTACAAATGTATGGGGATACGATTATTACGGAGATGACCGAACGTTGGATACACATATTAAACGTCTTGGAAGCAGTCTTGAGGAATATAGAAGCTGTATCGTAACGTTAAGGGGAGTGGGGTATCGTTTCGATGATCATATTTAAAAGAAAGCATTTGAGCATTAAGTGGGGGATATTTGCCGGACTTCTTGTCTTTTTGGCAATTCTCCTGCTTTTGCTGTTTTTGTTGCAGACAGTTTATATGGATGATATCTATAAGGCAGCAAAAAAGAATACACTGAACAATGCGAATGACAATGTAGAGCAGATTTTGGATGATCAGCTAGGAAATCTAAGTGTGATGGAGCAGCAGCTTGATGAACTTACCGCAGAATATGATATTGATATACAAATTTCTGGGGAGGATGGTACACTTCTTTACAGCTCGCTTCGCATGTATGAGAATACACTTCCAAAGCAATTTTATCAGGACTTTTACAAACGGGCAGAAAAAAATGGCGGCAGTTTTACCGAAGAAATCGCTGGAGACATTCAGCGCGATCCGTTTGATCTGTTTGCAGGAAATGGAGAGCTGCCTGAAAAGCCAACCGATGAAGAGAATGAGGCTGTTCTGCCACCTGAAAAGCCAACCGGTGACGGAAACGAGGCGGGTCAATCTCCTCAAAATGAGAATACTGGAAATGGAGTCGGTTCAGATCAGACACCACCGAGCGGGATTGCACAGGAAAGCATGGTGAGCGTAAGAATTTTGACAATCAGCAGTACACCATATCTTACAATTGTAAGCGCACGCCTCACACCAGTAAATGCCACCGTGCAGATGATTCGTCAGGAACTAATATTTGTCTCTATTATTATGATTATTTTGGCACTTGTGCTGGCTATGGTGATCTCACGCTTCATCTCAAAGCCGCTAAGCCAGATGAATGAGAGTGCAAAGGAGCTGGCAAAGGGTAACTATGATGTTGAATTTCATGATCAGAGCAACCTTGAGATAAGTGAACTGGGGAGCACATTGAATTACACGGCAAGGCAGCTTAAAAAGACTGAGCAGCTTCAGCATGAGCTTATTGCAAATGTGTCTCATGATCTTCGTACACCGCTTACAATGATTCAGGCATATGCTGAGATGATGCGTGACATTCCAGGTGAGAATACACCAGAAAATGTACAGGTTATCATTGATGAGGCAGGTCATCTTACAGGTATGGTAAATGATCTTCTCGATATCAGTAAACTGCAGGCTGGTGTAACGCAGCTAAACAAGACGCATTTCAACCTCACAGCAAACCTTGAGGAAGCAGTGCAGCGCATTGGCAGAATGGCATCAGCAAACGAGTTTATGATTGAGCTAATTTGTGATCATGATAAAGAAGTTTTTGTAGATGCTGATGAGTTTAAGATATATCAGGTTGTTTACAATTTGATCAATAATGCGTTAAATTATTCAGGAGATTCAAGACACGTTACCGTGCGTCAGGAGTGTATAGGTGATACTGTGAAGGTATCGGTGCAGGATTTTGGACTGGGAATTGCAAAGGAGAATTTACCGCTTGTCTGGGAACGCTATTATAAGATAGATAAGGAACACCGGCGAAGCTTTAATGGAAGTGGACTTGGTCTTGCAATTGTGCGAAAGATTTTAGAACTTCATAATGCGCAGTATGGTGTTGACAGTACATTAGGACAAGGAAGTACATTTTGGTTTTGCCTGAAAGTATCAGATGAGTAATGAACAAATTAGAGCAAAAGATAAAAAGTAAGAATAAAAAATAGAAACGACAATACGAAAAAGGGAGGATATATGATAGAAGAAAATAAGTCTTCGATGAAAAACAGTGTCAGAAGACTAATTATAGCAGGAATTGGTGTATTGATCCAGATTATCTGGGTAGTGGTGCTGGTAATGCGTTTAAACCAGTATTCACAAATTATTACATTATTAACAGTAGCTATTGAGCTTGTGCTTGTGTTAGCTGTATATAGTATGGATACCAATGCTGCGTTTAAATTGCCATGGATTATACTTATTACAGTGGCGCCCATTGTTGGAATATGCGTTTTCTTTTTGTTTGGACGATCAGGGGCAACAAAAAAAGTGCGAGCACGTTATCGTAAAATTGATCAGCAATTATTTGCATATCTTAATCAGGATGAACAGATTATTGAGGAATTGTCAAAAAAGGATGAGCGGCTTGCAAATGACTTTAAATATTTGTGGAAATGTGCATCAAGTCCTGTTTACAAAAATACAGATGTGAAGTATTATGGAGATACCTGTGATGCAATGGCGGCTCAGCTAGAAGATATGATGCAGGCAAAAAAGTTTATCTTTTTGGAGTACCATGCGATTGAGATGGCAGAGTCTTTTCAGGCATTGCGCAAGGTTTTGATGGCAAAGGCAAGAGAAGGCGTAGAAATTCGTATTTTGTATGATGATGCCGGCTGTATAGGATTTTTAAATCCACGTTTTATCAAATACATGGAAAGTATGGGGATTCAGTGTCGTGTGTTTAACCCGATTATGCCGGTGCTTAATATTTTCATGAATAATCGTGATCACAGAAAGATTACCGTTATTGATGGAAAGGTTGCTTACACGGGCGGCTATAATTTAGCAGATGAATATTTTAATATCACGCATCCGTATGGGCAGTGGAAGGACAGTGGAATACGTTTTGAGGGAGATGCCGTGCAAACGGCAACTATTCTGTTTCTGGAAATGTGGAATGCACTTAGAGAACAGGATGTCGATATTGAAAAGTATCTTCCAGTATATCCTTATAAAGCAAAGGAACAGGGATTTTTTGCGCTTTACGGTGATAGTCCGCTTGATAAGGAACCAGCAGGTGAAAATGTTTATATGAATCTGCTACGTCATGCAAAAAAATATATTTATTTTACGACGCCATATTTGATTCTAAGCGATGAGATGACAAGAGAGCTCACTGGAGCAGCAAAGCGCGGTGTTGATGTGCGAATTATTACACCTGGCATTCCTGATAAAAAAACAATTTTTCAGGTAACAAAATCTTATTATCCGCAGCTCTTAAAGCATGGTGTTAAGATTTATGAATATACGCCGGGCTTCATGCATGAAAAGCAATGTATCTGCGATGGAGAGATTGTTGTAGTGGGAACTATCAATCTTGATTTTAGAAGTTTGTATCTTCATTTTGAAAATGCAGCGCTTTTTTGTGGGTATGAAGCAGTTTCTCATGTCAAGGAAGATTTTGAAGCACTATTTCCAATCTGCAAGGATATGTCAAAGGAGCCATCTGAAAGGACAAGACGCCTTCGCTTATCACAGCTGATATTAAGGTTATTCTCACCTCTTATGTAATAACACTATATAAATGAGGCGGGGGTCAAAAGGTATTTTGCCCCAACTGATATCCACGAATTGCTCCGTTGCTATGCAACTTTCGCAATTCTAAAAACATTCGGATTCGCTGATTTTCCTTGAAAATCGCTGCATCCTCATGTTTTTGCGGGTCCCAAGCTCAAAAACCTAATCGTGCAAGCACGAACGGCTTTTGGAGCTTTTGACCCTGGTATCATATAAATAAATTCACGAAAGGAAAAAGAATATGTCTGTTTTATTTCCAAAAATCCCAGCTCTCCTGCACGGAGGCGACTACAATCCAGACCAGTGGCTGGATCGTCCTGATATCCTTGAGGAGGATATTAAAATGATGAAAAAGGCAGGAGTAAACACGGCAACAGTCGGTGTATTTTCCTGGTCTGCACTTGAGCCGCAAGAAGGAAACTTCCAGTTTGGATGGCTTCATGATATCATGGATAAATTATATGAAAATGGTATTTATACTGTTTTGGCAACGCCGACAGGAGCCAGACCGGCATGGATGGATGAAAAATATCCGTCCGTTCTTCGCGTCGAGAAAGATGGACGCAGAAATCATCACAGCGGCAGACACAATCACTGCATGAGTTCTTTAGAATACCGTTCACTTGTTGAGAAGATGGATACAAAGCTTGCGCAGGAATTTGGAAATCATCCAGGACTCATTTTATGGCATATTTCAAATGAGTTTGGAGGAGAGTGCTATTGTGAAAACTGTAAAAAGCGGTTTCAGGAATATTTAAGAGAGAAGTATCACAATAACATTGAAGAACTGAATAAGCAGTGGTGGACCTCCTTCTGGAGCCGCCGTTTTGACTCTTTTGAGCAGATAGAGCCGCCGTATGACAATGGAGAGCATTCTATTCTGGGATTAAATTTGGATTGGAAGCGTTTTAACTCCTGGAATATGAAAGATTACCTTGCATTTGAGCGCAGAATTTTAAAGAAGTATACGCCTCAGGTTCCAGCAACAGCAAACTTTATGAAGCTGTTTGAGCAGTTAGATTATGTGGATCTGGCAAAGGAGATTGATATTATTTCGTGGGATGGTTATCCGAGCTGGAATAATGATTATGAGACACCGGCAGATACTGCGGCAGAGCTTAGCTTTGATCATACAGTTATGAGAAGCTTAAAGAAGGATAAGCCATTTATGCTTATGGAGAGCACACCAAGTCTTGTTAACTGGCATTCATTTAATAAATTAAAGCGTCCGGGCATCCTTCGCGCAAGCAGCATTCAGACAATTGGCTGTGGAAGCGATACAGTTCAGTATTTCCAGTGGAGAAAAGGTCGCGGTGCAGCGGAACAGTTCCATGGCGCTGTTGTAGATCATCTTGGAAGAGATGACACAAGAGTATTCAAAGAAGTATCAGAGGTTGGAGAAATTTTAAAGAAGTTGGCACCAGTTACAGGTTCAAAGGTAACGTCAAAGGCTGCTGTTCTTTTTGATTGGAGCAACCGCTGGGCGATTAAGGACATGCAGGGCATGGCGCGTGATACTAAAAATTATGAGAAGGAAGTACGCAAATTTTACAATATTCATTTAAAGAAGGGCATCAATGCAGATATAGTATTCCCACTTGAGGATTTGTCTTCATACAGTCTTGTTGTACTGCCAATGTATTATGCTGTATCCAAGGAGGCTGGTGAATGGTTAAAGGAATATGTAAAAAATGGTGGAACAGTAGTGGCAACATATCTGACTGCATATGTAAATGAAAATACGCTGGCATACTTAGGCGGCTTTCCGGGCGCAGGTCTTGGAGAGGTCTTTGGTCTGTATGCTGAAGAGCTTGACACATTATATCCAACGGATTCAAATTCAGTTTTGATGAAGGATGGAAACAAGGCTTTAGTAAAGGATTACTGTGAGTTGATTAAGCTTACAGGGGCAGAAGTTCTTGGTACATACGAGAGCGATTTCTATGCAGGTATGCCGGCAGTAACTGTACACTCCTATGGAAAGGGAAAGGCATATTATATTGGAACAAGAATGGAAGAGACGGATCTGATTAAATTCTTTACACCAATCTGGTCAGAATGCGGTATTAAGGAAAAAGAGCTTCCAGAGGGAGTAGAGTATCTGACACGTACAGCAGAAGATGGCAGCACCTTTGATTTCTATGTCAACTATAACGCAACGCCTGCAACTGTTCAGTTGGCAAAAAATGGAACTAATCTTTTAAACGGCGAGGCAGTAAGCGGCAAGGTTGAGATCTTACCATTTAATGCAGTTGTTGTAAAGTAAGCAATTGTGAGGTTTTGAGATGAGAAAAGAATTGTTTCATATGGAGCGCGATGTCTTAAATATAGGAGATAGTGTGACGATCATTGAGGGACAGCTTCCATTTTCGTATTACTATACAATTGTTCCGGCGTTGGCTATGTCCAAAAATTATAAGAATGCGGAGCGCATTAAGAGCCGTGAGGGCAAAGTTGTTTCAAAGGAACGAAAGGGCAGTACGTTTGAAATCTATGTTGAGTTCGAAAACTGATTATTTTGTAGGAATTGAACGGTGCACATAAATAAAGAGCACAAAAATTTTGCAATTATGCAGAAATTTGTTTTAGGACTTGAAAAAATAATTTATCCATGGTACTATATTTTAGATAACAACAAAATTCAAGGCGAGGTACCGCCTGGATAGAGAATTGCGGACGGTGCACGTATGTGTACCGTCTTTATTTTTGGCGAAAGGGCATGGTGAACCAATGAAGGCATTTCTAATTTTAGAGGATGGACATGTATTTACAGGTACAGCGATTGGCGCAGATAAAGAAATCATCAGTGAGATTGTTTTTAATACTTCAATGACAGGCTACCTAGAGGTACTTACAGATCCTTCTTATGCGGGTCAGGCTGTTGTAATGACTTATCCGCTGATCGGTAATTATGGAATCTGTTATGAGGATATGGAGTCAAAGCGTCCGTGGCCGGATGGCTATATTGTACGTGAGTTGTCCCGTATGCCAAGCAACTTCAGAAGTCAGGGAACTATTCAGGAGTTTCTTGAGAAAAATGAAATTCCAGGAATCTGTGGAATTGATACTAGAGCATTGACACAGCTTTTGCGTGAGAAGGGAACCATGAATGGTATGATTACACGCAGAGAGGATTTTGACTTGGAGGAGATCCTTCCAAAGCTTAAGGCATATTCCCCGACTGGCGTAGTAATGGCAACTACATGTAAGGAAAGAGAAGTATTGCCGGGAGATGGCTACAAGGTAGCACTTCTTGATCTTGGTGCAAAGAAAAATATTGGCGACTCACTGCATAAGAGAGGTTGTGAAGTTACCATTTATCCTGCTGACACAAAAGCAGAGGATATTCTTGCAGCAAATCCTGATGGCATTATGCTTTCAAACGGTCCTGGAGACCCGAAGGAGTGTACAGAGATCATTAAGGAGATCAAAAAGCTGTATGATTCTAACGTTCCGATTTTTGCAATTTGTCTTGGCCATCAGCTGATGGCACTGGCAAATGGTCTTGATACACATAAGATGAAATATGGTCATCGCGGCGGCAATCATCCGGTAAAGGATTTAAAGACAGGAAGAGTTTATATTACCTCTCAAAATCATGGCTATGTTGTAGATACCGACAAGCTTGATCCAAAGGTTGCTGTGCCGGCATTTGTAAATGTAAACGATGGAACAAATGAAGGTCTTTCTTATACAGGAAAGAACATTTTTACAGTTCAGTATCATCCGGAGGCTTGCCCGGGACCGCAGGACAGTGCGTACCTGTTTGACAGGTTTTTGGATATGATGGCAGCAGGAAAAAATAAATAATAGACGACAGGAGGAAACACAGCAATGCCAAAGGATAGCAGTATAAAGAAGGTTCTTGTAATTGGTTCGGGTCCGATTGTCATCGGCCAGGCAGCAGAGTTTGACTATGCAGGTACACAGGCCTGCCGTTCATTAAAGGAGGAGGGTGTATCAGTTGTTCTTGTAAACTCTAATCCAGCGACGATTATGACAGATAAAAGAATTGCTGATCATGTCTATATCGAGCCGTTAACAGCAGAGGTGTTAGAGCAGATTATCGAAAAAGAGCGTCCTGACAGTGTTCTTCCGACACTGGGAGGTCAGGCTGGTCTAAATCTTGGTATGGAGCTTGCAGAGAAAGGTATTCTTGAAAAATATGGATGCCGTTTGATTGGTACTACACCAGAGACGATCAGAAAGGCAGAGGATCGTCAGGAATTTAAGGATACAATGGAAAAGATTGGAGAGCCTTGTGCAGCATCTAAGGTTGTTCACAACATTCCAGATGGTATTGAATTTGCAGAACAGATCGGTTATCCAGTTGTTCTTCGTCCTGCCTACACACTTGGAGGAAGCGGCGGCGGAATCGCATATGACAAAGAGCAGATGGAGGAAATTTTAGGAAATGGTCTTCGTCTTTCTCGTGTAGGTGAGGTTTTGGTTGAGCGCTGTATCGCAGGATGGAAAGAGATTGAGTACGAGGTAATGCGTGATGGTGCAGGAAATGTAATTACAGTCTGCAACATGGAAAACATTGACCCTGTTGGTGTTCATACAGGAGATAGTATAGTTGTTGCACCGTCTCAGACGCTTGGCGATAAGGAATATCAGATGCTTCGTACCTCAGCGTTAAATATCATCAGTGAGTTAAAGATTACTGGAGGATGTAACGTTCAGTACGCATTAAAGCCAGACAGCTTTGAGTATTGTGTTATTGAGGTAAACCCGCGTGTAAGCCGTTCCTCTGCACTGGCATCAAAGGCAACAGGTTATCCGATTGCAAAGGTTGCAGCAAAGATTGCACTTGGCTACACTCTTGATGAGATTCCGAATGCCATCACAAAGAAAACCTTCGCAAGTTTCGAGCCAATGTTAGACTACTGCGTTGTCAAGATTCCGAGACTGCCATTTGATAAGTTTATCAGTGCATCAAGAAAGCTGACAACACAGATGAAGGCAACAGGAGAAGTTATGGCAATCTGTGATAACTTCGAGGGTGGTCTTATGAAGGCACTTCGTTCTCTTGAGCAGCATGTTGACAGCCTTGTAACAGATGAGTACAGCAAGCTGACGGCAGATGAGTTTGAGGAGCAGATGAGTATTGTCGATGACCGTAGAATCTTCCGCATTGCAGAGGCAATCCGCAGAGGCTACAGCTATGAAAAGATCCATCAGATCACAATGATTGATCCGTGGTTTATTGACAAGATTGCTATTCTTGTAGAGATGGAGACACGTCTGAAAACAGAAGAACTTACTCCTGATCTGTTAAAGGAAGCAAAGCGTATTGAATTCCCGGATAAGTTAATCGCATCATTAAGCGGCAAGACTGAGGATCAGGTAAAGAAGATGCGCTATGACAATGGCATCACAGCAGCCTTTAAGATGGTTGATACATGTGCAGCAGAGTTTGCAGCAACTACACCATATTATTATTCTGTTTTTGGAAGCGAGAATGAGGCGAAAAAGACAGAGGGAAGAAAGAAGGTTCTTGTTCTTGGTTCTGGACCTATCCGTATCGGACAGGGTATTGAGTTTGACTTCTGTTCTGTTCATTGTACGTGGGCATTTGCAAAGGAAGGCTATGAGACTGTTATCATCAATAATAACCCTGAAACAGTTTCAACCGATTTCGATATTGCAGATAAGCTGTATTTTGAGCCACTGACACCAGAAGATGTGGAGAGTATTGTAAATCTGGAGCATCCAGACGGCGCTGTTGTTCAGTTTGGCGGTCAGACAGCAATTAAGCTGACTGAGGCCTTAATGAAGATGGGAGTTCCGATTCTTGGAACGAGCGCAAAAGACGTTGATGCGGCAGAGGATCGTGAGCTGTTTGATCAGATTCTTCGCGAGACAAAGATTCCGCGCGCATCAGGCGGCACTGTATTTACAGTAGAAGAGGCATTAAAGGTTGCGCATGAGCTTGGTTATCCAGTTCTTGTTCGTCCGTCATACGTTCTTGGCGGTCAGGGTATGCAGATTGCAATCAACGATGAGGATATTACGCAGTATATTGGTATTATCAATCGTTATGCACAAGAGCATCCGATTCTTGTAGATAAATATCTGATGGGTAAGGAGCTTGAGGTTGATGCTGTATGTGATGGACAGGATATTCTTATTCCTGGTATCATGGAGCACATTGAGCGTGCAGGTATCCACTCTGGTGATAGTATTTCTGTTTATCCGGCAAAGAGCATAAGTCAGAAGACAAAAGAAACTATCGTTGAGTATACAAAGCGCCTGGCAAGAGCGCTTCATGTAAGAGGTCTGATTAATATTCAGTTTATCGAGTATCAGGGAGCTGTTTATGTAATCGAGGTTAATCCGCGTTCTTCACGTACCGTACCGTATATCAGTAAGGTAACAGGAATCCCGATTGTTGATCTGGCAACACAGGTCATCATTGGAAATACAATTCGTGGTCTTGGTTATGAGCCAGGTCTGCAAAAGGAAGCAGATTATTATGCAATTAAGATGCCGGTATTCTCCTTTGAAAAGCTGCGCGGAGCTGATATTGCACTTGGACCAGAGATGAAGTCAACAGGTGAGTGTCTTGGAATTGGCAAGACCTTTAACGAGGCACTTTATAAGGCTTTCCTTGGTGCAGGCTTCCATCTTCCAAAGTATAAGAAGATGATTATTACAGTTCGCGATGATGATAAGGAAGAGATCGTAGATATTGCAAGACGTTTCAAGGCAATTGGCTACGAGATCTATGCGACAAAGGGAACAGGAGCAGCACTTCGTGCAAAGGGAGTGGATACACTTTATATAAGCAAGCTGGAGCAGGATTCACCGAATCTTCTTGATTTGATTCTTGGCCATCAGATTGATCTTGTCATTGATACACCAACACAGGGCGCAGAGCACAGCCATGATGGTTTTATTATCCGTAGAAATGCAATCGAGACAGGTGTAAATGTACTGACAGCAATCGATACAGCAAAGGCATTGATTACTAGTCTTGAGAATAGAGAAGAGCAGCTGACACTGATCGATATCGCAACCATTTGAGACACCAGGGGACAAAAGCCAAATCATGAGGATGCAGCGATTTCCAAAGGAAATCAGCGAATCCGAATGATTTGCAGAATTGCGAGAGATGCGAAGCAGCGGAGCAATTCGTAGGGTGTCGAAAAAGTAAACAGCAAGAAAACAACACCAGGGGACAATAGAAATATTGTCCCCTTATGCGTTTTGAAAGGAGAAAATTTAATGCTTAGACAAACAATAGCAGAGCTTATCGTACTATTTTTTTGCTATTCTGTCGCCGGATGGTGCATGGAAGTGATATTAAAGTATATACAGTTTCACCGTTTTATTAACCGTGGATTTTTAATTGGTCCATATTGTCCGATTTATGGCTCAGGTGCCGTTGTTGTAACAGTTTTAGTTGGTGGACTGATCGGAAATGCAAGCTATATTGTGACGTTTTTGGCGTCTTTTGTACTCTGCGGAGTCCTAGAATATTTTGTCAGCTGGTACATGGAAAAAATGTTCCATGCGCGCTGGTGGGATTACAGCCAAAAGCCAATGAATCTGCATGGCCGTATTTGGATTGGAAACTTGGTATTATTTGGAATTGGAGGTGTGGCAATTGTAAAGCTGATTGACCCAGTTTTGATGAAATGGATTCATGCCATTCCGCAGTGGATTCTTTATGCATTGTCTGGTGCAATTGTTATGCTGATGATCTGGGATAATATTGTATCACATATTGCATTTAATCTTGTTAAAAAGGAAATTGATGGCGTAGAAGCAGATAATTCTGAGGAAGTCAGCACAAAGGTGCGCCAACTTCTTCGCGAGGATCCGGTACTGCTTCGCCGTATCGGAGAGGCATATCCGAACTTAGAGGTTAAATCAAAGGAATTAGCAAAGAAGCTTAAGGCACAGGCAGAGGCTGTACAGGAGAGTGTAGAAGAGAAGAAGCAGGCAGTGGCGGATGCTGTAGCAGAGGGAAAATTGGCGGCAGAAGCGGCAGCAGAAGAACGGAGACTGGCAGCAGAGGAGCGAAAACAGCTAGTGCAGGAGGCCGTTGAAGAGAAAAAAATAGCCTTTGAGGAGAAAAAACAGGCAGTAGCTCTTGCTGTGTCAAAAGCACAGCAAAAGCGGCAGTCAGAAGAGGCTTTTCGTGCTCGCATGAAAAAAGCAGATCAGAAAAAACGGGAAGAAAAAATAAGAAAAGGAAATAAAAAATGAGATATCAACCATTGTCGAGGCGACTGATCAATTTGATCTATCCGCTCGTCATCTATATGGCTATAGGAATGGCAGTGCTAGGTCTTTATCCAAACGGCGGTCTGATGGCAAATCTGATTGAAAAAGTGTCATGTATTATAATTATGGGAATTTTATTTTACAAAGATTCCAAACAGATTCGCTGGGAAGGCAAGAAGCTGTCACTTTATTCTGCAATCATCATGATTATTATTGGAATATGTGCCTGTATTGGCGTTAATATGCTGTTTGAGTTAACTGGGTTAAAGACAATCAGAGAAGAAGATGCAAAAAACGTAGCAAAGGCACTTTATTCAGACAAGCTGTGGCTTCAGATACTTGTAGTTGGCATTGCAGCACCAGTGGCAGAGGAACTTTTATTTCGCGGTATCCTTTACAGAAGAATGCGTACGTGGCTTAGTGTGGGGCCGTCAGCCTTGGCAGCGCTTTTGATTTTTGCCGCAGTTCATGGCAATCTGCTTCAGGCACTGTATGCATTTATTTTAGGAGCACTTCTTATTTGGGCATATGAACAGTTCGCAAAGCTTACAGCACCAATTATTTTGCATGTATCAGCCAACCTCATATCCATTCTTGTACAGCAAAGCACATGGCTTAGCAGCTATTTGCAGACATATGCAGTGGCTGCCTGCATCATTGGTTTTGCAGGAACAGCTGCAGGAGTTGTGTATATTACAATTCACGAATAAGCAAATATTTACAGCAAAGCCCTAGGGTGAATGGATTTCACAAGCCGGGCACTTGGAGCAGGTCTTTCAAAGTAATGTATAATAAGAAAGAACATAAAAGGAAC
>ENA-ORMN01003244-ORMN01003244.1-human-gut-metagenome-genome-assembly--contig:-NODE-3244-length-13044-cov-3.603280_pt1 | contig 13044 bp, 10 predicted proteins | sample MGYA00242102_ERZ508993 | MGnify/ENA primary metagenome ERZ508993 (study PRJEB26280, sample SAMEA2338770) | human gut metagenome | biome: human gut; feature: human-associated habitat; material: faeces... | reverse complement strand
GCAGCTTTCTTGCATCAAGACCTTTATCCAGTAGCCTTGTGTTGATTGTGTCACCACCGCTCATAGCACCTCCGAGAGCACCAAAACCACAACTGCGTGGTCAGTTCAGCCTTATATAAATTGATTAGCTGTCAAGTTTTTGTATTGCTTTTTTTGAATACTTACGCCAACCGGCATTCGTCGAACTTTGAAATCGTTCAAAATAACAGCGAAAGTCCTTCCGTTTAAATTCGCTTAACGCACATATAGCCTGCAATCGAACTTCCTCATCATCAAGCAGAGCTATTAACGTTTGGACGGTGCTTTCGTCTTTCAGTTTGCCAAGAAGCAAAATAATCATTTGCCTATTTAGTCCGAAAGCCCTATTTGAAGCAATGTTCAAATATTCCTTTATAAACTGTCTGGACTTTATTTGGTAAATACAATCCGATATAAGCCATCGAGTTAAATCCGTTGTTTTATCCGAATAAAAGTCGCTGAGCAGCAAGGGAACGATTTCATCAAGTCCTTTGATACGAAAGAAACCAATAAAGTGATTCTGCTCATTCGGCATATTCATTTCTTTTGCAAGCTGATAATATTTGAGCGCAATTGGAACTATAACATTTTTATATTTGGGCACAAATCCAAATGTTTGACTGGATGTTTCGAATTCGAAACCCAGATCTTTCAACTCTTTTTCAAAAAGCGGAATCAAAGAACTGGGATTCTCTTTATAATAAAGCTTTGCTTTGGACTTCTCGTTTTCGAGCATGATCCGAGCCACAAAGGGATTACGAACATCTTTATCCTCCATCGTTTCACCTCTCATTTTAAAGGAAACAGCTTAATTATACCGCTGTCAACAATTTTCTGCAATGGACCGGTCAAAATTGCGTTTGTATACAGGTGCATCTCGAACCCATTAGCCTGAGACCACATTACAAAATCTTTCGGTTGACTTGTATATGATAATTTGCCAGTGTAATTTTTCACTTCACTCAGTACTTTAATACTCATATCAAGTCCGTCCGGAATACGATATGCGGCTGTACCTGTTAATGAAGGAATGCGTGTGGTATTTTTGACTAAGCCAGACAGGAGCTCGCCGTTTTTTCCTTTCGTGGCAACATCTTGCATTTTGCTTGCAACAGTCTGAGCTGCAGGAGTTATATTATTAGCTGCTTGTGCTAAATTATTTGCTACATAAGCAGCACCGGCACCAACACCGCCTGCACTTGCAGTCGCAGCAAGAGTGCCACCGCCAGCCACAACAGCTCCGGTTGTGGCTGTAATACTACCTGCCAGAGCAGCACCGGCAGCCGCACCGACACCTGTTCCAATTAGCGCCCCAGATGCTGCACCGATGCCTATTCCGGTAAGAACATTGCCGCCGTTTTGGGCAGCAATTATTCCGCCTGCAACTGCTCCTACCACTGCACCAACAATTGCAGTGACGACAAAAAACGGCCAACATCCATCCGGATCAATGCTATTTATAGGATTATTCAAACAATAGGCAAAAGGATTGGTTGAGGAATACTTCTCCGCCAATGGATCCACCGTTGTAAACTGCCCTAACGCCGCATCATACTGTCTTGCCCCGTAATCATACCAATTTACCCCTTTCTTGGTATTCAGTTCCTTCCCGTTGTACTTGTAAGGTTGGACACTTGGGGAAGAACTTGCAAACAATCCTCCGAAAGGATAGTAATGGTTCACTTCTTCCACTGTGCCGCTACTGTTGACAACCAGCCGGTTGTTGCCCTGATGGTCTTTCACATAATAGTGGTAGGTGTTGTCCGCAAGAGTAACATATCCTTCTTCTGTCAGGAGAAACTTGGCCACATTGTCTTCATAAATCACATTCCCGCAATATACAATATAAGACGGAATATCTCCAGCTCCGCTTACAGTGTGGAGAATCTCCCTCCGTTTCACCCCGTCGGCCGTATAGCCGAACTGCGAAAAACCGCCCGAAGAATAACCGACACTTGTAGGCAAATTTAAACAATTATATTGAATATTGCTAATTCCCTTATTCAAATCTTTTGTTAAATTGCCGTTTGCGTCGTAAGCATACTCATCTGCCTGTTTCACACCGTCCTTGAACTCGAAGCCACCGTTGTGGGCAGAAGCGGTCGCCGCATCGTCCACACGGTTCAACCGGTTGCCGTCCAGGGTATAAGTCAGATTATCAATCAAGCCATAAGCAGAAACAGAAATCTGTCCATAACGTTGCAAACTTTTGATGTTTCCGTTCTTGTCATACGAGGTCACTTTCTCGGTGAAGCGACCTGCGCCGTGAGTGGCATTTAGCAGTCGGTTTAAACCGTCGTAAGAGAAACTATAGCTGTGGCTGCTACCGTTTGCCGTCCAGTTCATAGTAGTGATGTTTCCGTTGTAGCCTGTGCTACCATTGTTGTAGGTCAGTGTCTGAGTGAACTTGCCACCTGTAATTCCCGTCAGCCAGCTGCGGATGTTGTAGGAATAGGCGGAGGAATGCGCCGTTCCACCCAGCTTCTTGCTATTTAAGCGTCCGAGGTTATCATAACCGTATTCGGCAAGCGTCACAGTGCCCAAGTCATCCAATTTATGTTGCACCTTCAACAAACGATCCGCATAGTCGTAGCTATAGGTATAAACTTCCACCAGGTTCTTTTTGCTTGATGTGTGCGTATGAGTCAAAATCAACGGCTTGTCGGTGAAACTGTAGACGGTCGCTGTCACATCGTAACCGCCCATGGCGTTGCTTTCCACACGTTTCACTTCACGCCCGCGAATATCATAGTAGAAGGCTTTCCATACAGGGCTGCAAACATTGAAACCGATTACTTTTTGTCCTGTCAATGCGCCTTTACCGTAACCGGAAATATCGTTCGTGAACTGGCTCACCGGGAAACCGGTGCTCCCTACAAAACTGTAGTCGTCGTAATAGTTCTGTATCTGCACAACTGCATTAGAGGTTACAGATTGATTGGTACATTCTCCTTGCTCAGTCAGCCTGCCGAGATTGTCATACAGATAATATGTCCATTTTCCATTCTTTCGTGCCTTTACTGCTCCTGCCTGCAGTAAAATTCTCATGTGGTGTGACAGTGTGGACTGTCCAAAGTCCATTTCGTCTAAAAGTTCGCTGGCATTATATTCCCTTTCACGAAGTAAATCAAGAATACGAAGTCTGTTCTCATCAGACATTGCTTTTAATACTCTTGCGTGAACGACAAACTTTTTATTCATATTATGATGATGCTCCTTTCATCTATCAATTTAAAATCTGAACATTAATAATAATGCTCTACTTTAGAGCGTGTTTGAAAAATGCTCTAGCAATGCAATCTGCGGCATATTGCAACGCCGCAGATAAAATATCTGATTATGTTATGCTAATGAAACAAAACTCTCGTTAAGAAATCCCTTTTGTTAAATCTCCCATATTCCTTCCTTGTTCTCCGTTGTCTGAAGCTCAATCTTCTTATCAGAATCTTTAATCTTGATTTCCGGATTCTTTACGATTACCTTTGTATGTGCCGGAACAGACTTCGTTACAAATGCTCCACCTGCTACGATAACACCCTCACCGATTTCTGTCTCTCCACCAAGAATACTGGCTCCAGAATATACCGTAACGTTATCTTTGATCGTCGGATGTCTCTTCTTACCCTTTAACTTCTGTCCACTTCTTGTAGAAAGCGCACCTAAAGTTACTCCCTGATATAACTTCACATTATTACCAATCTCTGTTGTCTCACCAATTACAACACCAGTTCCATGGTCAATAAAGAAATATTCCCCAATCTTTGCGCCAGAGTTAATATCGATTCCTGTACGGCTATGTGCATATTCCGTCATAATTCGAGGAAGGAATGGCACATCCTGTGTATACAGCTCATGAGCGATTCTATAAACAAAAATAGCAAACAGTCCCGGATAAGAAATAACAACATCCTCTCTGCTCTTTGCAGCAGGGTCGCCGTCAAATCCAGCCTGCACATCTTTTAAAAGCATCTGCTGTACATATGGAAGCCTCTTAAAAAATTCCTCACAGACTTCTTCTGCCCGCTCACTGATCTCTTCCTCTGTATACTTTTCATAATCTCTATAATACAAAGAAATCTCAATCTGCGGTTTTAACTTACCATAAATATCTGTCAGACGGTCACCGATAAAATACTGTGGTGAAATGAGTGCAATATTCTCCTCACCAAAATATCCCGGAAACATTACTCTCTTTAAATCCTTTAAAATACGAATAATACAGGAACGGTCAGGAAGGCATCTCTCCCCTCTTGATACGATAAAATCAGTTTTATGGCAGCTTTCCGTCATATCGGCGGAAGCGTTTAAAATAATGTCTTTCATTGTCTCTTTCATAACTTAAGTCTCCCAATTTTTTCAGAAAAAGATTTAATCTCTTTCTAAAATATGTATTACTACACTTATTTTATTTATGCTAAATTATACCAAACAACTCCTAGAAATACAATTCTAACATAAAAATTTCACATTTGCCATTTCTATAACGATTTTTCTTTCCATTTTCCACATCGATAATGAATCACATAGAATATCGCTCTGACCACCCAGTCAAGTACCATCGCAATCCATGCGCCAAATACGCCAAATCCCATATATTTTCCAAAAATAAAGGCACAGGCAATACGGAACAGCCACATAGAAGTTACGCCGACAACCATCGTAAAACGGACATCATTTGCGGCACGAAATACATTTGGCAGGGCAAATGCAGCCGGCCAGAATATCATTGCCATGATACTGTGGAGTATCATAATCTGCGTTGCATAACCGCTTGTTTCGGGGGATAAATTATAGATTTTCAACATAAATGGTAACAAGAGCATCATAACGATGCAGGTAATCCACATACAAGTGTAGGTGAATTTTAACAGACGTTTCGCAAAGTATTCTGCCTGTGGATAATCTCCCGCACCGACACATCGGCTGATTACTGTCACAGTTGCAAGCCCCAATGCCATTCCTGGCAGGATTTCAAAATATGCCAGCGAATTACTTACGGCATTCGCTGCGATAGATGCCGTTCCAAACGTGGAGATCAAGCTTAAAAGAAGGATTTTCCCAAGCTGAAACATACTATTTTCTATGCCATTTGGCACGCCAATATGAAGGATTTTTCGAATCATTTTCCCGTCAAATTTAAACAGATTCATTCCCTTCAATGTAAGTATATGCTTCTCATCATGTAAAAGCCATACCATCAAAAATGCAGCTACCACACGGGATAATAATGTTGGTATCGCAACACCTTCTACCCCTCTATGAAAGCCAAATACGAGGATAGCATTTCCACTTACGTTAATCACATTCATAATACAGGAAACATACATCGAAGTTTTTGAATTTCCCATTGCACGAAACAGAGCCGCCCCACCGCAATACACTCCAAGAAAAGGAACCGAAGCTGCAGATATCAGCAAATATGTATTACAATTCGCCATAACATCTGCCTCGATCGAGCCAAAAACTGTATGTAAAATAAAATATTTACCAAGATAGATAAGTAACATAATGGCTATAGACATCCACACCATAAACTGCATCATCTGTCTTCCGGCATAGGCAGCCTTTTTCTTATCTTTGGCACCAAGATATTGTCCCGAAACAACAGCTCCTCCTGTTGCCAGTGCATTAAAAATATTGATAAGCAGGATGGCAATTGAATCAACCAGTGAAACTGCGGACACCGCCGCTTCACCAACCTGCGCTACCATAATTGAATCGGAAAGGCCGACAAAGACACTTAGAAGCTGCTCCAGAAACAAAGGCAGAATCAACGCTGTCAATGCTTTATCGGAAAAGAGAAGCTCGGTCTTTCCAGTCCAGGGTTTTCTTTTGAATAATGACATTTGTATCTCCTTTCTTTCTAATTGGCAAAACAGACGGAAACTAAGGAATATGCTATGCCAATCTGTGACTTTCGTCGCGGCATGTTGAATGCTCGCTTACGCGCTCGTATCCAACACTTGCTCCCAGGCCACAGATTGGCATAGCATATTCCTTAGTTTCCTGTCTTTGACAGTTCAGAAAGACAAAGGGCATTCAGACTGTCGTATTCTGCTTACTCAAAAGTTGTATTTGGCAAATGGTAGTTCTCTGGTCTGATAAAGACGAGCTTTAAAAAGAAGAATTAGAGAACAAATACTATTTTTTCAGAGCGAGGATTGAATGCGAGCTCTTAGGCGAATATTCAACCCGCAGTGATAGAGTCACAAATATAGGATATCTTCTCACTTTGAGAGCGTCTGTTTTGCTTTTGCCTGCGGCAAATTCCTATTTTAGAAGCCGCCTCCAGAAACATCGAGTTTGCCATCATCATCTGCCGCAGTTCCATTCGAACCGCACCAGTTACAAACTACCTTATCGGAGCCGTCATAACAGCTTACCTTACCGCAGTTTCCGCAGACAAAACATTTCTTTGCGCCGCAGTAAGGGCAGCCTGGATATTCTTCGTCAGTGTAGAAACTTCCGGTAAAGTTGATTTTATCGAAGCCTTCTTTTTCTGCTGTTTCTTCTTTTAATTTAAATGCCCAAGTACGAACCCAGTCATTATCTCTTTTTTCAATTCGGATTCCGTAAAGCTTATCCTGAGCACATTTTGCCAGAATTACGCTTGCTTCTTTTTTCATTCTGCTTCCTCTCCTTCCTGATAAACGAAAGCAATGGATATATCGTCACCGCTGCCTTCTCTTGTCCTTTTTTCAAAATTCCGCTTTAAACTTTTTTGCATTTTTTCCGTATCATGAAACATGTGAGAAAGCAATCCATGATATTTCAAAAAGTCTTCTTCGCTTGCAAATGATTTGAATAACCCGTCTGTGGATACGAATAATGCTTTTACTGTTTCTGTGGTATACCAGTGTTCAAAGAAATGAATCGCATCGGTATTGCAGAGGGAAGAGGTGTAGTTTGCATGGGAATTTTTGTCCTCGAGCGGAATATACAGTTCCTTATCTCCTCCGAGTACAACAAATCCACCATCGCCAAGAATCATTCCATAGGAAAAATCTTTTGTCAAAACGGCTGCCAGTACGGTACTTCCGTAAATGACTGCAGTTCTAAGTTTTCCTTTTGCCTTTTCCGGAATCTTATTCTCTTCTTCCTCGGTCAATGGATTTTCTAAATGATATTCCTCTACGGCCTCTCTCCATTTCATAAGAATCTGCTTTTCCATCTGTGCCAGAATAAATTCGGGATGTTTAAAAAACTGCTCCTTAAAGTCTGGACGGTTCATATAATTTTTCAATAACTTTGTCGTAATCTTTACAGCAATCCTTGAACCTACATCGCTGCGGAAATGCTTGGCGCTGCCATGTCCATCTGCCACAACAGCAATCGCAAACTTGTCAGTGACTACCGTTCCTGAACTGTCCTGACAGACAATACCCTTTCTAATATGGCTGTCTCCGATTACTGTAGAATGTACTCCCTGAAACATTCTACCATCCCTCATCAAATTCAATATCCATATCGTCAAGGTCAGTGAGATCATCCATTCCTAAAATATCCTGTTTCATTTCCTGAACTGCCTCTACCATCTGCTCTTTCTTAGCGCCTGCTACTTCTGCAAGGGAACGTTCTCCAGTTGCATCGGTAAGTGTCATGCTCGTGCTTCCGATTTTTGAAGAAGTAACCGCAATTTCACGAACAAGCTTTTTCAGCATTTCTGCACCGCATGCCTGAAGTACCAGTTCCTCATCATCAGTAAATTCGCGAAGCACATCTAAATCTACGTTAGAACCGATTGCCAGTGCGATTTTTAAGCCATACTGAAACCAGCGGTTCTTCTTCAGCATCTCGAAACCTTTTTTATAGTTATCAGTTGGATAACCGTCTGTCATAAGGAAAATAACTGGCGCATAAGAGAGGGATGGCGCTCTTAAAAAGCTGTTTCTTGAAAGCTTCTGGCAAAGTTCCTCACAGGCATCTCCCAAATCTGTTACGCCATCTGCTCTTAAGTTCTCCCATCTCTGATATTCTTCGATCAATACTGGTTCTGGTGTAATCCACTCACATCCAGAAGAAAATGACATTACGGCAACTTTTACATCGGTTCCTGCCTCGCCAACACCGATTAATTCCGGTAAAATGTCTCCCATAACACGATTTAATGATTCAAGCTTTGAACCTTCCATACTTTTTGAAGTATCTACCAGAAAAAAAATGACCATACTTTTCTTGGCAGGCGGCATTGTCTCTAACGGGTCAATTGCCTCTATATTTTCATCAAACTGTCTGCTCATCCTCATCTTCCTTTCTCTCCTCCACCTGCTGCATCAGACGGAGATTCCATTCTTCACCCAATTCAAATCGGACAGACATTCCATTCCAGATAGGAATTCCCTGTCCATTCGGAATATCCTTTATTTTTCCGTCAGGATAAAATCCTCTCCACACACCCTGACTTACATTTTTAATACCATACAAACCCTTTTTCTGACGATTCTCCACGATCAGACCTGTAACCGTATCTTTATCCATCGGATTTCTTCCTGTCTGGCATTCGTAAAGCTTTTCTCCTTCTGCAAGAAGAATCCTGTCCATTCCATTGGTCAGTGGGTAGTAAATCTTTCCACACTTTGGACAGGCAAATGTTCCATTTTCCTTCGGAAGCAATCGATAAGAAAATCCGTGAAAACCACAGTGACAGGACTTGTAGTCCATCGCCATACGAACAAGGAGCTGCTTCCAGTCCACCTCTGTCGGACGAAGTTCTCTAAGCCTTCCCCCATCAAGAAATGCCTTCTGGAACATTTTCTGCAAAATCTCCGGATACTCGTTCCAGTACTGAATCAGCTTGTCCTGAATGCCTTTTACTGGAATATTTTCTTCCTCGCCCGGCTCCATGCAGAAGCGTCCTTCTCTCGCCCGGAAAAGTTCTTTTTCCTCCGGGGAAAGAAAACAGCGGTTCACCATCTTTTTCCCTTCAAATGGAGAACCTGTGTGGAAGAAATATTCAAATAAATATACTGCCATAAAATAGCGGTCTGTCTCTAAAGAATAGCATTCTTTAAAAGTTTCGAGTGTTTCCTGTTCTTCTGTTTCAGATAATAATTTTTCCTGCTCTTCTGCTAATGCCTCTGCCAATTCTGGGGCAAGAAATTCTGTAAATTCTATTTCAGCGGCATCTGGTTCCTGCACATATGCCTCTCCAAGAAATTCTTCCCCCTCAAAATGAAACGCTCCATTTTTCAGGTTAAAATAAAATACATCTGGAGAAATGCTACAATACACCTTCCCTTTTTGATGAATCTCCTCAAAAAACCTCGCAAACTGAAATGCACCTTCTATCAAGGCATTCATCGAAGAAAAATATGCTGGCCTTAAAACCTTTTTCCCGGTTTCCGCATCAATCACAAGCTGCCTTTCTTCACAGATCTGCGCGAGGGAAACCCAGCCATTTTTATTAAAATTACTCATTCTATCCTCCTACCTACAGGAGAATCTTTGCAATCAGATTATCTCCAAAGTCAATCTCTAATCCTTTCCAGATTGGAACACCTTTTCCCGGTCCAACTTCTCTGACAGAGTTATCCGGGAACTTCGCTTTCCAGACATCACCGGACATATTTTTAATGCCAAATAAGCCTTTCTTTAAACGGTTTTCAATGACCATTCCCGTAACAGATTCAAAATCATCACTATTTTTCTTTGTCAGGCATTTGTATAACTTTGCGCCAAGATTCAGTGGAAGTTCATAGTCTTTCACACCCATTGTGTAAATGGTACTTCCACAATTACGGCAACGTAATGTATGTTCTCCTGTCTTTTCAAATGCAGAAGAAAATGCGGTCTTTCCACAGCTACAGTGAATAATATCCAGCTTTAGCTGAATAAGCATCTGAATCCAGCTCTTTTCGATAATCCGGGCATTTGGCTCCTGGATTCCATAAGTAAAGGAAAGGGTAAATGCCTCTCTGATAAAGTCCGGGTAAATCTTCCACAGCTTGATAACATTATCGTGTACCCCATTAACCGGACGGTTTGATGCATTATTCGGATCATAAATAAATACCGGATCTTTTCCATAATGAATCAGGTCATTTTCTTCAGTCATAACAACACACTGAAGTACCTTACTTCCTTCTAACGGGTCCCCACGGAAGAACAGCTTAAATAAAACAACTGCCAGTGAATATCTGTCTGTCAGCACATCCGGCTTTGCGATACCTCGAACAACTTCCGGCGCCATAAAACCTGGCATACCGCCGATTCCGAAGTTATCACCATCCGCTGCCACATTATCACAGTCACAAACTAACACATCGCCGCTTCTCGTATCAATAAAGAAACCGCCATCATTTAAATCCTGATAACTTTTTCCTGATAAATGCAGGGCACGAAAAGCCTTAACAATATTAATGGCCGCTGTGAGCATCACATCAAGAGAAGCAAACTTCACCTTAATCTTTCTCGCCGGCTGCCCCTTCACTCTCGGTTTCTCCCAGCGGTATCCATTATAAATATCAGTAAATGATTCATATCCTGACGGAGCAAGCCGCATCAGATAACCAAATGCACCATTTTTCTTTGTCTCTGTTAAAAATAACGGCCAGATAAACTGCTTGCCACCCTCCGGCGCACCATCCTCAATATTCTTTCGAAGATTATTGCGAAATGCCTCCGGATTTTTAATACGGCTGATAAAATACCATTTAAGCGCATACTCCCTGCCATTATAACGGACAAGATAAACAATACCCTGCCCACCTCGTCCAAGCTCTCTGGAGACAACCGCCTCGCCGCCTGCCTCTATTGGAATCCTCTCTCCAATCTTTAACTCTCTCATCTATGTTCTACCATCCTTTATATTCTACCATCCCTCATCGTAATTCACAGCACCAAGGTCAACTGCTTCACCAAGAATATCCTTCGCTCCTGTGCGAATCTCCTCCACAAGTACCTGCTGCTTTGCCTGTGCCACGGTCTCGGCCGCTGGCTGTCTGCCATTTGAATCTACGAGTGCAAGACTACGGCTTCCAATCTGGGAAGAAGTCACTGCAAGAAGCTTAATCAGTTCTCTAAGCTGATCTGCATTCTTTGCCTGAACTGCAAGTTCATCATTCCCGGTAAATGCACGAAGCACATCCATATTTACCTTAGAACCGATACCAAGCGCAATCTTTAACCCATGCTGGAACCATTTATTCTGCTTTAATGTATCCAGGCCCTTCTTCCAGTCATCATTCGGAGAACCATCTGATAACAGGAAAATAACCGGCGCAAAAGAAAGCGATGGTGAACTTAAAAATGTGCTGCGGGAAAGCTTCTTAGAAAGCTCCATAAACGCATCCCCCATAAAGGTAAGGCCATCTGCCTCCAAACGATTCCAGTACTGATACTCCTCAATCTTTACCGGTTCCGGGGTCACCCACTCTACATCCGTAGAAAACTTCATAATCGCAATTTTCACATCCGTAGAAGCTTCTCCAACACCAATCAGTGATGGCAGTAATTCTTCCATCGTACTATTTAACGAACCGATTTTCGTTCCTTTCATACTGCCTGATACATCAATCATAAAAAATATTGTCATACTCTTCTTCGCCGGCTCCATCGTATCAAGGAAATCTTCCTCAGCCGCATCTGCAACCTCCGGCGTATCAAGAACAAGACTTCTGCTCATCCGATGGAATCGTGTACATTAAATCCATTACTACAGATTCCATGATAGAACGAAGTCCTCTGGCTCCTGTATTTCTCGCAATTGCCTTTTCTGCGATTGCTTCTAAGGCATCATCAGTAAACTTAAGCTCTACACCATCCATCTCAAATAACTTCTGGTACTGTTTTACTAATGCGCTCTTTGGCTCTGTAAGAATCTTTACGAGAGCATCTTTGTCTAATGGATTCAGAGATACATTGACAGGAACACGGCCAATGAATTCTGGAATTAATCCAAACTTTACAAAGTCTTCTGGAAGAACCTGTTTTAATAAAACACCTACGTCCTTCTTTCGCTGTTCCATAATCTCTGCCTGGAAACCGATAGATTTCTTTCCAATACGGTTCTCAATAATCTTTTCAAGGCCATCAAAGGCTCCACCACAAATAAATAAAATATTTGTCGTGTCAATCTGAAGGAATTCCTGATGCGGATGCTTTCTTCCACCCTGTGGCGGAACAGAAGCTACAGTTCCCTCTAAAATCTTTAATAAAGCCTGCTGTACTCCCTCACCAGAAACATCTCTTGTGATAGAAGTATTCTCTGACTTTCTTGTAATCTTATCAATCTCATCAATGTAAATGATACCAGTCTGTGCACGCTCGATATCGTAATCTGCTGCCTGAATCAGCTTCAGTAAGATATTCTCTACGTCTTCTCCTACATAACCTGCTTCTGTCAATGCTGTCGCATCTGCAATGGCAAATGGTACATTTAACTGTCTTGCTAATGTCTGTGCAAGAAGTGTCTTACCAGAACCAGTAGGTCCAAGCATGATGATGTTACTCTTCTGAAGTTCTACATCATAGCTTCCACCTGCCAGTATACGCTTATAATGGTTATATACTGCTACGGATAAAACCTTTTTCGCCTCATCCTGACCGATAACGTAATCATCTAAGAAAGCCTTCATTTCTTTTGGCTTCATCAGATTGATTTCCTGTGTGTCTTCATTAAAATTTTCAAACTCGTCTTCCATGATTTCTGTGCATACTTCAATACATTCGTCACAGATATAAACGCCCTTTGGACCAGCTACGAGCTTTCTTACCTGATCCTGCGTTTTATTACAAAATGAACATCTGAATTGCTTGTTGTTGTCGGATCGTGTTGCCATATTGTCACCTCACTCCTGCTTGCAATCTGTCTCATAGAAAAGTTACCACAACTATAATTGATAGCTGTGGTAACCCTATTATTTCATGTATTTCCGAAATCTTTCAGCCCGCCCTAAAACGTTTATATAACACGCATCTTTATGAAAGCATTTTCCAAACACGCACTAGAAGCAGATATACTGAGATTTCAAAAATACATCTTACTGTCTTTTCTCAACCACGGCATCAATAAGACCATATGCTTTT
>ENA-ORMN01003232-ORMN01003232.1-human-gut-metagenome-genome-assembly--contig:-NODE-3232-length-13085-cov-6.326784_pt1 | contig 13085 bp, 9 predicted proteins | sample MGYA00242102_ERZ508993 | MGnify/ENA primary metagenome ERZ508993 (study PRJEB26280, sample SAMEA2338770) | human gut metagenome | biome: human gut; feature: human-associated habitat; material: faeces... | reverse complement strand
TAGCGAACGTGGGATAGTGTGTGCGCCATGGTACCCGCGGCTTGCGAACAATACCCAACAATTTATGGTCAATCCACTTGCGATCAACCTGCAACAATGCTATTCTTAGGATATGAATACACAGAATACAGCTAAAGAAATTAGTGATAATAATATAAATACAAATTCCAACACAAAAATAAAAATCTGCGGTCTGACTTCACCTGCCGAAGCACGGTATCTCAACGAAAATCACGTTGATTTTGCGGGTATGGTGTTATTTTTTCCAAAGAGTAAGAGAAATATATCCATCGAACAGGCAAAGGAGATTATGGCAGCCCTTGATGCTTCCATCAAAAGAGTCGCCGTTGTAGTTTCGCCATCCATAGAGCAGGTCAGACAGATTGAGGCTGCAGGCTTTGACTATGTCCAGATACATGGGGAAATTCCGGAGACAGAGGCGGAGGCAGCAAAAGCTATCCCGATTCTTAAAGCCTTCAATGTCTCTGATATGGACAGCTATGAAAAGTATCACAACGATTCACGCATCGCAGGCTATGTGTTTGATGCCATCGAACCCGGCAGTGGAAAAACCTTTGACTGGAAGCTGGTTGACAATATCCCCCGCGATGAAAAGCTGCTGCTGCTCGCAGGTGGCTTAAATCCAGACAATGTGCGCATGGCAATTGAAGCCGTGCATCCTGACGGAGTCGATGTATCATCAGGTGTGGAAAATGATGACAAAGCGGGGAAGAATCCGGAAAAGATACATGATTTTGTTGCGGCAGTTAAATCATAAAATATGACAACTGCACGACACTAAATACCTCCCTCTATATAGTTGTAAACGGATGGCTCATGCGAGCCATCCGCCACTATTTATCTGCCACTTCTTCTAATGCCTTAAAATCACAACAGAACTTAACCACCTTTCCGGTTGCCATCTGTTTGTCGTACAACTTGTTAGCCCTTCCGATAACTTCATCAATTACCTTCAAGCAAAAAGAATATTCTTTATTTAGCAAATCCTTATATTTCTTGACATCATCGGTATCTGTGTCATCTGGATTAATATTTACCCTACTTTAACACCATCCACAATCGGAATCATTTTCTTAATATCCATAACAGAAAGAATATGCTTTACATCATCCTCTTCTGCTGCCACCCAAATATCTCCTTGCGCCATACTGGACTTCTTTGCCATTTCATAAACCAAATAGCATTCTTTATCGACATTTTTCCATGTCTTATGCTTCTCTTTCGCTGAGGATAATGGAATTACATATTTTCTGTCATTTTTGTTTATCAAAATCCCTATGTATGGTTTATTCTCATAACCGCTTGGCTTGTAATACACCTCTGAGCATGCATCATGCAGCTTTTTGAGGTAACTTTGTTCAATGTTGATAAATGTCAACTTTCCCTCTAGTATAAACATAATACTGCTCCTTTATATTTTAGATTAAAAATGTGGGAAGCCTAAGCTTCCCACTCGTTAATGCTCATCTCTTTACGGATTGATTACCGAAGGTTAATGGAGACCTTCTTTAATGTTCATCTCTTCTACGATTCAAGACCATAAGGTTAATGGAGACCTCTCTATAATTATAATATGACAATTAACAAGCTATGTCAACTGCAGTATTATATATTGATTATATTTTGTCCATTAGTATTCACACGTCAGCTTGTAACGAAGAAACCGATGGTATAAACTTATTTCAGCTACTCTGTCGAATATATTTGTATTTTCATCTCGTCTCATCATAATCAGGTTTTAATGCTAAATATTATGTAACTATTATTTTTCTTTGCCAATCTTGAAAAACAGATTTGCCTTGATGAGCACCGGTCTCAGTGCCACATACACGATTGTTGCAGCAATCACCGATATCACTGCATTGACTCCTGTTGTGGTCACGCTCCATGCGATTTTGAGCTGTGCCATCGGCTTTCCGAGGATAAGCATATCGTAGAAATAGCTTATAATCGGGTCAAAAATAAAGTTGAAGAGCATTCCTGCACATGCTGCAAGGACTGTCCATTTAAATACATGCTTCTTGTCGGTTGAATATGTAATCTTTCCAAGCTTGTGTGCTACAAGACCGGTGATAACACCAATCATAAGCTTGAGGAAAAATGTCTTTGGTGCTCCGGTGATATATATCGGGTCAAGTAAATCACCGATTGTCATTCCGATTGCTCCACCGATTCCTCCATATACTCCGCCTAAGAGCAAAGCTGCAAGTACTACGACTGCGTTGCCAAGGTGAAAGGATGTGGCGCTGCCACCCGGTAATGTGACCTTAATCTGTAAAAATGTGAATATGACATATGATAAAGCTGCCATAAGTGCTGTAAGTGTGAGTTTTTGAACTTTTTCGTTTCTCATAAAATGCCTCCTAAATATTACAATTAAACTATATAATACTCTTATGTGGCATCAAGTATATATCCAATTTTATATAAATTTATATATCCAGTTTATCTAAAGTCCATTTACACCTATGGTTTAATTCCGCTATAGTGTTTTTTCAGCATTTCTATTATCACCTGCTGGCTCTGCTTCGAATGGGTGATAGCGTAATAGCTTCCACCAAATTTTGCCTTGCGCTCTTCCTCATCTATCCCTACGCTTCGTCCCTTTTCGGTGACACGCTTTATCTTGTTCTCGCCTTCTGTAACTTCCTCCAGATATCCCTCTGAAATGAGAAGCTCGTTTATAAACGAGGCTGCAAGCTTTTTGTGCTCCTTATCCGCAGGACACAGCTCATTTATTTTGTTTGTAAGCTCTGTAAGCCTGCATTTGTCGGTGAGCTCTACCTCATCAAGCCTCTGTGGCTCGATGTAAAACGGAAGCTTCTTTTTTCTCGTGCTGCCGGTTTCAGCAGCCTCCTCATCGCTTAAAACAGTCTGTGGTCTTTCATCCGCCGTGCTGCCCGATGGATTTGGGTTATCTGCAACAAATGAATTTACCGCCGTCACAAACGCTTCACCATAATTTTGTATCTTCTGCTCACCCATTCCGTACACATCGGCAAGCTGTTCCTTATCCCGCGGCAGCTTCGCACATATATCCTTTAAAGTCTTGTCGGAACAGATGATATACGGAGGCACCGACTTTTCTGCAGCCAGCTCTGTACGCACGCTGCGCAGCTTTTCAAACAGCGCAGCACCAAGCTCGTTAAGCCCTGCAAGCTGTGCTGCCTTTTTACGCTTTTTGCCGGTTTCAACGTATGTCTCCTCCTCTTCATCCTCCACAACCACACAGTTGCTGCATTTGTTGCAGATGCATGGCGTTGTATCTCCGAAATATGAAAGTATAAACTCTCTCAGGCATTTGTCCGTCTCACAGTAATTTATCATCTGCTGCAGCTTTCTTTGGTCATTGGCTGTCTTTTGCATGTCGGATGCCACATCGCCTGCTGAAGCCTTATTCTGCAGAAGGAACTTGTTTATCATGATATCCTGCTTTGAGAAAAACAGCACACATTCCGCTTCCTCACCGTCTCGTCCCGCTCTTCCGGCCTCCTGATAGTAATACTCGAGGCTCTGTGGCATGTTGTAATGCAGCACATATCTCACATTTGACTTGTCGATTCCCATTCCAAATGCGTTTGTGGCAACCATCACACGGATTCTGTCGTATGTAAAATCCTCCTGATTCTGCTTACGTTCATCATTTGAAAGCCCTGCGTGGTAACGGCCCGCCGAAATACCCTGCTCATTTAAAAGAGTATACAGCTTATCCACATTCTTTTTCGTTGCGCAGTATATTATTCCACTTTCGTCCTCATGCTTTTTCACATAATTGATTATACTGTTGTCCTTCTGGCTGCCTCCCTTTCTTGTAACAACCCTGAAAAACAGGTTAGGTCTGTCAAACCCTGTCACCATAGTAACCGGATTGTTAAGTCCAAGCGAAGCCACTATATCATTTTTCACGCGCTCCGTGGCGGTCGCTGTAAACGCACTGACTATCGGTCGTCTTGGAAGTCTCGTTAAAAATCCGGCAATTTCCAGATAGCTCGGCCTAAAATCCTGCCCCCACTGCGATATACAGTGTGCCTCATCAACTGTCAGCATCGATATGTCCGCGTTGCAGGCAAAATCCAGAAAACGCGGCGTGTTGAGGCGCTCCGGAGCGACATAGATTATCTTGTATCGCCCCTGTGAGGCATACGAAAGTGCCATCCTTATCTGGTTTTCGGTCAGTGAGCTGTTGATATAGGCGGCATGCACTCCTGCCTGGTTTAAAGCCTTGACCTGATCTGACATAAGCGAGATAAGTGGCGAAATGACAAGCGTAATTCCTTTAAGCATAAGCGCCGGAAGCTGGTAGCACAGCGATTTTCCTGCGCCTGTCGGCATGATACCGAGCACATCGTGCCCTGCAAGTATGCCGTTTATGAGCTCCTCCTGCCCTGTTCTAAGACTGTCGTAGCCAAAGTATTGTTTGAGTGTCTGGTTTATGTTCATTTATGCTTGTTGTCCTCCCTTAGCTGCACGATAATCCTGTAGACCTCAGGCCTTCTCTCCTTCAGATGCTTATCAAGCAGGTGTCTCCTCTGTGCAAACCGCTCTGCAAGCTCCGGATGCTCTCTTGCTATACGCTCATGCACCTCGCGACGGTGCATCTCGATATCTGCCGCAAGCGTGTGCACATCCTTTCCTGATATGTTGACGATTTCTTTCAGATGCTCCTCCAGATGCTCCAGCCACTCATCCTGGTCAAACTCATCCATATGCGCCCAGCGGCCATGCATGATTTCCTCTATATCCTTTGTCTTTTTGAGCTGTTCTATCTGAAGCTTTATCTGCTTTTCAATCTGCTCCTCACTCTCGGCGCCAAACGCCCAGACAAACTCCTGCACTCTGTTGTCAGCACGCTTTCTTGAGGCACTGCGCTCCTCGTTATCTACGCCACCCTCAAGCGGATAAGGTCTGTTTATTCCCATATCCTTTAGCGCAATATGTATTGTCCTTCTGACACAGCCCTGCTCAATTAAATAACCTAAGCCCAGCTTCCTGAGTTGCTCGTTGAGCTCTGCAATGTGCTCTGTTATGTATAGCTTTACACCTTTTTGTTTCAGTGAGCGGTAAAGTGACTCTATGCTGTCAGCTCCTGTGATATCAATACTTCCGATAGCTCCGGCATCGATTATGACAGCTTTTGTATCATGCTTTAGGTGGTCCTCAATATCACGCACAAGTACCTTTGCATTTGCAAAAAACAGGCCGCTCGAAAATCTGTAAATAATCACACCGTCAATCTCGTGGATGTTTGTGCTCTCCCTGATATCGCGGAAATGACTGTGTCCCGGCTGCACACCGAGAAAGCAGGTGGCCGGCTTTGCGCTTCTGATTATCATCTCGGCAAAAGACAAAATGATTCCTATCAAAACTCCGTTTATCGTACCCAGAATAAGTACTCCGAAAAAAGCACCAACAAATATGAAAAACTCTGTCCTGCTGACCTTCCACAGTCTCTTTGCCAGATGAAACTCCGTGGCACCCATGAGCGCTGATATGACAATCGCCGTGAGCACCGGAACCGGCAGATATCCTATAAAGCCTGTGCAAAAAAGAAGCACTGCTATCATGGAAACGCCTGCAACAAGCCCTGTGAGCTGTGTCTTACCCTCGTACTGCTCGCTCATCGCAGTTCGTGACACTGAACCGTTTATCGGACAGCAGCCCGTAAAAGCCGCAGCCATATTTCCTATGGAAAATGCCAAAAGCTCCGTGTTATCATCTATTCTGTATCCGTTTTTCTGTGCGAAATTGTTTTCTGCCAGAAGTGTCTCTGCCATGATGACAACAGCAACCGAAAGACTTAAAACTATTACCTCTGAGGCCTTTTGAACTGAAAAAACTGCCTCGAAATCCGGTATATACCACCGCGGCATGCCGGGCTCAACTGCTGAAAGAGTCGGCACTCCCCACTCCTTTACCGGTCCAAAATATGTAAAAAGCGCGCCTGTTACCATGAGCACAACCGCCATAGGAAACTTTGGAACAAGCCTCTTACTCACAACCAAAATGGCAAGCGCTACAATCCCCATGACAAGTGCGGCTGCATTTATGTGGTGTAAGGCCTCCCATATATGCTCAGACAGTTCAAAAAGCTCTCCGGTTCCTGCCGCAGAGCCCATGAGCTTTGGCGCCTGCATCAGTATGATTGTAGTACATATGCCTGTGATAAATCCGCCCATAACCGGCGCAGATATGTAGTTCACCAGCTTTCCGGCATTCATGAAGTAAAATGCCAAAAGCCACAGTGCCACAAAAAATGTAAACACCGGTACAACCGTCATGGCCTCTTTGCTTCCTGCCTCTATTCCCATGCCAAGCACTGCTGCTCCGACAAGCGCCGCCGGAGCAGCATCCACACCGAATATAAACTGCGGTGATGTGGAAAACAGCGCAAACAATATGATTGGGAATACCGAGCCATACAAGCCATATACCGCCGGTAGCCCGGATATCTGCGCATAGCCCATCGATATAGGAATCGAAACCGCCATGATGATGATTCCCGCAAGAATGTCCTTTGGGAGATTTTTCTTGTCGTAGTTTTTGAGTGTTGGTGCAACTGATAATTTTTGTTTCATTTAGATTTGTGCCTTCTTTATCAATACTTTCTTTCCTTCAAATGCGAAACCATAATGTTGAATTGCTTCTCTTTTATATCCTCGTTCCAAAAGCTTTGCATCATAATTTTTCTCTTCAATCTGCTTCAAAGCACTATCCGCAGTCATATCCAGTGATGTCTCCTCTTGCGAATCAATAACCTTAAATTCTATTATTACAGCCTGCGAATTTTTATCACGTGGAATGATCATCACATCATATCTGCCATAGCCACTTTCACGGTTTGACTGCACTTCATATTTATCTCTAAGCTCGACCAGCAGGCCTAAGACAAAACCATGATAAAATCTCTCCGGTTCAGATTTTCCCGAAGGATGCTTTCCGCTGTCAAAGCTGCTGAAGGTAGATAAAGCGACCTCATTCATGTATATGTTCATTTCCTTTACATTGCCTCTAAGCAATGCCCTTATGAATCCATTATAATTCGAAACAGAGGCATTAAACCATCCTCTGAACATATTTGAAAACATACTTACGGTTTCAAGATTTGTAATGCTCAGATGATACCACGGTTCAAGCGTAAGACCTCTTTTTTCTAAGGAATCAACCTTTAAATAACCGCTGGCAAGCAAAAGACTCCAAATGGCATTTTCATCGTTATCGAGCTGTTCAAACACCAGTTGTTCGTCAATGCTAACCTCCACAGAATCGCCTTCCAGAAGTGTTTCCATCATAGATTTTATTTCTGCAGATGCTGTTCTGATCAAACGATTTACCAGACCGTTTGAGCTGGTAGATGCCCAGTATGGACTTATCTGTTTTTCCTTTAGAAAATTCGTTATAGACCATGGATTATAAATATCACTGTGATTTCCAAATTTAAAACCGTCATACCATTTTTTTACAGTATCTTTTTCACCGGACAGACCATACTCTTCCATTGCATCAAAAACTTCATTCTCTGTAAATCCAAAGCTCGTTGCATAACTGCTTGAGGTCGTGGTTATTACATTCAGATTATTGAGGTCTGAAAAAATTGATTCCTTTGATACACGCGTGATTCCTGTCATAATAGCACGCTCCATATACGGATTTGTCTTGAACGTTGCATTAAACAGGCTTCTTATATATGCAGTAAACTCATTCCAATATCCATGAAGATATGCCTCCTGTATAGGAGTATCATACTCATCAAGGATAATTATCGTCTTCTTTCCCCAGTAACGATGAAAATACTCACACAAAATATTTAATTTTAATCCACTCTCAGCATCACCCATCCTGGTATTTGTTCCTTCAAAATCAGCTATTTCGTCTGCTGTCAGAGTATCCCCCTCAAGCAGATATCTGTGCCTTTTGTAAACAGCCTCTATCTGTGCTTTTATCTGGATTTTTGCATCTCCCAGATTGTCGGCCTTAACCGAAGCAAAGCTCATAAAAATCACAGGATAAGTACCCTGAATTTTTCGATAGTCCTCATCCTCCCATATAGACAATGAATCAAACAAATCGCTCCTGTCCTTATACTGATTTGAAAAAAAGCAGTTAAGCATGCTCATATTAAGTGTTTTTCCAAAACGCCTCGGACGCGTGATGAGAGTCACATCATCCTTTGAATCCCACCATTCCTTTATAAAGCTCGTTTTGTCCACAAAAAAGCAATTATCTTCTATAACAGAAGCAAAATCCTGTTTCCCAATACCAATCGTTTTTACCATATCTGACTCCCTGTATAGTCTCAAATCATTGTTTTATATATGATATTATAGCCAATACAATTATGCACTGCAAGAAACAAATATACTCTTCTTAATCACGTTTTTAAACATAGATTAAGAAGAGTATAATCTCTTTTGTCGTATTAAATTATAACTACTTAATCACAGCCTCAACCTCACCCTTCTCAGGCATCACGCGAAGTGCGCCCTTTCTCGTGGTAATAAGCGAAGCTGCTGCATTTGCGAATGTGAGCATCTTTTTCACATCGTCATCCTTCCGGTCATTGATACCATGCTCCAGCACATCGTGAAGCAGGCATGCACAGAAAGTATCTCCTGCACCTGTAGTCTCGACAGTGTCATCTCGCAGGAACGGAGCTGCCTCCACGATATGTCCGTCAAAAAATGCCATACTTCCGTTTTTGCCCATGGTGGCACAGATAAACGGAATGTGATACTCATCTATGAGCTTCTTTACACCTGTCTTTATGTCCTTTTCGCCTGTCATGAATTCAATCTCATCATCAGATATTTTTAAGATGTCACACTGACTCAGGCCCCAGCTTATCTTCTCTTTTGCATCGTCCATGCTCTTCCAGAGCGGTTTGCGCAGATTAGGGTCAAAGGAAATCAGTACGCCTGCCTCTTTTGCGGCAGCTATTGCATGCTTTGTCGCATTCTCACAGATCTTATCTGTCATTGAAAGACTTCCGAAGTGGAAAATTTTTGCGTTTCTCACAAGGGATAAATCCACCTCATCCGCTGTCAGCATCATATCTGCTCCCGGATTTCTGTAAAATGAGAAATCTCTGTCTCCGTCTGCTGCGGTCTGGACAAATGCAAGAGTGGTATGGACATTATCATCATAGCGCACGCCTGTTGTGTCGATGCCCTGCTCCTTTACGGCATCAACAAGCAGCCTTCCGAACGCATCCTGTCCCACTTTTCCGATGAAAGCAGTCTGATGACCGAGCTTTTGAAGCATGGCAAGCACGTTACATGGAGCTCCACCCGGATTAGCCTCAAAAAGCTTATTGTCCTGCGCACTTGTACCGTTTTCTGTAAAATCTATAAGTAATTCACCTAATGCAACTACATCCATATTGTACCTCTTTCTTTCCTGTCAAAATATTATGTATATTATTCTACAAATAACCGGACCAATAATTTGTCCGGTTATTATTTGTATGCTCTACTGATATGCTTTCATATTATAAAATTATATCATATTATATCATATTTTTCAATATCCACAACAGCACTTCCGTCACAATTAAAGCAGATTCCGTCTGCCTGAAGAGGTGTACAGATAGCTGTGGTTGCGACCTGCTGTCCGTCATTGATAAAGAGCTCTATAGACTGTCTGTCCATGATGAAACGAAGCTTTAGCTTTCTGTCTGTATCTGCGATTTTAATTTTTCTGACACAGACGACATCCTTTGTGACGCCACAGCAGGTACGATCAATCTCGAGCACGCCTGCGACTCTGTTGTAGGTAAACGCTGTACTATACTCATCATCGCATGCCATTTCAACAGTGAAGTCATGGTACTCCTCGCCTGAAAGCTCCACTGTCATGTCGAGAGTGCGGCCCTTTATGCCATCAAAGGTCGTGTAGCAGTCTATTTTTTTATCTGTATAATGACACTTATTTGCACGATAATTTTCTATTTCCTTAACCGGCTTCTGCCAGATACGGCCGTCTTTTATTTCAAGCTCACGAGGCAGTGTCATCATGCCCTGCCAATCCTGTGAATCAGGAACGACACATGCATCCCATGACTTCATCCAGGCAATCATCACACGGCGTCCGTCCGGAAGCAGTGTAGTCTGTGGCGCATAAAAGTCCATGCCATAGTCAAGAGTGTGCGGCTCTTCCTTGATAAATACATGATTTTCTTTATCATAATCCCCCAGAAAATATACAGAGTTGTGTCCGTTATGAAACTCATATTTGTCTGCCTTCATACTCTGCGGTGAACAGATGAGCACATGCTTATCCTCCAGCCCAAAGAAGTCCGGGCACTCCCACATGGTACCTATTTTGCCGGTGCTGTTTGCCGCAAGGATTGTCTCAAACTGCCAATCGGTCAGGTTTTTTGAAGAGCAGAGCACTACCTGTCCCACATTGTTTAAGTCCTTGCTTCCAACTATAAGATAATATGTGTCATCCTCTTTCCATATTTTAGGGTCACGGAAATCGATTCTGCTGCAGTTTTCAGGAAGCATATCGCCTGTCACAACAGGATTATTCTCATGCTTCACATAATTAAGTCCGTCTCCAAATGCGATGCACTGGTTCTGTCTCTCCTGCTCACTGCCGTCAGGAAGTTTAATACTTGTGACACCTGTGTATACAAGCACATGCTTACCATCTGCCTCAATGGCACTTCCTGAGAAACATCCTTTTTTATCATATTCCTCGTCAGGTGCCATCACACACGGAAGCTGCTCCCACTTAATCATATCGCTTGTCGTACTATGCCCCCAATGCATAGGTCCCCACTCACGCAGATATGGATAGTACTGATAAAACAGATGAATTTTTCCGTTATAGACAGAAAATCCATTCGGATCATTAATCCATCCTGCCGGTGCACTGATATGAAACAAAGGTTTACTCTCTTTATCTGTAGCAGCTATTTTTTTTGCCTCGTAGCTTCTTGCTTTTTCCAATAATTCGCTCATGCAAATCCTCCCATTCTGTTTGTTTTGCCGGTAATACAGAATTATGAACAGTAACCTATTTGCCCTCTGATGTACTCTCAAGGGATTTCTGATAGCTGTCAAAATATTTCTGCTTTATCTTCAGATAATCCTGTAAACCATATTTGTTAAGTTTCTTAAGGTATGAATCCCATTCCTTATCAATGCCGCCGTTTAATATCCAGTCGGCCTTTTTCTGCTCAGCATATTTCTTGATGTCTGTGTCGTACTGTGACACCTTGTTTGTGTCATCTATGCTCATGAACACGTTTGGATAGACATACTTACTGTTCATGTCCTTCAGATAAGCCTCATGCATGTTGTCAAGACGCCACTTGGCATCTGCAGGCTCTGTCACATAAACATCATAGTACTCGTTTAAAACAGCAAGCGGTCCGTTTACAGACTGCGCCTCACGCACCTCAACCGGTGACTGATCGCCCAGATCCATATGCTTTAACATCTGTCCACCCTCATCGTTTGTGCTCATCTCAAAGATGTTAAACGAATCTTTCTCGCCGTATGTTCCCCAGTTATTCTGTGGTGACTGGATTGGAGCGTACATCTGGTCAATCCATGCTGCTGCCAAAGCCGTATCCCTGCAGCTTGATGTCAATACACATCGGCCTCTGTCAAATCCACTGGTCTCACTGTTGTTCTGTCTGGTTATGTTTCTAACTCCATCCGGTCCTGTGAGTGCAGGAAGCATGACATAATCTGTGTTGTTATCGATATTTGCGATGTCCCATGTAAAGCAGAGCCCGTATCTGTGGTTTTTACCCTTTGCCACGTAGGTTGACCACTCCTGTGTAAATGCCTCAGGGTCAATCAAATCCTCTGTGACAAGCTTGTGAAGCCACTCGATACCCTCCTTGTAGCCCTCCTGTGTCGGAGTATAGATGACTTTTCCCTCATCTGTTACCGCAAAGTGGTCACCTGTATCACCATAACCCTCACCAAAGCCGTTCATGAGGATGGCTGGATCCTGGTCACCGTTGTTTATAATAAATGACATAGGAATGACACCGCCCTCAATGTCAAACTCTTTCTCAAGCTCGTCTGCATGATCTCTGAATGCGATAAGCACCTGCTCGAGCTCGTCTGTAGTAGTCGGCACCTCAAGTCCCAGATAATCAAGCCATTTCTTGTTGATATAAGGTATATCTCCGATTGCCTGAATTGCCTCTTTTCCTGCACCAAGCTGCTCTATCCAAGGAAATGAATAGATATGTCCGTCCGGTGCGGTACACATTGTCCTATATTCAGGATATTTCTCAAAAACTGCCTGAAGATTAGGCATATATTTGTCAATCAGATTCTCAACCGGAATGATAATACCCTGCTTTGCATATCTGAGCAGGTCGTAATCACTCATACCTGCATTAAACAGTCCATCCGGCAGATTTCCAAACTGAGCCAACGCCAGATTCTTTTTATCTGAAAACTGATCTGATACAAAGCAGGTCCAGTCAATATGAACATTTGTCTGTTCTTCCAGTCGCTGGAAAATCACTCTTTCATTGGGATCCTGTGTGGAAGTAGCCGGTGCACTTGTAATAAAAGAAAGCTCCTCTGTTTCCTTTAATGGAAACTGTACCTCAGATACTGGTGTGTCCGGGTTGATCTCCGCATTAAGCTGCTGCTCTTTTCCACACCCTGCCGTACTTATCATCATCGTCAAAGAAAGTCCAAGTGCAAGTAAACCTTTTACTCTGTTTTTCTTCATAGCTGTATCGTTCCTTTCTTATCAGCCTTTTACTGATCCGACCATAATTCCCTGATCAAAATACTTCTGGAAGAATGGGTACATTACTAAAAGCGGTAAGCTTGATACTACAATGGTTGCATATTTCAGCTGTTCCGCTACCTTTGCCATTTCAGCAGTACTCTGAATATCTGCAATCATACCTGGCTGCGGAGTATTCTGTACCAGAATGGAACGAAGTACTAACTGCAGAGGCTGAAGATTTGCATCATTCAGATAAATCATTGCATCAAAATAGCTGTTCCACATTCCTACAAATGACCACAGTGCAAGTACTGCAATGATCGGCTTACATACCGGCATCATGATTTTGAAGAAAT
>ENA-ORMN01003227-ORMN01003227.1-human-gut-metagenome-genome-assembly--contig:-NODE-3227-length-13092-cov-11.933113_pt1 | contig 13092 bp, 16 predicted proteins | sample MGYA00242102_ERZ508993 | MGnify/ENA primary metagenome ERZ508993 (study PRJEB26280, sample SAMEA2338770) | human gut metagenome | biome: human gut; feature: human-associated habitat; material: faeces... | reverse complement strand
CGATTGGAACCTATATTGAATGGACTGTTGAGAATCTGGAAGGAAGCAAATGGAACTCATTCAACATTCTAGGTTATCCTAGTATTCTTTCTTGGGGCTTTGATATCTATGGTTATTCCAATCCTGATGATGAACAGGAATCAGTGACAATTCTGAATGCTGTGAATCAGACTGTGATTGAAAGAACAAAGCCCCAGATTGCTGTTCTTGATGCTCTGACTGGATTCCGCAGATATCGATGGCAAGTCACTGAGACTGACTCAGATTACTTGGTTATTACATCAATTCATATGGCCTATTGCAAGGATCCCAGATACAATGATCCGAACTGGACACCTGTTCTCACACCAACTCCAATTCCAACTTCGACTCTAATTCCCACTGATGCTCCCACAACAGTATTGCCAACATCTGCTCTTACTACTGTTCCTCCTACAATTGTTCCTACAACTAATCCTCCAACTACGATTCCTCCTCCAACTATTCTTCCTACTATTCTCCCTCCTACTACTTCTAATCCTACTACTCTTCCTCCAACTACTGTATCTCCTACAACAACTATCCCGACTTCATTAGCTCCAACAACACCCATTCCTCCAACCCAATCTCCTGCTACACCATCTCCTCCAGTGAGTTATGAATGTACACATCAGGGTTATTCTCTCTATCTGTCTCATTATTCACTCAAGTGTTCTTCTGATTGTGATCAATATATGGAGTAATGTTGATTGTATGATAATCACAATAGAAATCATTATCCCTTCTACTACACTTCATGTATCACTCTCAATTCGATCCGATACAAGTATCCATTCGCATCCACACTCAATGCTCTTGCTGACTTCAACACCACTCATCTTGATCTACTTGCTGATATCAGTGTCAAGTATCATAGAACTGGATCCTATGCTGATCCAATCATTCCTCTCCAACCATCCTTCTTCAATCCTCACATTCATTCACGCCACTTGTGTTCAACTCATCCTCAACTTCAATCCTACATGATCTCTCATCAATGTTCCACATCATGGATCAGTGCGATTCAAGAGGCAGCAGAGGCAGCAATGCTTCGTCACAATCAAACTGTTCACTTCTCTTTCGATTTCATTAAGGAATGTGCTCCTATCGATGATGATGGTTGTAATGGAATGCATGTGATTGAAAGAAACAAGAGAGTATCTAAGTCTAGCTTCATAATAGGATTTCATTTGGTTACTAAACTTGGGATAATGAACAAGAGATGTTCGATTGATTGGTTGATAACCAAGTAATATCCATGTTCGTAACAGAGCACCTCGATTGATCATATGGTCTTTCAGCAAACTGGTTCCTAGATCATCTAGAAGAGCTATTGGTTTGGATTCAGGAATGATTTGAGGAATGATCGAGTTTCGATTACATTCCAAATGATTGGTCATGGATAAGTGAATGTCTTCACCATTTCGAATCATCATTCCTCGATATCGCCAAAACACTTTGGCATACTCCAATTTCAAACAATATGAAACTACAAGGAAATCAACAACAGTCTTCTTATTGTTTTGACTAATTCCTAACTGTTCAAAGATAGATGGATTGTAAACAAGCTTTTTTATCTTTCTTCCAAAGAAGGCAGTCACAGCATCATCTTCTACAACCACATTCATCATAGATTTCAAAGTATTCTTCCCAACATACACATCATCATCAATGTTATAAATGATATAAGATCGGAGAAGAAGAGGAACCATGAAACGAAGAAAGAAAGGATTGTTCCAATTGGTAGTCCATAAGTGTTTCAAGAAAGGATATCTTTCTTTCACTTCCTTGTAGTTCTGATGCATCTCTCCTTGATAGATAATGAACTCATTGATTGAAATCGTTGAATTGGTTATTTGTTCCATTTGTTTCATCAGAAGATTTCGTTTGTAAAGAGAGAAATAGAGACTCACACTTCCATCATTTTGATGCTTACTATTACACATCATATCATCAATATCCAATTCTTGTATACAAGTGGATCTTGAATACACTTTTCCAGTGAAGGATTTCTGTGAAGTATTGATGTTGTGTGTAAGGAGTTTCGAATGATACTTGCATTGAAATGATTGACATAATCGATTCATTGCTCTCTCATCATTCACTCTCAATTCAGTTTTGGTCCATAGTGTTCGAAGTTGGAGAGAAGGAACAAAGAGACAACCAAGAGCTACTTCAGCATTAGAATATGTACCACAAGAATAGATTGAATTGGTCTCACTCATCATAGTTCTCAATCCTAAATCCACCCATCCATCATTCACAGGTCGTTTCATATCATTCATATCAATAATCAATGAATAGGTGTTATTCTCCAATAGTGGTAATAGAAATGATAAGTATCCTTCCTTCTCAACATTGGATCGAGTTATCTTCACATTCTTATGATCCAGATCTCTATTCAGGATTGATGACTCATAGGTCATATCTGTGATCCAGTATATGTTCTCAATCCAACAAATCTCAGAATGGATCGTTTCAACAAACTCATTGTCATAATCCTCTCCATATGCATTCACTGCAACACTTAACAAACAATCATGAGCTATTCATCATTCAGAAAGACAAATCAAACAAATCACAACAGAATGAGATAAAGAGAATAGAATGACCAATAACAGAATCATTTTCTGATGAAGTTGATCCTCTTTCTCCTTCTCCTTTTCTTTGTTTTCTCCTTTAGTAATTGATTTGAATTGAACTGATAATCAGATTTGCCACACTCCTTTGAAAACTACACAAATGACAAAAGTGATTCTCCTGTCAATATCAATGTTGTAACCGAGTCACAGACAATTCAAGTATTGGCAACTGTTTCTGATAGGAGAGAGTATCAAATCACTTGTCATATCAACTATCAACACGATCCTATCCCTCCTATTCTGTTATTGCTTCATGAGATGATGGATGGAAAGAGTCATGAGGTTTCAATAACAAAGTCAACATTCACATTGATTCCAAATGAAATGACTCTTGTGACATCTCTCACATGTCTGATAGTGAATCAAACTCTCCATTATCATTTCATTCCAGAGATACCTGTGATATTCACTATGATTGGAGAAACAACATCTCTTCAGACTCAACTGGGAGAGATTGAATCTGATCAACTAGTGATTCTCACAAATGTGACTATTCCTAGTTATGTTTGGTGTCGAACATTCTTGAATCCACTTCAAACACCAATGGTGAGTGAAGTGATGGAATCCAAACGGTTCTTCGTATCAAAGAGTCAATCGATTCGTTTAGAGAATCTCATTCCATCAACTGAATACACAGTGTATTGTTATGGTGAGAGTGTAGCACATGTGACAATGAGAGAATCTTTGAATGATGTGAAACAAGTGGCTGTAACCAGAGATGCTATTCTCACATTTGATTCTTGGAAGGAAGATTCAAAGGTTCATTTCACACTCAATACCAATCTTCACAGACCTAGTATCTGTTCAATCATCAAGAATCATCAGATTGAAGTAGTAGAACCAATCAATGGAATCTATGTGAGTAGATTAGGAGAAGATGGATGTCAAGTGACTTGTCATATTGATATGGATGGAAGAGAGTATTCAATCCATCGAGAGTGTTTGACTGGTTTGAATGAAACAATAACAATGACAATATGGAGAAGAGTTCATCCCTTTGTCACTGAACTATTGATTCTTTGTCTTATTGTTGTTGTTTTGTGTCTATTCTGTATCATTCATATTATTCGAAAACAGATGTAATTGATATGAATTGGTTTGATCTATTAGAAGATACACTAGATTGAATACTGATATTGAATAATCATGTTTGTTTCAATAATAGTGAATACAATTATCAAATTGTGTTTCAATGTTATTTGTTCTTTCTTTCTTTGGACTTCTCTTGATCAATACTCTCTCTTCGATATACAATGTGGATAGGAAGCAAATTCTTCTTTCTCCAATTGTTCATTATTGTTGTTTGAGACATAATCCTGTTTCTTATCCTTTTCGATTGTCTCCTTATAAGGTGAATGGTAATCCATTAACTACAGTTCCTCTTAAAAAGGTGGAAGCACCAAAACCACTTAACAATCAAGAGGATCTATGGAAACTAGTTCATCAGATTGATAGTATTTGTCTCAATAAGTCATACTTTGACTCCTTTTCTTGTTATGATTCGTACTATAGTCATTTCTACAACTATGGAAAGGAATCTTATCGAAATGATAAAAGTCTCTTTAGGAATCTTATCAACAATGATCCAATTGTTGTTTCAGAGCATTGCGAGAGTATTGGATTTCATTCCCTTATATCTAGGTTTTCAACAGTTTCTCAACCATTATCAGACAGTTCTAACAAAGAATTGCTCAGATAGGAATAAGTATTCACATTGTCAGAAGTATTCTCTCTTTCGATACAGTCCATCATCAAAGACTTGTTCTTCATGGAGACGAATGCCTTGTTGTTTTGAAGATAGGAATTGAATAGTAGATGTTCATAGAGAGTATACTGGAGTGACTGTAGTAATACAGATTTCATTGGATCGAGTGAATCGTATTCCCTTCCATTTACAACGTTGGAATGGTCCTATTATCATTGTGGTGTTTATGAGTATGAAGGAGATTGATACAGCATGGACATTGTTATCACAATATGAGAATCATAATCTGGAGTTCATTCTGTATGTAGTCGATACAACAGAAGTGACTCCATATTTCATTGAATCTTCAGATCCATTTGAAGTTCAATACACAAATGAAACCTTCTATCCTTTGAATCTGTTACGTGATATTGGAATTGAGTCTATTACTACCACACATTTCATGGTTGTTGATGGAGATCTCTTCTTATCAAGTATTGTTCTTGTTCATCTATTAGAATAGATCAAACAAGACAAGATATTGAGAATCAACAATCATTATTGAATCGATTTGATACATTTCTTTGTATTCATCTGTTTGGACCTTCCAAATCGATTCAGAAGCTATGCTTAAATGAAGATTGTATTGATGAGTATCTATTGGTTTGTATCATGAGTGTAGATGGAAACGATTTCCAATGAATCGAGAAGAAATGATAAAAGCGATTTCTGCTGGGAAAGCTATGGAACATCGAAATCGATTTCATGTACAACAATAACTAGAGTGATAATCTAGAATTATCAGAATGTGAATGAATGGTTGAAATGGAATTCAACAAGAGCAAGAAGGATATCTAGGATTGCTGATATGGAACCGTAAGAGGAACAATAGAAATGAGAGATAGATATGGTGTTTTCCGTCGTTCAGTGTTGAATGCTTTCTACAATCCCTATTTTGTTGATTTTGGATATAACAAAATGGAATTCTTCCGTAGATTGATAATGGAACGTAGATGAAGAGGAACAAATGAATAGTAGATTACCAGTTTTATCTGTTAAGAGATTCATTTGGATACAACATTCCTCATCCTCAGTATTCTATAACAGACATTCTGATTCATAGATCAAAGAAGAGTGTCAAATGGTCAGAGAAACCAAAAGGAGAGAAGGAAATGGATCGTTTATGGATTGAGCTATGTGTAGAGTCTCCAAAGATTCTCCCATGTGTTGTTTATTCATTTGTTTGTTTGATTAGTAGTATTATTGGATAGAAATGAATTCTATCAAGATAATTCAATTGATTAGTTGAATATTCGTGTAAATATGAATCTACAAACCTATTCTCGATATTGGATGGAGTTCTATCAATATGAACAATGGCTGATTGATAACAATGTAGTAAGCTCAAGACAATGCTATTCACAATCAAATCGGATAGATGAAATCTATTTCAAGAAACTCTATCTATATGTACGGGATATCAAAAAGAGATATAAGGAGAGTACTGTGAAATCCAAATTATCCAGATTGATTCAATGTTTGAAGGTGATGAACAGCTATTGATGATTTGTGGAGTATAGTGTTGTTGTATTCATTGAACTTGTTTGAAACACTATTGATAAGAGTATTGATGATAGAAGTGAATATGATAACATATGAATGAAATAGAGATGATTTGAAAGAGAATGAGAATATGAAAGATGAAGTAGATATGAATTGATTGTTTGTCTGAAGAAGAGTGTTTGAAATTGTGAATTGATATTGATTGAATAGATGTAATGATATAGAATCGATTGAGATAGAATATGAGAATGATGATGATTTGATGAGAATAGTATCATTCAGAACAACAATTTGAGATAATAATGATATGAGAATGATTGAATATGATGATTGAATAGAATGAATATGAATAGAAGATGAAATGATATAAGAATGAGTAGAATGACAATGAGATAGTATTTGGAGATAGAATGAGTAGATTTGTTAATCAATAGCATTTGTGATGATGATAGTAATGATGATATGATGATAGGACTAGCGCTTAAGGAGCATGAAATGTGAAAGAATCATGAATGAAACTCTTGTATGCTCAGTGATATTGATAATCAAAGTAGTCACACTATTCAGTTAACCATTTCCCCGTTTTGATCTTCTAATCACATGATCTTTCATTCTTCATTCTATTCATTCAGTTACTTATGTTTGAAGATAGTTTGATGTAACTGAGATTGAATTTGTATTTGATTGATATGAATTCTGAAGAATCTGATATGAATGAATTGAAACACATTCTTTAGTTCAGTTTCTATTGTTCCAAGTATTTCTCATTTGATGATATAGTTAATAATAGATAGATGATGATTGAACAAGAATTGAAAGGATATGAAATGAATATGAAAACAATGTATTCTTATTGTATTGTTCTCACAAACACTCTATTTGATTCCATTTCTTTCTGGCCAGAAGATACTTTGATTTGGAAAGGATTCAAATATCTTCCAATATAGATTAGGTGCTTCATAAGGAGAAACGAAACTCTTGAATTGTTCTTCATTGAAAGCAACAGTTGTTCCTTTCTGAGTAGTATTACATATTCCAGAACTAAAGTAACACCGCTGTCGATTCTCCAACTCACCATTCTTTCCATTCATTATCTCACATTCTCCTGGTGAACCATGAATGAAATGAACTTTACCATTAACAGGAAGTGAGGATCGATAACAATGACCACCTCCTTCAAATACTCCTTTCTCATTGATCCCATGAGAAGCATAACACCAATTGAAACTCAACCATCGAAATGATAGGTTTGGAGGATTCTTATTGAACAGAACACGATAGATTCCACTTTGATCATCTGGATTATTCAATCTTCTCATTGTTTGATATACTTCAATCCAGAAGGCTTTTGTCTTTGGATTGGATCGAAACAGAATTCCAGCACCCATAATATAACCCCTTTTGTTGACTCGATTTCCAACAGACAAATCCACTTGACTCTTATCAAATTGAGAGAAGAGTTGAATAGTGGAATCTCGATCACAAGGATAGACATGTGTATCAATGACAAAGTTCAATCGAAAGGGAGGATAGGCATTATACAACATTCGAGTATACCATTGTTTCCCTTTCATTATTGGTACATCATCTTCATGAATTCGATAGATCACATCAATGTAATCATTGAGTTCATCAGGAATAGGACAGTTGGTGACAACAGCAATTCGACTCTAGAATGATAAGAATGATTGAATAATACCTTCTCATTGAGATTCTTGATATACTTGGAATTGTTGATAGTTTGAGACATGTAATTGGTTGATCCATTGCATTGATGTGGATAATAGACATAGAACACAAATCCTTGATCAAAGAGAATGAATGAAGTGTTGGGAAGAGTGTGATGAGGAATGGGTTCAATCACAATCCTATTCAATCATATCAATCTTCATTCCAAACGGTGACTTTCCTTGTTTCTTTGGGATTACTGTAGGGATAGAAGATGAAAGAAGAGGAGTTGAAATATCATTGGATCGAATACGAACTGATTCTTGGTTATGATAATCAGAAGAGAATGAATTGGAATTGATTACTGTTAAGAACCAATTGATGAACAGAAGAACAACAATCAATCTCATTCTCCCAAACTATCATTTTGGTGTATTTCATTCTTTTCTTTTCTTTTCTATCGATTTCTTTCTGAATCATAATTTGTATTCTATTGTAATTATCCATTCTTAATAAGCAATGAATATAGTGTCGGTTAACTAGTAATAATCTGTATTCTCAACTCCATCTTGAATTACTAGTCAGAGAACAATTTGTCTACATGAACTGATTGTAGAAAACAAAGTACAATAACATATAAGTGAACACTTCATTGACAAAACACCTCTTTTGTGTTCATTCTTCCTAGAATATCAGCAAGTGTATTGTTCACAATTATCCGATTATATATCCAATCTCTTTCCACATACTTGTCCATACTCTTTTCAGCTGCATCTTCACCTAAATGATACGAATTGAATACTGTTCCATCAATGATTGACATGTTATGAGTTCGAGTGTACATCACAAAGGCTTTGTCAACTGTCCATCGTCCTATCACAACATCAGGAAAACTGTCAAAAGGATAAGAATGTGGAATAATGAATACATCCTATGATCAATGAATCCTCACACCCATACCACAGCTCTGATATGTCTCAACTTCACAATTTCATGGCTTCTAGCTAATTCATCATTATCCATTCTTGTTGTAACATTTCTAGCATCAATGATGTATTTAGTCTCATACACTCGACTACATAACAACCACTATATCTCATCATCTCAACAATCAATACTCCATGTTTTCGATAGCGATAATAGGCTTCTGCTGCTTGAAGAATCTTATTATGGACAAAGATATCAGCATTAATGTATGTGTAGAGTCTTGTATGAGATACTTTCATTGCATCGAGGAACAGATACTTCAAGAAGGGCAATCCATATTCATTGTGATGAATGATTCGTTCTTCAATGAATCCAAACTCCTTTGCAACTCTCATTGTGAATGTATCATTGGTGAAAACAACCACATTGATTCCATAGATTCTTCTGTACATAGCCAAGAGTGTGAGAATAGTGTATTCCTTACAAGTATTACCATGCAAACAGCACAATGAAAGACTCTTCACACTAACAATGACAGTATTCGACAAAGAGTATTTGGGAGCTATGAATCAGACACCATTGTTACAATACACCTGTTAGAATGTGTGAGGTGGCATTAGCATTTCGTTCAGCACATACGAATTGCTCCTCATCAACAGGATATGTGTTTCTAATGATAATGATCCTTCAATAGTACAATGTGAATGATACATTCACTGTCCGAGAAGAGATAGAGATAATCTCTTGATCATTCAGATACAACAACAACTGTATTTGATAAAGGACCAGAGATGATAATGCTAGTGATAGAAACCAAACCATTCTAGAGAGTTGCATATTCATTTCAGAAATAGTATCAGACATGTATTAATGATTGTTTGTTCACAATGCTCCTCTTTGTGATTCAGTTGTTTCATATCTGATAAAGAGATGGAACCAATCATTAGGAATAGATTCAAACAGAGTTATCAGATTACTCCAGCAGTTGCTCAATATTGCTGTAGAAGTGAATAAGAGTGTTTGAAATATCCAATCATTCACAAAGACATATCAAATGATGAAATGAAAGTGTTTTGGAGATTTATCCTTCATTGAGGATGTTTGAGTGTCAATTATGATTTCATCGTGAACAGATTGATTCTTTGTTTCAAACACTTCAAAACACAGTTCGATATCGTTTCAATGCTTCTTCCTTATTACAGATAGGTTGAATAGGTGTTGAATTCATTCTCTTCATCCGATTAAGGAAAGAATCAATGAAAACCTTCATTCTCTCCTTTCCTTCTTGATTTCCATTGAAACTCTTTGCCATTTCTGATCTATTCATTATTCACTTCATTTCTAAACTACTCTTTATGAGGTGCATCAAATCCAAAAACACCTGTTAGAACATGAAATGAGAAACCTACAATCATATCATCTCTTTCTTTCTACCTGATTGTCTCAATTCCATAATGAATTCAACTTTGTTGAATCCATAATTGATGAAGATAGGATCATAGAGAGGAGTATTCAATGATCGTTTGACCATCACATAAGGTTCCATCCTATCAAATGGAATACAATGAAGAATCTGGATTGTTTGATTGAGTCTCCACCAATCATCATCAATGATTCTCTATTCATCACATTCATTCCTCTCCATCACATGAGTTGTCAAATAGGCATTTGCTACTTGACATTGATGATTATGCATACATTGAAGGATCTGGGAAGTGGATTGAGGAATCTGAGTGACCATTCGTTCAAAACAAGAATCATCAGAACAAGTGGATCGATAGAGTGAAGTGAATTGGAAGATGGGAATGATGAAAGCATTGTTGTTATTGATGAATGGAGTGAAGTCCATTTGTCGAAGAGATTGATAGAGATTGGCTTGAATTGAATCGATTCATTGAATTGTACGAGAAGGAATGATATCTGCATCCATATTGAGATAGTAGGCAGTATCAACTCTTTCAATAGCCAGATTCCTCAAAATGTTGATAGGATAGATGATAGAAGACAATTGAATACAATCCAATTTGTGAGTATTGGGATTGAATCGATTGATGCAATTGTCATTGGGTTTGAGAGGATGTCGATTATCGACAATGAAGAGAATCACATCAATTCGATCTGTTTTCACTTGATTGAGAAATCGTTGAGCATATGGAATCTCTTTCCATAACACGAATAGTGATAGATTGATTCTTCTATTCTTCATATCTCTTATCATTTCTCACCCAGACCAATTCTTCAACACATTATCAATTCGTTTCAAATGACTTATTCTATCTCATCACTTCTCTTCTATTCATTACGATGAATGAACAGTATAGGTGAAATCAATCTCTCCTCCATTGTACTGTTCTTTCTGATAATCAAAGAATCCTTTCTTTGAATTCCAAACAACCAGATAGTGTTCTTGACATAATTGGAGATTGTAGGGATGAGTGGAACAAGGATAGAATCGTTGAGATTGATTGATAGCTCCAAGAATTGTATCAGGTGAATGAGAGAGAGATCGAACATTGATGAGATTCTGTTCACAATAACTTGAATGTGAGAATGAAGGATAATGAGACAGAATGAATGATGAAGATAATTGAACTAACAGAGTGATTAGAGGAATACTAAATGATCTGAGAATGATAGAGAAAGAGAATGAATACAAAACGAATAACCACATTAAAGAATTGAAAGTGAAGAGATTGATTTGGATCTGTTGAATGAAGTCTAGAACTGAATCTCGATATTGGAATGAATTCTATCATTATGAACAATGGTTGATTGATAATGGTCTATTGAGTTCAAGCAAATGTTATTCTTTGACTGATCAAATGTGTGATGAATACTTGATTGGATTGAATGGATATATTGAAATGATGAAGAAGAGATACAAGAAGAATACAGTGAGATCTAAAGTGTCTAGATTGATTCAGTGTTTCAGAAGTACTATGAGTATTAAACTATTTAAGAAGATAAGAGATGCTATAGTGTTTTAAATGATACATAACTGCTGTTTTGTTTCTTATTATCTACTGATGTTAATCAATGAAATGATATGACTTCAAGCAATGACATATTGTGAGGAATCTATCAAACAAACAATCATTATTCCTGTTGTATCATCAGTTGATGTAGTCACTATTCTCATGGCCATTCTGGATCTTGAGGACGACTCATGTGTTTGTATTCTTGATGAGTGAATTGAGTTCCATTCAGATTGACTATTGAACTCTTGATTCGTATGTTGTACACATTCTCAATATTCTTCAGGATATTGATGAGAAGTGGTTTGGTTGCCCATTCCTTGTTTCCTCTCTCATTCCGAAGAGCAGGAAGATACTGATACTTACCATTTGCTGATCGAGGTATCTTGAGACCACTAATGAACATAGATAGAACTGCTTGATCTTGTCTGTGATTTCTCATATTGGAAGCAAAAGGAGTGACACATTTCTGAGTATAACAACATTCTTTGAATGGAATGAGAAACTGATTTCGAATAGTCAGATTTCGATAATCCATATAGATGTTATTCCCTGAAGCCATTGCATCCTTATCACTATATGAATCAATCATATGATGTTCTATCATGAATTGTTTTGTATCATTATGAACCCATTTCCCAATTGTACCAGCAGATGCTGGAGAATACAAACCAAAGAGACGAGTAGCCATGATCTCTCTTGATAATCCATCTCTCACAATGTTCCCTCCATCTAACCATCCAGTGATTGCTTTCCATTCAAATACCATATCCATTACAGCCACAATCTTCCAAGTATATCCACCTCGTTGTTCTGTATTGTTGAATAGATGCATCCATTCTGGAAGATTGTCCCAATTGTATTGACGATAAGCGAGGAATGCTGTACTCTTCAGTTTCTCATGAATTCCATGAATTGTCTCGAAATGAGCAGCTAACAACTGTGATTCCTCTTGAGACAATCCATAATTGATGTAGGCGAGATTCGCAAAAGGCATTGCCAATACAATAGAGAAGAGACAATTGAATGATCCTAGAGCATGATTACTACTTGCTCCTGTCATAAACAGAATGTCTGATTGGTGATCCTTGAATTCTGGAAGATATCCAGTCAATACATAGGATGGCATATCACTCTTCATTCCAAAGTCCACATAATGTGTTCCCAGATTCTTGTAGAGTTGATTGAAAGGAATTGGATAGTTGATTGAGTCATAGTCATACTCTACAAATCATTTAATCAATTCTCTATCACGATTCCTCTCTCCTTGACCAAAGTGAGGTAATGATCTGAGTTCTGGTTCTTTGACAATCTCAGTAGAACATGGATGAATTGGAATTCCCTTCGATATTGATAGATCTTCATTTCTGATGTTGTTCAATCCAGATTCGTGTTGAATGAAGAGAAGGATAATCAATGCAACAAAGAGAATCGAATTCAATAAGGAAATCAAAGACATTTCTTATGATTCCCTTACCATTCTCACTTCTTGTGATTGCAGAAATACTCTATTCAATCACAAGGATAGAATCAACATCAGAAGCCTTGGATAATGCTGTGATTCCATATCGATTCAATGATATCATCATCAATCAATGTGAACATTCTGTGGAAG
>ENA-ORMN01003223-ORMN01003223.1-human-gut-metagenome-genome-assembly--contig:-NODE-3223-length-13099-cov-3.958908_pt1 | contig 13099 bp, 12 predicted proteins | sample MGYA00242102_ERZ508993 | MGnify/ENA primary metagenome ERZ508993 (study PRJEB26280, sample SAMEA2338770) | human gut metagenome | biome: human gut; feature: human-associated habitat; material: faeces... | reverse complement strand
ACTTCACTCATGCCAGACCCTGCAAACCATTTTGCGAAAAATACTTGACACTACCCATACCTACCCGTCATTATCCATCGTGATCGGGGAAGTAGTGTAGCTTAGACCTTTGGTTCCAGCAACGGGCACAAAAACCTTGCCGTCGCCCCCTGTCCATATACCACTGGTAGCTGCTTGCACCGTAGGACGTGATGCTCATGGACGCCGTTCCTCTCACATAGGCAAACACGCGCCAATCATTGTCCGATGCTCACAATGCAAAAGTATATCTTTCAGGATGAACGGATGATGAACCGTTTTAAGCCTAATCGTAAACGCGTTTGAAACGGCAACTGGTGGTATCAAAAGTACGCGGACACGGCAGGGAGACTGCGATTTGCTTACTAGCCTTCGGCAGGCCATAAGGTTGATCCACGCTTGATCAGCCTGCAGGGTATTTCAAGGAAAATGGAGTCCCCCTTTATCTTTCCTTCGATCCTATTGATCAGCAGTTCGGCAGCGCGAACCCCAACCAAATAGCTGTCCTGGGCAAGGGTGGTGATGCCGGGACCTACCATAGAGGGCCATCCCCAATCATCGAAAGAGCAAATGCTAAAATCCCTTGATATTGGAATATTCATCTCGAACAAAGCCCTGAGCGTATTCAAAAGCGTAACGCCGTTTACGCAAAAAATAGTCTTTCGCTCGGTTGGATATGCCTTATAAAAGCGCATGACGGATTTTTTTGACTCTTCCAAATCCGTGGATACGGTATACATATCCCCTTTATATCCCAAAAGTTCGGAAGCGGCTTTTAAAAAGCTTTCATAACGCATAATGCGGCTGCTTACTTTGCGAATATCGCTGCAGAAAAAACCAATTTTTGAATAGCCCTGCTCCGCCAGATGCTGTACGCAGGTATAGGTGGACTGTGTGCTTTCACTTATAACGCAGTCCAGTCCTTCGTTGTTCTTTAAACAACGCTCTGTCAGGACGATGGGAAGATTGTCGCCTGCCAGATTGTTGAGATAGGTTCCTTCGTAATCGCAGGTATTGACAAGAAGACCGTCTACCCGCTGGCGAATCAAGGTCTGTACGCACTGCGTTTCCAGCTCGATTTTATTGTCCGTGTTAAAAAAATAAACGGCGTAGTTTTCTCTTGTGCAAACGTCATTAATGCCTTTAACCAATATGGAAGACACTGGATTTGTTATATCCGCAATAACACATCCGAGCGTTCTGCTGAATTTTGATTTCATCGTGCGGGCAATTTGATTTGGGCGGTAACCCGTTTCTTTTATGATGTCCTCGATACGCTTTCTGGTTTCTCCGGACATATACTCGTATTTTTCGTTGAGGAAACGGGAAATTGTAGTTTTTGAAACGCCTGCCATTGAAGCGACTTCATCAATTCTTGGGCTCCGACTCATCGCACTTACTCCTTATAGCCGCCATACAATATAACGAGTCCCAGATTGCACCGCATGATCCTTGCTTCAATCAGTACTAATTATAATGGCTGTCTGTAATTTCGTCAAACTGCCTAATTATCTTAGAAATTATACTATGAAAAATTTTCTTTGACAAGCATGGAAAAGTGATGTAATATATAGTGTATAGAAAACGATTTCGTAAAACGATAAACCAAATGGTTTTCCAGAATGAGAAATGCACATATGCCGATGATATTTGAAAAAAGGTTCCCCTATGGGAATGAATGCATATAACGAGGGGGGGATAGACATGAAATGAATTCCAGCATCCCTGATACCTGATATAGACAAGTGCGTCAGGGAAGGCGGCGCTGTCAGCAATGGATGCAGTTGCCAGAAGCTGACAACCACTGGTCGAAATGGTATGGCATTTCAAGGATATTGCAGAAGAAATCAAAGGATATCAGAGCAAAGATGAGGAAAATAAGGATGGGTATGTTTTATGTGGCACGGGTAGATGCTGCGAAATTTCAGAACGATGATCCGATGACGGATGAAGCGGCGGTTCTTGTTGGCATGGAGGATGTCAGGCTGCTTCGGCTATTTTGCGAAAATGAGAGAGAAATCATTGAAAAAGCGCAGGATGCGGACGTGATTGTAACGCACTTTGCCGATCTTACCGAGACGGTTTTTGCGGCTTTACCCAGGTTAAAAGCCGTTGTCCGCTATGGTGTTGGATATGACAGCGTAGATGTGGAGGGTGCGACAAAGCATGGTGTTTTGGTTGTAAATGTTCCTGATTTTTGCGGCGAAGAGGTTTCTAACCATGTAATGGCGTTTCTTTTGGCTTATGCGAAGAAAGTTGTACTTCTCAATGCAATGACAAAAGATGGCGCATGGGAACAGGCGAAGCAGAAGCAAAAACCCATGCGTTGCCTTCATGGGGAGACACTGGGGATCATTGGCTGCGGAAATCTGGGAAGATCCGTTGCAGCAAAGGCGCAGGCGCTCAAGATGCATGTCATAGGATATGACAAGTATTTGCCGCCGGAGGCAGGTGAAAGCTGCGGTATCGAAATGGTGAGTCTTCAGGAGCTTTATGAGCGGGCTGACTATATCAGTCTGCATGTTACCCTGACGGAAGAAACCAAGCACTTGATCAATAAAGCGGCGCTGGAGCAGATGAAAAAACAGTGTGTGATTGTGAACACTTCCAGGGGGCCGGTGGTGGATGAAAGTGCGCTGATAGAGGCACTGCGCAATGGGACGATCGAGGGTGCCTGCCTGGATGTTTTTGAGCAGGAACCCATCGATTCGGATAATCCGCTGTTAAAAATGGAGCAGGTACTTGTAACGCCCCATGACGCATCCTATTCCGACGCTGCTTTTTTGCGCCTGAAACGCTCCGTGATGGAAGAGTCTTTGCGCGTGAAGGACGGTAAAAAGCCGTGCCATATCGTGAACACCGCTGTGCTCGGGAGCGAGGCGCTGCGCCTGAAACTGCGCGATGACGCGGAATACTTCAAAGCGTAAACGGGTCTTTTTCTTGTTCCGTATTGCACAATACTGCTTTCCTGCTTTCTGACCGGGAGCAAGAAATAAATAAAAAGACGGAAAATGAAAGGAGAACAAAAACAAAGATGAAGGGTAAGGTAACGTTCAGGGATTTGCTCAACAGCGGCAAAAAGTTTGTCGGAACGTACATGCAGTTCGCCAGTGAGGATATTCTTGAGGTCATTGCACTTTCCGGCATGGATTATGTCATTTTTGACAACGAGCATCCGATGATGTCGCAATCCGAGCTGCGCCGTCTGATTCGCATTGCGGACGGCCTTGGGATTGCCAGCATGGTTCGCGTGAGCGGCGTGTACGAGACGGAAATCAAACATGTGCTCGACGCTGGATGCTGTGCCATTTCTGTGCCGAACATCAATTGCCTGGAAGATGCGAAAAAGGTTGTGGAATATGCGCGCTTTGCCCCAGTAGGCTATCGCGGCATCTGCGAGCCCGCCAGGGCCAACCAGTTCGGCTTCGCCTACAATGCCCAGGATTATGTGAAGCAGTCCAACGAAGACGTGGTCATTCTTTGTGCGATTGAAGGTCCTCAGGCCCTTGCGGAAATGGAAGACATCGTAAAGCTTCCTGGCATCGACGTTTACGCTGTGGGCTTTAGCGATCTGTCCTGCCGCATGGGTATTCCCGGCCAGTATGACGACCCTCGTATCTCCGGCGCGGTTGACAAAATCCATGAGCTGGCCTTTGCCAACGGGAAATATGCGGTTATCACCACCATGGATCCCAAGGTTGGCCGCCAGTGCATGACCGGGGAATACAATACGAGCTATCTGTGCTACTCCATGGATTCGGTGCTGATCCCGCAGATGTACAAGAATCTGGTGGATTATCTGAAGGAAGGCAAGGAGTAAGCGCCTAAGCATAGGCTCAGCTTGTCGAGAAACCTCTGGCGAATGGAAGATCGCGGCCCTTTTAGGCTTTCATCGGATTTGGCGGCATGTACGGCAAATCCGCAAAAAGCCTTGCGTAGCAAGGGTTTCCCTGCATAGCTCCCTGGCCGCGCCGTAGGCGCAAGGGAGCTATGAAAACCTCGAAAAAGTGGCGCAAGCCACTTTTTCGACAGCCTGGGCTCTTCGGGTCAAGCTGCAAAATCAGCAAGGGGGGAATAACGTGTCGAATAAAGAAGTGCGTGTTGTGGCAAAGGACATTTTGAAGGAAGGGTCTTCCGCCGCGTTTTTCGCAGATGCCAAGGAACTGGTGGAAAAGACCAGACTGGAGGATGGCTGCCTGTTCTATGATATCTGGACAAGTTCTGAAAATCCCAACGAAATCGCCTTTTTGGAAGGATGGGAGAGCCAGGCTGCTCTGGACGCGCATATGGAGACGGAGCATTTTGTCCGTATCGTTGCCAAGCTCAATGATTATCGAGCCAAGCCCACAGACATCGCAATCTATACGAAACCAGAGTAAGCGCGCATAACAAAGCGCGGGAAAGAGGGTAATGATGATCATACTGAAAACGGATCGACTCATGGCGATGATTGCCGAACCGGGAGTCGCCCCCAATAACAATTTCCGTTTTTCGCGCGCGGGTGCGGTTACCCAGGTGGTACTTGACGGAAGTTACTATTTCTGCGCCAGCGAACCTCACCATCTGGCCCATCCCTCCTCGGGGGGGTGCGGCCTGATGAACGAATTTCTGTTCGATGTTTCGAATGAAGCGAAAGACGGGGAATACTTCCCCAAGATCGGCATCGGGCTGCTGAGAAAGGATAAGGAAGGGTACGCCATGTATCGCCGCTATGACCCGGAGGAAGTGCAACTGTTCCCTATTACCTTTGAATGCAGCGAAAATACCATCGTGTTTGAAATCCAGCCCCTTCCCTGCATGGGGTATGCGTTCCGGCAAACCAGGAAAATTGAGCTTGTTGACAACGCGCTCTGGATGCATGATCAGATTTTCAATGTGGGGGAGAAGAGTTTCTCCACCGAAGAGTACTGCCACAATTTCATGACGATCAATGGACTGGCGCTGGGGCCGACATACCATTTCTCTCTGCCAGATCTGACGGATCGGGGCTTTTCCACGATAGCCGGAACCATCAAGGGCGAGGGGCGCGGCCTGTCCTATACCGGATATAACCATGCCCCTGCCAGCTTTGACATCAGTGGGGACGATATCCGTTCGGCAGGAACATTCCAATGGTCTCTATACAATACGGAAGGATCCTACGACAGGTCCGCAAGCTGCCGGATCGATGTTATGGAATGCTTCCAGCCCAGCCGGCTCGGATTTTGGGCGGTGGATCACATGATGTCCCTGGAGGTGTTTAAGTCCATTACGCTAGCACCGGGAGAGGATGCTTCCTGGAGTAGACAGTATACATTCAGCGCATGAAATGGGCGGTGTCCTTTGTAGCACAAAAGAAACCTGATTTCCTAAAGGAAAAAATAAATACAGGAGGATCACAAAATGAGAACGACATTGAAAAAAGTCCTGGTGCCCTTACTCGTTGTCTGCATGCTTCTGTCCGCAGTCGCGTGCAGCACAGCACCGGCTTCCCAGCCGGCGGAAAGCTCCGCTCCGGCGGCTGCACCTTCCGCTGCTCCGCAGCCCGCGCCTCCCGCAGTTTCCGAGGCGGATCCAACCAAAACCGAGGATGGACGTACGATCATCAAGTATGGCTTCTCTCATGCGAACTATGAGAACATTGCCATGCGTAACCCGAACCTCGTTGTCACGGACATGATCGCCAAGTATAACGAAGACAGCAGCAACCCCTTCTATATTGACCTGATGTTCACGGTTGCCGACAGCGACGCCACCAAGCAGGCTGCGCAGATTTCCGACATGATCAATGCCGGCTGCGACGTAATTTCCATTTTTGCGGTCGATACCACCGCCGTCCTCTCCAGCGTACAGGAAGCCACTGAAGCCGGCATTCCCACTATCGTAACCGGCATCGGTCTTGCAGAGAGCGATATCAAGCCCACCGCCACTATCATGTGCGACGTGTATGACAGCGGCTACAAGGGCACGAAGGCTGCTCTTGAGATGATGCTTGAGGATGGCTATAAGCCGGAAGACATCCGCACCATCTGCATCGTAGGCGCTCTGCGTGACAACAACTCCCTCCTTTACAGGGATGGTTCCCTGGCCGCTCTGGCCGAGATCGGCGCTCCCGAGCCCATGGCTTTCGTTGAGTCCGAGTGGAATGCCCAGATCTGCACCGAGCGCCTTGCGCCCGTGGTGGAAGCTAACCCCGAGGTCAACTTCATCATCTGCCCGAACTCTGACCAGGTTATGGCTTGTGAGACCGTTCTTTCCCGTATCGATCGTTGGCATCGCCGCGGTGAAGAAGGCCACATCTACATGAGCGCCAACTGCTCCATGCCCCACGCGCTTGAGTATCTGTGCGAAGGGTATCTGGATGCTGATGTAACCGACGTTGGCAATATGTACGACATCGTTCTGGAGGATATCATCAAGATCGGTGAAGGCCGGGTTGACGAGGTTGTCGATCAGAAGGTCATCCTCGATGCCATCACCCGCGAGAACTTCGTTCAACTGCGGGATGCCGGCAAGCTGTGGAGCCAGCCTTTCTGGTCCAAGCCTCTGGAGCCCGTCTGGGAGCCGTAAGCAGCATTTCTCAAACGGGGCTGCGGCAGTATGCCGCAGCCCCGTGGTGGACAAGAAGAACATTCGATCCACAGAAAGAGGCAAAAATGAATTATTTATCAAAACACAAGGATGCAATCCTCCGAAAAGGGGCAATCATTGTTCCCTTGCTGATACTGGCTATCTTCTTGGCCATTAAAATGCCCCTATTCTATGAGTGGGAAAATATTCGAAACCTGCTTGTGCAAACCAGCGGCATCGCTGTGATGGCGTTTGGCATTACTTTTGTACTGATCAGCGGCTGTATAGACCTGTCCATGCCGGCCATTATGTGGCTGAGTGCTACCGTTGCCGCCATCGTCATGCGGGATACCGGTCTTGGCATAGCGGGCGGCCTTCTAGCGATGCTTGCTGTTTCCATGCTGTGTGCGCTTATCAACGGCATAGCGGTGGCTAAATTTAAAATGCTTCCCTTTATCGCAACGCTGGCGATGCAAATCGTTGCAAAGGGTATCGCTACGTTGCTTTCCAAAGGTTATGCGGTTCCGATTCCCGCTGCCTTTTGCGAGATTGGAAACGGGCGAATCGGTCCTGTGCCTGTTTCGATCATATATATGATACTGATTTGGATCGTATTGCATTTGCTGCTTTCTCGTACCGCCTTTGGCAGGCAGGTCTATACGATTGGCATCAACGGGGCCGCATCTGAAAACTGCGGGATTTCCCTTAGCCGCATGCAGATCAAAATCTATCTCATCGGCGGAATCTGCGTGTTCTTTGCATCGGTCATCATTTCTTCCCGCTTGCAGTCCTCCGCGCCCGCGATGGCGGCGGAAACGGCACCGCTTGACATCATCTGTTCTGCGGTACTTGGCGGCGTAAGCATCAACGGTGGATCCGGCAAGGTGTTCGGTGTTCTGTTCGGTGCGATTATTCTGATGGCTTTCCAAAATATTCTCAATCTGTTTTCCGTTGACGCTTATACGATTATGATGCTCAAGGGCCTTTTGATTATCGGCGTTACCTCCCTGGAGGCTTTCGGCCGCGCCAATGAAAAAGTAAAGAAGGTTCAAAAAAGCAAGCGGCGGCATAACGGAACGATCGGCGGCGTTGAACAATCATAAAATTTTGCGAGGAATGGGCGCAGCCTGATCAGTCGGTTTCAATGGCTGCGAACAGATGGCTGCAGGAGGGAGAAACAGAATGAAGCTGTCACTTTGTGGCAAGGGAATCAACAAGGAATTCCCGGGTGTAAAGGCTTGCAATAATGTGGATTTTAAAACTTACCACGGCCGGGCGACGGGTTTGATCGGCGTAAACGGCGCGGGAAAGTCCACGCTCATGAATATTATTGCCGGAGAGGTCATGCTGGATTCCGGCGTGTTTACGATGGATGAGAAGGAAGTACAAATTAAAAGCCCGGTGGACGCGATGAACAACGGAATTGCCTTGATCCATCAGGAGGCAGTCGTTTTCCCCACGATATCCGTGGCTGAAAATCTCTTCATCAAAGTATTGAAGCGCTACATCAGCGGTGGTAAATTGCAGCGGGCGAAAATGAACAAGGACGCCCAGGAAATACTGGATCGTGTGGGTTGTACCCTTAAGCCGGGCCAGATGATGTCCCTTGCAACGACAGGTGAGCGCCAGCTGATCGAAATTGGCCGAGCGCTTGCTATCGATGCAGAAGTGTTTTTGTTTGACGAGCCCACATCATCTCTTTCGGCGTGGGAAAAGGAATGCTTGTTCAACGTGATCCGCGACCTGAAAAAACTGGATAAAACGATCATTTATATAACCCATTTTATCGATGAGGTCAAGGAAATCTGCGAGGATGTTGTGGTCATGCGGGACGGCAATGTGGTTGGCAGCAGAGATATCGAGGAAGTGGATGTGCCCGAGCTGATCCAGATGATGGTAGGATTCAGCGTGGAGAAGGTAAGAAGGCAAAGTGAGAGCAGGGTAGGCGATCCTGTTTTAAAAGTGTCTGGCCTTACTCGTCATCCAAAGATCAATAATGTAAGTTTTGAATTGCGCAAGGGCGAAATTCTTGGTATTTGGGGTCTGATGGGAAGCGGGCGCACGGAAACGCTTCGGGCCATGCTTGGACTGGATCGGCCTGACAGCGGTTCGGTCAGCATACTCAATGAAAAAGGCCAATGGAAGACCATGCGTGGCATAGAGTTGCTGGATCTTGTGGGTTATGTAACGGAAAACCGCAATTTGGGCGGCATATTCGGCAATCTCCCCATTTGGAAGAACATTACATTGCCGAATTTGAAGCATTACAATTCCGGCTTATTCATCAATGAGGCAAAGGAGCACGAAGAAGCGCGCCGCCAGATTGAAGTACTGCAAATCAAGACGCCGGATGAAAACGTGGCCGTTGGGACCTTGTCGGGCGGTAACCAGCAAAAGGTTATCATGGCGCGCTGGCTCAGCAAAGGACCCCGTATTTTCCTGCTTGACGAGCCGACCCGCGGAATAGATGTAAATTCCAAAAACTTTATCTATCAGGTGATCTTGGATCTTGTCGAACGGGGCTGCTCCATCATACTGGTATCATCGGAAATTGAGGAGATCATTGATCTGAGCGACAGGGTCGTTATTCTCAGCGATGGAGAAGTCGTGGATGACAATGTCGTGCAGGAGGACATTAATAAAATCAATTTGATGCGCCGCTGCGTTGAGAGAGGAGATATAACCGCATGAATAAAGCAAGGGATTTGTCCGTTTCCAATCGGCTGAAATATATCCTGCTGAACTATGCCATTTATTTTGCGGGAGCCATCGTCATACTTGTGTTCGCCTTTTCACATAAGGCATTTTTCACCGTAAGAAATATAACGGGTATGTTCTCAAACATGGCCGCACTTTTGGCGGCAGCTGGCGGAATGACCATCGTGATCATGGCAGGGGAGCTGGATCTGTCCATCGCATCCATCATCATGTCAAGTGCAACCTTTGGCGCAAGTATGATGAACAATTACGGTGTGGAGCCCCATCTTGGCCTGCTGCTTATGGTTTTACTTGGGGTTGTATTGGGCACGGTCAACGCGCTGCTGGTAGTTGGTCTCAAAATAAACCCTTGGATGGCCACCCTATCCATGCAGCTTGCACTACGCGGGTTCACACTGAGTCTCACGGACTCGGCCACGTTTATGCTGCCGGATATTCTCAAGGATTACAGAAATCTTAAACTCTTTGATTTTCTGCCGGTGTTGGTTCTCTTCGTTCTGGTTTTCCTTGCCATCCTGCAGTATGTCATAAAGGCAACGGTTTTTGGAAGGCAACTGCAGGCCATGGGCAGCAATAAAGCGTCCGCCGCCAATGTAGGCATCAATACAAAGCGAATTCGCTTTATCGTCTATGTGATATCGGGTTTTTGCGCCGGTGTTTCCGGTATGCTCATGAGCCTGAATCTGGCATCCGCCGCGCCGTTTATGGGGCAGAACTATGAAATGTTCGCCATTATGGCCGCGGTTATGGGCGGAGCCAGTATGCTTGGCGGATCGGGTTCCATCCTGCCCGGCGCATTGTTCGGCGTATTGTTCGTACAGGTGCTAGAAAATGGGTTATCCATTATGGGCGTGGATATTTATGTATTCTCACTGATTCGTGGCTGCCTGATCTTCCTTGCCATATATCTGGACTCTGTGAAGAACCAACTGCGTATTGCCGCATGAAGCGCTATTGATAAAGTATTCTTAACCTAATATAAGCAAGGAGATCATGCTCAATGGAAACAGGAAAACGAATCATTATTACCGGCGGTGGGAGCGGATTGGGAAAGCATATGGCATACGATCTGCTTTCGCGCGGATATGAAGTCGCAGTTTCATATGCGCACAGTAAAAAACAGGCGGAAGAGCTCCGGGAAAGGGCGGAGGCGCAGCTCGGGAAAAAGCTCTTCATCTATCATGCTGATTTTAACCAAAAGGACGCAATGAAAAACTTTTTCGATGCGGCTGTGGAAGCCTTGGGCGGCGTGGATTTGATGGTGAATAACTCTGCGGACACCAGCGCTGGCTTTGAGGTGTTCGATATCACTGACGAAAACCTGGACGCTATGTATGCGGTCAACTTTCGTTCCGGCGTAATTGCCATGCGTGAAGCGGGAAAATACATGGCTGAACATGGAATAAAAGGAAGCATAATCAACATTTCTTCCATCCATGGACGGATGGTTTGGCCAGCGGATGCCGTATACGGCGCATTTAAAGCAGGATGGGAGCGTATCATCCGCTCTTTCGCCCTTAGTCTTGCGCCCTATGACGTGCGAATCAACTGCATTGCTCTCGGGGCGTTCCGGAACAAGACGCTGGAAGAGGCAGTTGCCTCTGGCTCCACGCCCGAAGCTTATCATGGGCGTGACAATATGGCACGGGGGAAGATCGCGCTGCGCCGCCTTGGGGAACCAAAGGATCTGGTGGAATTGCTGCTGTTCCTTGCATCGGAAAAAGCCACTTATATTACCGGAGAAACTGTAACGATCGATGGAGGTATCTCTATTCCGTGCATTCCTGAAGGAAAGCCTGTTGATGGAAAGCCAATTCCGTGGGCAGCTGTAAAACCAAGAGATTTTGGAAGGGAAGGCTGAAGGTGAAGAATATGGAAGCCAACGTGAAAAAAGCAATTATAACAGGCGCTGGAAGCGGACTGGGAACCGGTATCGCCTATACATTGGCGCAAGCCGGATATGATGTGGCAATCAGCTATGCGCACAGCAAGAACAGAGCCTATGAGTTGGCCGAGTGGATCAAAAAGGATTTCGGCAGAGAGTGTTATGTTTTCCAGGCGGATTTCAGCAAGCCCGAAGCCATGAAAAAGCTTATTGATGACGCTGTGAAAGCCCTCGGTGGTCTTGACCTGCTGGTAAACAACGCATCTGTTACCGATGAAAGCTCCAGCGAGCTGTTCGACTTGACAGATGAAAAGCTGGACTGGCTCTACCATGTGAATTTCCGTTCTTATATTATCGGTATGCGCGAAGCGGGAACCTATATGGCAAAAAATCAGATCGCTGGCAACATCGTGAACATCTCTTCGGTTCACGGGAAATCCGTCCGTCCAGACGATGCAGTTTACGGTGCGTTTAAAGCGGGGATTAATCGGATCATCCGTTCCTTCGCACTGTCCTTTGCGCCCTTCGGTATTCGCGTGAACAACATCGCATTGGGGGCGTTCCGTAACCGGACACGGGAAGACGCCCTTGTCCAGGGCTATGATATGGAAGCCTATGACTGGCGCGACACATTTGCGGCCACCCATATTCCTTTTGGAAGGCTGGGCGAGCCGGAAGAGGTGGCGAAGATGATTCTGTTCTTTGCTTCCGACGCGGCGGCTTATGTGACCGGAGAAACCCTGACGGCGGACGGCGGCCTGATGATCCCAGGCATGTCCGAGGCCCTTGAAATGCAGGCGGATGAAAAGGATTATGGATGGGGCTATATGAAGATCCGCGAGTTCAACCAGCCGAAATGATTTGCAGGAGGAGTAGAAGCGATGACCGCAATGGAAAAGTGCTTGGCGATGAACCGTGAAATATACGATGCTGTGAAACGATCCATTCGGCCTGGCATCACGGAAGAGGAAATCAAGGAGATTTTCCTGAATGCCGCTTTTCATGGCAGCTATGAGATCACCGACTATGAATACAATCTGATGGTCGGGCCGCGCACGGCGCAGATCGGGCTGAAAGAAGCGGGCGCTATTCTAAAGCCAGGCGATCCGGTACTCTTTGACCTTCTTGTGAAAGTGGATGGGTATTGGAGCGATACGACACGTGTCTTCTTCTGCGGCCAGCCCCGCAGGGAACTGAAAAAAATGTATGGGGCGGTAGAGCGTGTTTTGCAGAAGGTCAGCCAGTATGTACAGGCGGGCATGCGTTGCGGGGAGGTTTGGAAATATACCTGTGATTGCGTTGCCGCGGAAGGGTATGAGGGATGTTTCCCCCACCATGCGGGCCATGTTATCGGAAAAGAAGTCGTGGTTTCCGATTTTGTCGAAGGGAATGACGAAAGAATTCCTCTTGGCAGCTTTATTGCCCTTGAGCCGGGCATCTATATGGACGGCGTTGGCGGTGTGCGGCTGGAGAACAACTATGTGGTATCGGGGACGGGCGTTGTAGATATTTTGGGGTATCCATCAGCTTTTGAAGATGCGGTGGTATTTTGAGATATACCGTAAGCCGGAGCACCACGCAAAGCTAAATTGTGCGGCGGAAAAAGAAATAAGAAACAAGAAACAGGTTGCGATTCGTCGCAACTTGTTTCTTGGGAGCGAAGAATATTTTAGGAGATGTGAAAGGTGAAACGATTGCGCTATTCCCCAAAATTAGATAAGGTACAATAAATTTCGCAAAAAGAAAAGACATGGTTTGCAAAAGTCTGGTAGAATGAAGTTGCGACACGCCATTCTGAAAGGAGACAACAAACCATGTCCGAAAAGATTGTACAGCTAAATGAGGAAGTTATCAAGGGGCAGCTCAAAGAGCTGGTACGAGGCAGCGTAGAGGAAACCCTCAACGAACTGCTGGAGGCCGAGGCAGAGA
>ENA-ORMN01003218-ORMN01003218.1-human-gut-metagenome-genome-assembly--contig:-NODE-3218-length-13129-cov-2.637831_pt1 | contig 13129 bp, 10 predicted proteins | sample MGYA00242102_ERZ508993 | MGnify/ENA primary metagenome ERZ508993 (study PRJEB26280, sample SAMEA2338770) | human gut metagenome | biome: human gut; feature: human-associated habitat; material: faeces... | reverse complement strand
GCTGTATACCCATGTGTCGGCAGCCATGTCGCATCTTTGGGCGGCAGAAGAGGAACTGGCAGACAGCAGCGGTCTTGCCCATGGAAGCATTTCCATTGGAGCCAGCGAGACTGCCCTTAACATATTTCTTTTGGATAAGCTGAAAGATTTCCATATGAAATATCCGGGAATCCGGTTGAAAATTTATAATCATTCAACACCTCAGGCAATTGATGCAGTAAAGAGCGGACAGATAGATTTTGCAGTAGTGTCTGCACCGGCAGAAGTAGAGCAGCCACTAAAAAAAGTTAATCTGCGGACATTCCGGGAGGTACTGGTGGGTGGAACAACATTTACCGCACTGGGCAGTCAGGAGCTTTCCCTAAAGGATTTAAAGGATTATCCGTTAATCTGTCTGGGAAAAGAAACCATGACATTTCAGTTTTATAATAAGCTGTTTTTGTCTTATGGGCTGGCACTGGAGCCGGATACAGAGACAGCAACCACAGATCAGATACTGCCACTGGTAAAGAGTGAGCTTGGTCTGGCTTTCATCCCGGAACCGATGGCAAGAGAGGCCATCGAAAAACATGAAATCGTACAGATTTCTCTTTCGGAGACGATTCCAAAAAGAAATATCTGTATGGTATACGACAGTCAGCATCCTTTAAATGAGGCGGCGCGTCAGTTAAAAAAAGTCATTTTAGAAAGCAGGTGAGCATATGACACTTCAGCAGTTACGCTATATTACAACCGTGGCAGATACCGGAACCATCACGGAGGCGGCGAAGAAATTATACATTTCCCAGCCCAGCCTTACCAACGCCATCCATGAGCTGGAAAAGGAGATGGGCCTTACCATTTTTAACCGGACGAATAAGGGAATCTTTATTTCCAGGGAAGGGGAAGAATTCTTAGGATATGCAAGGCAGGTATTGGAGCAGACCACCATCTTAGAGGATAAATATAAGAAAAACGGTGGCGGGAAAAAGCAGTTCTGCGTATCAACCCAGCATTACTCTTTTGCGGTAAATGCCTTTGTGGATCTGGTGAAAAAATACGGGCAGGAGGAATATGATTTCAGCCTGCGGGAGACCCAGACCTATAAGTTAATTGAAGATGTAGCGCAAATGAGAAGTGAAATCGGAATCCTTTTCTTAAATGATTTCAATGAAAAAGTAATCAGGAAAATATTGAAATCGTCTGATTTGGAATTTCATCTGTTATTTGTTGCAGAACCTCATGTTTTTATCAGCAGGCAGCATCCGCTGGCAAAAAAGAAAGTAATTTCATTACATGAATTATCGCCCTATCCATATCTTTCGTTTGAACAGGGCGACCATAATTCATTTTATTTTTCGGAAGAGTTATTCAGTACCGAAGTACGCGAAAAAAATATCCGCGTCCGGGACCGTGCGACTCTTTTTAATCTACTGATCGGGTTAAATGGCTATACCATATGCAGCGGTGTCATTGATTCAGAACTCAATGGCAGCAACATCGTCGCCGTTCCTCTGCAGGAATCCGGCGAGATGCACATTGGCTACATCACACACCGAAACAGCTCACGAAGTCCGCTTGGTGCGTTTTATCTGGAAGCCTTAAAAAAGTATATCAGCCATTAGCCTGCTCTTCGCGCAGTTTCTTCGCCGCTAAAACCATATTGCAAAGACTTGGTTTTGTTTCTTTGATTCCTCTTGTCTTCAAACCACAGTCCGGGTTTACCCACAATTTTTCCACTTTCACCTTTTGCGTCATCTTCCGCAGCGCCTCAACAATTTCTTCCTCGGATGGGATTCGCGGAGAGTGGATATCATACACACCCGGTCCGACTTCTGTGCGGAAATTATTTTCCTGCAGGGAATCCAATATCGTCAGATCTGAGCGGGAGGCCTCAAAGGTGATCACATCAGCATCCATCTGATCGATAGCCGGGATAATGTCCGTAAATTCACTGTAGCACATATGCGTGTGAATCTGGGTTTCTGCTTTGGCACCACTATGTACCAAACGGAAGGCACGGATTGCCCAATCCAAATATTCCGTATACCAGTCAGAACGACGCAATGGCAGTTTTTCGCGAAGCGCCGCCTCATCTACCTGGATCACAGATATTCCGTTTTTTTCCAAATCAAGCACTTCATCGCGGATTGCCAGCGCAATCTGATAAGCACTTTCTTTCAAAGAAATATCCTCTCTCGGAAAAGACCAATTGAGTATCGTAACCGGACCTGTAAGCATGCCCTTCATCGGCTTATCCGTAAGGCTCTGTGCATATACAGACCAAGCTACTGTCATCGCTTTTTCCCTCGAAATATCGCCCCAGATGATTGGCGGTTTTACACATCTTGTTCCATAGGACTGCACCCATGCTTTCTCTGTAAACAAATATCCTTTGAGATTTTCTCCAAAATATTCCACCATATCATTTCGCTCATATTCGCCGTGAACCAGCACATCCAACCCAATTTCTTCCTGCAAAGCGACGCATTCTGCAATCTTTTTGCGGTTAAATGCGACATATTCTTCTTCGGAAATTTCTTTTTTGCGATATGCTGTTCTCGTTGCTTTCACATCCGCTGTCTGCGGGAAAGATCCAATCGTAGTTGTTGGAAACAATGGCAGCGAAAATCTTTCTTTTTGTATCTTTTCGCGTTCTTCAAACGCCGGCAATCTGGTAAAATCTTCCTCTTTTATCTCAGAAACACGCTTCTGAACCGCCGGATCACCACAGTCTCTTGTTTGTGCAAACAATCTTGTGTTTTCCTGCAACGTATCGCTTTTTTTTCCCTCTGCCAATGCTTTCAGTTCTTCCAGTTCCTGAAGTTTTTCGAGTGCAAACGCAAAATGTTTCCCTACATTTTCCTGCAGTTTTCCCTCATTTTGCAACGTATAAGGCACATGAAGGAGCGAGCACGACGTGCTGATCACAACAGAAATATTTTTTGCTTGCAATCCCTCTAACAGATCCAAAGTTTTCTGATAATGATTACGCCAGATATTTTTTCCATTAACAACACCGGCGAACAAAAGCTTATCTTCCGGAAAACCATATTTTCCCACAAGTGCCGCTGTCTCTTTTCCCTCGATAAAATCCAGTCCGATTCCATCAAAATCCATCGCTGCAACGGTCTCATAAACATCACGAACATCCCCAAAATACGTCTGAAGAAGTATCTTCACTCCTTTTTTCTGTGACAATATCTTGTCATATAATTCTACAAACAATTCCTGATCTTCTTTCGTCAGATCATGTACAAGATAGGGTTCATCAAACTGAATCCACGCAGCCCCTGCCTTTTCCAATTTCCCAACCAGTTCACAATATGCCTCGCAAAGCTGTCCTGCAAAATCCCGAGTCCCTTTTTCACCGACAAAACGGATCAATTTCAAAAGTGTAAATGGTCCTGCGATAACCGGTTTTGTTTCAAATCCGTTTTCCTTTGCTTCCAGATATTCATCTACCAATTTATTCCCTGCCAGAGAAATCGTCGTATCGTCCTCGATTTCCGGAACCATATAATGATAGTTGGTATTAAACCATTTTTTCATCGCCAGCGCTTTTACATCCCCCTGCGCTCCCTGATAACCGCGCGCCATCGCAAAATAGGTATCCTGCTCCGATAATCCCAGTGTTTTATACCGCTTTGGAATGATATTAAACAAAACTGCCGCATCCAAAATCGTATCGTAAAATGAAAAATCCCCTGACGGAATAAAATCAATCCGGCTGTCCTTCTGCCATTTCCACTGTTCTAAGCGGATTTCTTTCCCGGTTTTTTCCAATTCCGCCACATCTGCTTCCCCTCGGAAAAACTTTTCTGTCACAAATTTTAACTCTCTCAATTTCCCCACACGCGGGAATCCGATCACTGATGTTTTCATAAAAAACCCTCCTTTTTTTGATATCACCATTGTAATCGGAATATCCTGTATTGTAAAATACAAAAAAGAAGGGTTCTGTTATAGTTTAAAACTATATCAAGTTATTTTATTATCGTATTCAGTCTCAGCGCATTGGAAACCACGCAGAAACTGCTTAAACTCATCGCTGCCGCGCCAAACATCGGATTCAATGTGAGTCCAAATGGAATCAGAAGTCCGGCTGCAAGCGGTATTCCGATGGTGTTGTAGAAAAATGCCCAAAACAGGTTCTGATGGATATTGCGGAGTGTCTTCCGGCTGATCCGGATGGCCTGTGGCACATCAGACAACCGGCTCTTCATCAATACGATCTCTGCCGCATCGATTGCCACATCGGTTCCTGCCCCGATCGCGATACCAATGTTTGCCCTTGTCAATGCCGGCGCATCGTTAATTCCGTCGCCCACCATCGCCACTTCGCCTTTTTTACGAAGTTTGCGGACAACTGCCTCTTTGCCATCCGGCAGTACACCTGCGATCACTTCATCGACTCCTGCCTGCTCACCGATGGCTTTTGCCGTACGCTCATTGTCGCCGGTCAGCATGACAACGCGGATTCCCATCTCTTTTAATTCACGGATGGCTTCTGCACTGTCTTCTTTCATCACGTCTGCTACTGCGATCATTCCCTGCAGCACACCGTCTTTCGCAAATAACAGCGGCGTTTTTCCTTCTTCTGCCAGTTTCTCAGCACGCTCTATCATTGTGGCGCTCACTTCTGACAAATTCTGGATATACATAAAACTTCCACCGACAAGTTTTGCCTGGTCGGCAACACGGACTGCTTCCAGTCCATTGCCCGGAAGTGCTTGAAATTCTGTTACTTCTTCGTTTTCCATGCCCTCTTCTTCTGCCTTTTGCAAAATGGCTTTCGCAAGAGGGTGTTCGCTTCCTTTTTCCAGAGAATATGCCATCTGTAAAAGTTGTTTTTCCGAAATGCCATCTGCCGGACAGATATCTGTCACTTTCGGCTCACCGGCTGTGATCGTACCGGTTTTATCCAATGCCACGATTTTTACTTTTCCGGCTTCTTCCAACGCCGCCGCATTTTTAAAGAGGATTCCTTTCTTTGCTGCGCGGCCGTTTCCAACCATGATCGCTACCGGTGTCGCAAGTCCGAGCGCACACGGGCAGCTGATTACAAGTACGGAAATTCCTCTGGCGATTGCAAAGCCAAATTCTTTTCCGAGAAGCATCCATACAATGGTTGTAATGACTGCGATCGAGATAACGACCGGTACAAATACGCCTGATACTTTGTCCGCAATCTTCGCGATCGGTGCCTTTGTCGCCGCCGCATCGCTTACCATCTGAATAATCTGCTGAAGTGTCGTATCTTCGCCGACACGAACCGCCTCACAACGGAGCAGTCCCGACTGGTTCATCGTCGCCGCCGAAACTTCGTCTCCTGCCGCCTTGTCCACTGGGATGCTTTCGCCGGTAAGTGCCGCTTCATTGACCGCACTGTTTCCTTCGAGAACAACGCCATCCACCGGAATACTCTCGCCCGGTCTTACCACAAAAACGTCGCCCATTTTTACCTGTTCGATTGGAATCTCCACTTCGTTTCCATCCCGAATGACATTCGCTTTTTTCGGAGCCAGGCGCATAAGACTTTTCAACGCATCGGTCGTCTTTCCCTTCGAATGGGCTTCCAGCATCTTTCCTACCGTAATGAGCGTAAGGATCATTGCCGCAGACTCGAAATAAAATTCCATCATATAGTGCATGACAGCAGCGTCATCTCCTGCTGCCTGCGCAGCGGTCATTTCAAACAACGCAAAGGTGCTGTACAAAAAGGCAGCGGATGAACCGAGTGCCACCAGCGTATCCATATTCGGTGCCCGGTGCCACAAACTTTTGAATCCGGAGATAAAAAACTTCTGGTTGATCACCATAATGATGACCGTCAGCAAAAGCTGGGTCAGTCCCATCGCCAGATGGTTATTGTCGTAAAAATGCGGAAGCGGCCAGCCCCACATCATATGTCCCATGGAAAAGTACATGAGAATGATCAAAAATCCAAGGGACGCAAATAACCGTTTTTTTAACACAGGCGTATCATGATCTTCCAACGCTTCTTCTGCTGCCTCCCTCTGTATCGATGCTCCCGCCGTCTCTGTGCCTTTTACGGACGCACCATATCCGGCATTCTGCACCGCCGCAATGATCGTATCATCAGACACATTTCCTTCGACACCCATTGAGTTTGTCAAAAGGCTGACCGAACAGGATGTCACTCCATCCAGCTTAGAAACTGCCTTTTCTACACGGCTGCTACATGCGGCACAACTCATACCTGTCACATTAAACTGTCGCATCGCCTCTTCCTCCTATTTGTGAAACAGAGAAATTTTCTTCTTTTCGTAAGGTTCCACTTCGATTTCAATGACTTTGTAACCGATTTCATCCACTTCCGCCTTCAATTTATCTTCGTCAAGTTTTTCTTCTGAAATGATCTGCGTCTCTGCTTTCTTATGAGAAGACGTTACTTCTTTGACATCGAATTTCTCCTGAATCATTTCATTCATGTGCTTTTCACAGTTGCCACACATCATACCTTCTACATCCATAATTGTTTTATACATCGCTAATTCCTCCTGATATTTAAAATAGTATTTCCATTTCTTTTTCTTCTATACTATACCCCTTGGGGGTATGTTGTCAAGAGGGTAAGTGATTATTTTTCTGCAATTATTCTTTTTCCCCATGGGATTCCTTTCCGCTTGGGACCGCTTGCGCTTAGTGAACACACGTAGCAGTTTCCGAGGACACAATACGTCCTCTGGAAACTGACGGTGTTCAAAATCCCGGTGCGGGAAGGAATCCCATAGGGAAAAATTAGCATTACAATAAAATATTATCACTTTACTTATGGGTAAATTATGGGTATACTATAGATATTACATTCAAAACTTCAAGTGGAGGATTATTATGTCGGATAAGAGTTGCTGTTGTCATAAAAAATATCGTTCGGATGAGGAAAAGAAGAAACTGATTCACCGCCTGAACCGCATTGAAGGGCAGATTCGCGGGCTGCGCGGGATGTTGGAGGACGATGCGTATTGTATGGATATTCTGGTCCAGTCATCCGCAGCTTCTGCGGCACTGACTGCGTTTAACAGGGAGCTGCTCAGCACGCACATCGAAAGCTGTGTGGTAGATGGCATCCGTCAGGGGGACGATGAAAAAGTCGAAGAACTTCTGTCGATCTTACAGAAAATGATAAAATAAGAAAACATGTGTCATAACAAGGGTACCTCATCACACTAGATAAGGTACCCTTATTTTACTCTTCTATCTGTATCCTCTACATACGATTATACAGATCCTGATATTTCTTCGCAGAATTTGCCCAGGAAAAATCCATCGCCATTCCACGATCTATGATCTTATTCCAGTCACGTTTGCGGTCAAAATAAATATGCTTCGCATAACGAATCGTATTGAGCATCTCATGTGCGTTGTAATTGGCAAATGAGAAACCGGTTCCCTTGCTCTCATATTCATTGTATGGTTCTACCGTATCTTTCAAACCGCCGGTCTCACGTACGATCGGAACGGTACCATAACGAAGACTCATCAACTGACTCAAACCGCATGGTTCAAACAGGGACGGCATCAAAAAGGCATCGCAGGAAGCATAAATCTTATGCGAACGCTCGTTGGAATAGAAAATGTTTGCCGAAACTCGTTCCGGATATTTCCATGCAAAATGACGGAACAGATGCTCATATTTTTCTTCTCCGGTTCCCAGTACCACAAGCTGTGTATCCTCGGCACAGATTTCCTCAATCACATAGTCGATCAGATCAAACCCTTTCTGGTCTGTCAGACGGGAAACAATCCCGATCATAAATTTCTTGTCATCCTGTGCAAGCCCCAGTTCTTTTTGTAAAGCGCGCTTATTTTTAATCTTTTCCTTGCGGAATGTTCTCGCATCATAATGTGCCTCGATCATCGGATCCGTCGCCGGATTATACTCATCATAATCAAGTCCATTGACAATTCCTGTTAAGCACGCAGAACGGGCATTCATCAGACCATCCAGTTTTTCGCCATAAAACGGTGTCTTGATCTCTTCTGCATACGTATCACTTACTGTCGTGATCTGGTCTGCATAAACAAGTCCGCCTTTGAGATAATTGGCATCTCCATAGGCTTCCAATTTGTCCGGTGTAAAATAATACGCATCCAGTCCCGTCGTATCCATGACTGTTTTCTTATCCCAGACTCCCTGGAATTTCAAATTATGTATCGTCATGATCGACTTAATTCCGCGGAAGAATTCTCCCTGCTGGAACGAATCTTTCAAATATACCGGAATCAAACCGGTCTGCCAGTCATGACAATGGATGATATCCGGGCGAAAACCGATAACCGGAAGGGCAGACAATGCTGCTTTACTGAAGAACGCAAATTTCTCAATGTCCTGATAAATCTCTCCATATGGACGATTTCCGCTAAAATAAAATTCATTATCAAGAAAATAAAATGTAACCCCTTGGTATTGCATCTGAAAAATACCGACATATTGTTTTCTCCAAGCAAGTTCCAAATAAAAATGTGTGACAAATTCCATCTGATTTTTGTATTCTTCCGGAATCGAAACATACTTCGGTATCATAACACGTACATCAAATTCATTTTTATCAAAATACTTTGGAAGCGATCCCACTACATCAGCCAAGCCTCCTGTTTTGATAAATGGTACACATTCGGATGCTACAAACAATACTTTTTTCATACATACCTCCATTCTGAAACGTCACTTTAGTCTTCCAGTGCCTGCTTCAAATCTGCGATAATATCTTCTACATTTTCAATTCCAACGGACAAACGAACCAGATCCGGTGCTACTCCTGCTGCCAGCAGTTCTTCATCGCTCATCTGTCGATGCGTGGAAGATGCCGGATGTAAAACACATGTATGCGCATCTGCCACATGTGTCGCGATCATCGCAATCTTTAATTTCGCCATAAATTTTTCGGCCGCTGCACGGCCTCCTTTCACGCCAAAGGAAACAACACCACATGTACCATTTGGCATGTATTTTTTCGCTCTTTCATAATATTTATTGCCCGGCAGTCCCGGATAATTGACCCAGGTTACATTTTCGTTGGCTTCCAAAAACTCTGCCACTTTCTGTGCATTTTCGCAATGTCTCGGCATACGCACATGCATGGACTCCAACCCAAGATTCAAGAGGAAAGAATTCATCGGTGCCTGAATAGATCCGAGATCTCTCATGAGCTGAGCAGTCGCTTTCGTAATAAATGCGCCCTCCTGACCAAATTTCTCGGCATAAGTAATCCCATGGTAAGATTCATCCGGTGTCGTAAGCCCCGGAAATTTATCTGCATGAGCAAACCAGTCAAATTTACCGGAATCTACGATACATCCTCCGACGGTCGCATCATGTCCATCCATATACTTGGTAGTGGAGTGTGTTACAATATCCGCTCCCCATTCAAATGGGCGGCAGTTGATCGGTGTCGCAAAGGTATTGTCCACGATCAACGGAACACCATGAGCATGTGCTGCGTTTGCAAACCGCTCGATGTCAAATACGATCAATGCCGGGTTGGCGATTGTCTCTCCGAATACGGCTTTCGTATTTGGCTGAAAAGCCGCTTCCAACTCTTCGTCCGAACAGTCCGGATCTACGAATGTAAAATCAATTCCCATACGTTTCATCGTTACGGCAAACAAGTTATATGTTCCGCCATATATCGTAGAGGAAGATACGACATGATCTCCTGCGCTGCAGATGTTAAATACCGAATAAAAGGAAGCCGCCTGCCCGGAAGAAGTCAGCATCGCTGCCGTACCACCTTCCAGCGCGCAGATTTTCGCTGCTACCTGATCATTGGTCGGATTTTGCAAACGTGTATAAAAATATCCGCTCTCTTCCAGATCAAACAAACGCCCCATCGCTTCACTGGAATCATATTTAAATGTTGTACTCTGAATGATCGGAATCATTCGTGATTCTCCATTTCCAGGCTCATATCCTGCCTGAATACATTTTGTTTCCTGTTTCATTTTCCTTCTCCTTACTCTGTCGTCTGACCGTAATATGCATTTTCTCCATGCTTTCTAAAATAATGTTTATCCATCAGGTACTGTGGTGCCGGTTTTACGTGTGGATTGAGCGTCATCGTATGATGTGCCATCTCAGCCACTTTGTCCAGTACGACAGCATTGTAAACAGCATTTGCCGGCGAGGTTCCCCATGCAAATGGTCCATGATTTTTCACTACGATCCCCGGCACTTCCATGGCATCTCTGTCGCCAATCGTCTCCACGATGACTACACCGGTATTTTTCTCATAGTCCATGTTGATCTCCGCTGCTGTGAGATCTCTGGTGCACGGAATCTCCCCATAAAAATAATCCGCATGTGTCGTTCCCAGTGCCGGAATTGCCATACCTGCCTGAGCAAACGTAACGGCCCATGTAGAATGTGTATGTACCACGCCACCAAGATTATCAAAGGCTTTGTAAAGTTCGATATGCGTCGCCGTATCGGAAGATGGACGATATCTTCCTTCTACCACATTCTGATCAAAATCAACGACAACCATATCCTCCGGTGAAAGTTCATCGTATTCTACACCGCTTGGCTTAATGACAACCAGATTATTTTCACGGTCAATACCACTTACATTTCCCCATGTATAAATGACAAGTCCTTTTTCCTGTAACTCCATATTTGCTTCATAAACTTCTTTTTTCAATTGTTCTAACATGCTGTTTCCCTCCAAAAAAAATGTTATGTATAACGAGTCTGTAATCTAATTATAAACTAGTTATACATAACAGTCAATGAAAGTTTTTAATTGTAGTTATTCTGTAAAGAGAGGAGTGGAATAATATCTGTCGCCGCTGTCCGGAAGGAGAACAACGATTGTCTTTCCTTTATTTTCCGGTTTCTTTGCTTCTTCGATTCCAGCCCACAAAGCCGCTCCGGAAGAGATTCCCACAAGGATTCCTTCTTCTTTGGCAATCAATTTGCCAGTCTCAAATGCTGCTTCATTTTCTACTTTTACAATTTCATCATAAATTTTTGTATTCAATACATCCGGTACGAATCCGGCACCGATTCCCTGAATCTTATGTGCTCCGGATTTTCCTTCGGACAGAACCGGTGAAGACGCCGGCTCTACGGCAATTGCCTGTACCGATGCTTTCTTGTCTTTCAGATATTCACCAACTCCGGTGATCGTTCCGCCGGTTCCTACACCTGCGATAAAGATGTCAACCTCTCCGTCGGTATCTTCCCAGATTTCCGGACCGGTCGTCTTTTTATGCGCTGCCGGATTGGCCGGATTTTCAAACTGACCTGCAATGATACTGTCCGGCGTCTTCTCCTGCAATTCTTTGGCTTTTGCGATTGCTCCGCTCATTCCCTTGCTTCCGTCTGTCAGCACAATCTCTGCGCCATAGGCTTTGATGATATTTCTTCGCTCTACACTCATGGTTTCCGGCATAACGATCACCGTGCGGTATCCTTTCGCTGTCGCAATGGCTGCCAATCCGATTCCGGTATTTCCGGATGTCGGCTCAATGATCGTAGAACCTTCTTTCAGACGTCCGCTCTTTTCTGCATCTTCAATCATTTCCAGCGCAATACGATCTTTTACGCTTCCTGCCGGATTGAAATATTCCAGTTTTGCTAAAATTCTTGCTTCCAATCCCAGTTTCTTTTCGATATTGGAAAATTCCACCAATGGTGTCTTTCCAATTAATTCTGTCGCATTTTTATAAATTTTACCCATAATGGTCTACTTCCTTTCCTAGATAATATAATTGTCATTTTTTTGCTGCTGCCATTCCACAAGCTGTGCCAGGGTCACACTGTCAACGACATCGTCAATCGCCGTTTTCAGCCGCTTCCAAAGTTCCAATGTGGCGCAGGTATCCTGTCTGTCGCACGTATTTTCCTCAAACTCCAGACAACTGACCGGTGCAAGATTCCCCTCGGTCAGACGAAGGATCATCCCTGCCGTATATTCTTCCGGTGGCTTCACTAGCTGATAGCCCCCCTGCGGACCACGAATGGCCCGCACAAAGCCAGCTTTATTAAGAATCGACACGATTTGTTCCAAATATTTTACCGATATCCCCTGTCTTGTAGAGATATCTTTGATTCTCACCGGGGTTCCCGTGTCATACATTGCCAGGTCAAGCATGAAACGGAGAGCATATCTCCCTTTTGTCGAAATTTTCATCTCTTATGCCAGTGCCTTGAATGCTTCTTCAAGGTCATAGATAATGTCTTCTACGTTCTCGGTTCCGATGGAAAGACGAATGGTATTCGGCTTGATTCCCTGGTCTGCCAATTCCTCTTCGTTCAACTGAGAATGTGTCGTAGATGCCGGATGAATTACCAGTGATTTTACATCTGCCACGTTTGCTAACAAGGAGAATAACTGCAAATGGTCGATGAATTTCTTAGCTTCTTCATCACTTCCTTTGATCTCAAATGTGAAGATGGATCCTCCGCCATTTGGGAAGTATTTTTTATACAATTCCTGCTGTTTCGGATCATTGGAAACAGATGGATGATTTACTTTTTCTACCAATGGATGATTTTCCAAATAATTTACTACTTTCAACGCATTTTCAACATGTCTTTCTACTCGAAGTGACAATGTTTCCAATCCCTGAAGGAAGATAAATGCGTGGAACGGAGAAATCGTAGCTCCGGTATCACGAAGCAGGATCGCACGGATTTTTGTAACAAATGCTGCCGGCCCTACTGCTTTTGTGAAGCTGATTCCATGATAACTTGGGTTTGGAGCTGTTAAAGATTCAAATCTGCCGCTTGCTTCCCAGTCAAATTTTCCGCTGTCTACGATCACACCACCAATTGTCGTACCGTGGCCTCCGATGAATTTAGTTGCAGAATGTACTACGATGTCTGCGCCATACTCAATTGGGCGAACCAGATAAGGAGTGGCAAATGTGTTATCAATCACCAGGGGAATTTTATTTTCATGAGCAATCTTTGCGATGGCTTCAATGTCTACAACATCAGAGTTTGGATTTCCCAATGTCTCGATAAATACGGCTTTTGTATTTTCCTGAATAGCGCCACGGATCTCATCGAAATTTTCCGGATCAACGAACGTTGCTGTAATTCCGTATTCCGGAAGGGTATGGGCCAGAAGGTTGTAAGTTCCTCCGTAAATGTTCTTTGCTGCTACAATGTGATCGCCGT